>ERZ1034680.381-NODE-381-length-22669-cov-7.207438_pt1 | contig 22669 bp, 14 predicted proteins | sample MGYA00520639_ERZ1034680 | MGnify/ENA primary metagenome ERZ1034680 (study PRJEB33766, sample SAMN09781760) | gut metagenome | biome: gut microbiome | host: Homo sapiens | place: Madagascar | study: EMG produced TPA metagenomics assembly of the PRJNA485056 data set...
AAGTGAGTGTCGGTAGCGTCGGCATTGTTGGCGTTGGTAGCAAGTTGGTTGATGCTTGTACCGGCTAACGCATTTCGCAATGCACGGTCAGCGGGTGTTGTGGGGTGTGCCTGACGCATTTGTGTGAGCATTTCGGGGGTAATGCCGCCCTTACCCACAGTGCTTTGTGCGCTTGCGTTTGCCGATACTGCAAGAAGCGCAATGGCAAGAATGTGCTTGAGTGTCATATATGTTATTTTTAGGTTTATAGTTCTTATTTATATGGTTATTCTTGCTCCGTCTTTAGCAGTACGCCAACGTGTGTATGTCCAATTAGTGAGGGCATAGAAGATGAAAGCTGTAACAAATCCACCAAAGACATCGACTAAATAGTGCGCTTGAATGTATACGGTGGCGCAGCACAAGAAGAAGTAGAAGGGGAATGCACAAACAAACAATGGACGTTTGATGCGCCACAATAGCATCATAAGCACCGTGCTCATGCCTACATGGCTTGAGGGGAATGCTGCTGTGGGACGTTCGCCACTTTGCTGTGTGCTCTCTACTAACTCACGGAAAAAGCCTTCGGGACCAGGCGAGGGAGCAAGCTCGGTGTGGTAGCGAAAGTAATTGCCCAATTGGGGGAAATGCCCGCTCTGGATAACCTCGGTGCCCACTGCATGAAAGTAGTATTGCGGACCTGCAACAGGCAAAAAAAGGTAGATGAGGTAGTAAAGGAAAAAGCTAGCTAAGACCACAAAAGTGATGCGGCTAAACTGGTTGCGATTTGTAAACAAGGGGGCAAGCACTGTGAGGGCTATAAGGGGGTAGTATGAAAAATAACCCATGTGGAAGAGCTCGCTCCATAGCTTTTGGGGCAACCATTGCGCAAAAGTGATGCTAGGCTGACAACCAAAAAGGGAATAGTCGGCAGCTGCAAAAATGTAGTCGAGGTTGGGAAAGAGCTGACAAAACTCGTATGTGTCGGGATACCAATAGCCTAAAAGCGAAAGTGGAAAGATGTAACGCAAAAGCATAAGGTATTTGTTGGGACGTAAGTGATGAAGGTATGCCATTATAGCCATGCCTCCAAGCACCAAAGCGCGACCTTCGATTAGAGGGAGGGGATTGTTCATGCGATTCCAAAACACAAGAACAAGCAAAGTGGTGAATAGGGTATAAATAATTGTAATCCACTCCACTGCGATTAGGCGGAAGTGGGTGGGGGTGGATGTGTGCATGGGGATAATTATTTAGAAATAGTAGCCATGTGCTATGCCTTGCATAGAAACAGGTAAAAAGTGTATGTTTAAAGGATTATGCTGGGCATAAAAACGTGTGGGTAATTATGCGCATTAAAATGTGGCATCTACACCACGTTTAAGTGGCCATTGTGGGCAATAGCCTAATTCTTTACGAGCAGGGGTGATATCGCACCGCCAATTACGTTGACACATTATGCGATATTTGTCTGAATTGAGCGTAGAGGTTGTGCCAAGCATACGGGCTGCGTGTTCGGCTATCCAACTCACAACACGCAACACCCACAGGGGGGCAGTGACGTGAAGCACGTGGCGCACACCAAGGCGTTGTTGAATAAGGTCGCTAAAGGCGCGACTTGAGTATTCTGCACCATCGGTTAGGAAGTATTTACGACCACACTCACCATGCTCAAGCGCTAAGAAGGCTGCGTCTACGAGGTCGGCTACATAGATAAATGTAAGGGTTTGCGGACGATAGCCTACGGCAAAGTCGATGTGGTGGCGAATGCTTTGTGCCATCATGGCATAGTCTCGTTCGCGCGGACCATATACGCCTGTAGGACGTAGCACTACATAGTTAAGTCCCTTTACATCAGCTAACAATGACTCTGCTTGTAGCTTAGAGGCACCATACGCGGTGTTGGGCACAGGAAGGTCGTGCTCTGTGATGGGCTGATTGTCTTTTTCGTGGGCTGGTCCCATCACACTAAGTGAGCTGATAAACACAAAACGTCCGTCGGCCTTGAGTGCTTCGGTGAGTCGAAGGCTGAGTGCAAGACGTTCGGTACCTTCGGCATTGATGCTAAAAAAGTCCTCTACACGGCGACATTTTGTGGCACCTGCGGCATGAATAACGTAGTCGAAAGGACGTCCCTCGGTGTCGAGGTGTTCTTTTAGCTGCGTATAAAGTTCTTTTTCGTTGCCAAGGTTAAGATTGATAAAGTGTATACGCTTATCGGTTAGATATTTGCGGCTACTTGTGGAGCGTACGGCAGCCCAAGTTTCCATACCTAAAGCAAGGGCACGTTCCACCATAAAGCTACCAATAAAACCTGATGCTCCGGTGATGAGTATTTTAGTCATGAGTTTATGTGTTCCTTATTTTTTGAGTTATCTGCACTGCCTATTGGGGAAGGGGAGCTTATTGTCCTCATTTTAGATGGTCGTAGGCAGTTTGCAGCAATGCTTTAGCTGCATTGAGTCGCTTTTGTGAGGGATGTGGAGCTTCACGCAGAATGCTTACAGGCTTGGTTAACAGGTTCACCACCGTTATGCCCGACGCATCTAAATAGTAAGTGCCTTCTTGCCAAGTGTGTGTGGCGGAGGGATGTGTGTAAGTGGCACTCAACACGTCACGACTAAAGCGAAACTCTTTGTGCGGAATGTCCATCTGCCCTAAAAGCGTAGCGACCAAGTCTGTTTGGTTGCAAATAGTTTCTATGCGTTGTGGATGTGCCACTGCTCCTCCCGTGAATATAAGTGGAATGTGGCTTTTGCGTTCATTGTCGTCGGTAAGCCCCTCGGGGTATGCAATGCCGTGGTCGGGAAGGAAGACGATTAGTGTGTTTTTCCATTGTGCCGTTTGTCGCAAACGCTCAATAAAATGTCCAATACAATCGTCGAGATATGCCATAGCATTGGCTATTGGGTCGTTGGGGATGCGGTTATAGGGCACTCCCCAAGGTTCGTGACTGGCAAGAGTGAGAAAGCCCATGTGCCATGGTTTATCTTTAGGCATGCGAATTATGCGATGGTAGAGTGTATCGAAAGCTATGCAATCGGTTACACCCCAATTATGCGTACGCCTTACGCTTGTGGGAAATGCTTCTTCGCCCTCTATGCGGTCGTATCCAGTGCTTTGCAAATAGCCTCGCATATTGGTAAAATTAATATCACCACCATATAGAAATTGGGTGCTATATCCCTCGCGCTTAAGGCTACTGGCTATGCTGGGAAGTTTCTCGCACACTGTGGGAAGTTTCATTACGCTTACATCGGGGAACGAGGGGAAACCACTCAGCGTACATACTGTGCCACGGTCGGTACGGAAGGAGTTGGCATACATACGGGAAAATACTACACCTTCTGCTGCCAAACGATTGAGATTGGGCGTGATATTGGCATTGCTCAAACTATCTACAGCGTTGACAAATGTGCCTCCACACCCTTCCATCAACACGAGCAGAACGTTGGGGCGTGGCGTATTGAGCAGGCGTTGCACATCGCGACTTTCGGTGTTATAACCAAGCATACTCACAATGCGACGTCGTTCATCGTTGCCATAAAAACGTGCTTCCTTGCCATAATCATGGCTTTTTAGGGTTGACGTAAACAGGCTGAATGCAGGATTCACTGCTGAATGGTTTAAAAAGGCATTCGAACTATAATATACCATGCCTACATTGGCTGTGCTTTTACCTATTCCTCCGCGTATGCCTAAAAACATCAAGCCACCTGCTATTACCCATGCAACCATCCAAGCTATTTGTATTTTTAATATAGGGCGACGACTGCGATAAGCACGACGGATATTGCCTTTTTTTTGAGGTATAAAAGTCCATGTAAAGGCATAATAGAGCAAAACCGCTGTTGCTAACATGGCAAGCACGGTGCAGAGTGCATAGCTCATGCTCACACTTTGTGTAATGCCTTGTGGCTGTGCTAAATAGGTCCATACCGTAGCATCTAACTTTGTATGCCAAAAGCTATAAAGGCAAGCATCGCCCACATATATCATGGCTAAAGCCGCGGCTACAATAATCGCGTACACGCGAAATGCTATGCGCCATGCCTTTAGATGGGTCCATACGGCTACACCCACAAATAGCCAAACGGGGGCTACCAAATAGCCTGCTGTAGCAAGATCGTGGGGAAGACCATGACTTATCACTTGCCACACATCGCGCCATGTGAATGCTCCTGCTACGTCGGCAGGCTGCACACACATAAACAGGGGTTTAGCAAGACTCATCAGTGCTACAAGCAATGCATAAAGCAGAGTTAAGCGCAATGCTAAGTGCCAATATTTAGACTGTTGCATAAGTTATTATTTCTATGGACAATAATATTTTTGGGGGCTGTAAGATAGCTTTATCGCAAGATTCCCCACACATGAATAGAAAACCTTGCGACAAAAGAGGTACTTTTATAATTGTTGCATATCGTGTAGTCGCTTATAATATCCGCCCAAGTGTAACAATTCGTCGTGCGAACCACGTTCTACGATGCGACCATCGTGTAGTACACAAATTTCATCGGCATTACGTATGGTCGACAAACGGTGTGCAATAGCTATGGTAGTTCGCGTTTTCATCAAACGCTCAAGAGCCTCTTGTACCAAACGTTCGCTCTCGGTGTCGAGTGCAGAGGTAGCCTCATCAAGAATAAGGATAGCAGGGTTTTTAAGTACTGCACGTGCAATTGAGATGCGTTGGCGTTGACCACCCGATAATCTGCAACCACGGTCGCCTACACTGGTTTCGTAGCCATGTTCACTTTCCATAATAAAATCGTGAGCATTTGCAATTTTTGCAGCTTCAATAACTTGTTCCATTGTGGCATTCTCTACGCCAAAGGTGATGTTGTTATAGAATGAGTCGTTAAACAAAATTGCTTCTTGATTCACATTTCCAATAAGCGAACGTAAATCAGCAATAGCAACATTCTTTACATTTACGCCATCAATGGTAATTTCGCCACCTGTCACATCATGATAGCGCGGAAGAAGGTCTACCAATGTGGATTTACCCGAACCACTTTGTCCCACCAAGGCTATGGTTTCGCCACGATGCACAGTGAGGTCTACACCATGTAACACAGGTGTAGAACCATTATAACTGAACGACACGTTTTTAAACTCAATTTTATCGTTCAAACCATTTATATGTACAGGATTTTCGGGTTCGGATATAGGATTCTCTGCTTTTAAAATCTTGTTTACACGTTCAATAGAGGCCATACCCTTAGGAATAGCATACGAAGCCTTTGAAAAATCCTTCAACGGCTGAATGATGCTATAAAGAATCACCATGTAGAAAATAAAAGTTGGCGCATCAATAGGCGAATGATCTGAGAAAATAAGCGTACCGCCATACCACAAAACTAATACAATCAGTGTTGTGCCTAAAAATTCACTTACAGGGTGAGCCGAAGCCTGACGAATGGCTACACGATTTGAGGCACGACGAAATTCATTTGTAGCACGGTCAAAACGATTTACCATTTTATGTTCAGCAGTGAAAGCCTTAATAATGCGCATGCCACCTAACGTTTCCTCAAGCTGCGCCATTGTTTCACTCCATTTGTTCTGTGCATCTAAACTTTGGTGCTTAAGCTTACGGCCTATGCGTCCCATCATCCAACCCATAAGAGGCAGTACTACAATGGTAAACAATGTGAGTTGCCAAGAGGTATATATAAGCACACCAAAATAGCAGATAAGAAGGATGGGGTTTTTAATAAGCATTTCGAGCGAACCCGTAATAGAGTTCTCTATCTCGCCCACATCACCACTCATACGGGCAATAATATCACCCTTACGCTCATCGCTGAAAAACGATAGAGGCAACGAAACTATTTTGTGATAGATGTGGCTACGAATGTCACGCACAATGCCCGTACGCAGGGGTACCATTATACCCACAGAAGCAAAGTAGCAACCAGTTTTTAGCAGTGTGGCACTTACTAAAAACAAACCAATAAATAATAGTGCCGTAGCTGCACCAAAACGCTCCATAAGTTGCGTGGTATACCAATACATATTGTTCACTGCAATGTCTTTAACCGACATGCCCACCGTGTCCCAGGCTATAAAACTATATTTATGTTGGTCGATGCCAAAGAGCATCTGCAACATAGGGATGATAGATACAAACGAGAAAACATTGAGCACAGCCGACAAAAGGTTGAACACAAGCGAACCTATGAGATAACCTTTGTAGGGTGTTACGAATTGCCGCATTACACGGAAAAATTCTTTCATACCGTTATGGAGTGTTAGGGGTAAAGCCACTATAGTGTGCCTACCCTTTTGTGAATACTATTGGAAATTGCAGCAAAAGTACGAATAAATCTTTACATTGCTGCGAATGTTTCTATATAAGATAAGTCATGAGCACCATATTTGTTGAATATTAGCGTATTATCCGCCTAAAACAGTTGGCAATTAAAAAAAACTTGCTAATTTCGCACATAGGAACGAAGTTAACAACTTGTATACAACATATTCGCACATTTTCTGTGCCAAACAGTTAAGCCTAACACCTCACATATAATGGATAGAAAGATTACAACAGAAATAGAAAAGCATGTGCAGCGCGCAATGAAAACACACCGCGACTTTGTGTGGTTGAGCCAGGAAATTCTGAACTCAATGAAAGAATATGTGAGTGCTACTACCTTAAAGCGTTTGTGGGGACACCAACGCGACTATAACCATCCGAGTCTTTACACGCTCAACTTTCTTTCGCGCTATTTGGGCTATGCCGATTATAATGCCTTTCAGAATGGTAATCTTGACAATTGTGTGTCGAGCAACATATTAACAGGTTGCTATATGACTGCCAATCTCACAAAAGATGATTGCTTACGTCTTAGTTGGCAGCCCGACCGCCACATGCTTGTGCGTTATTTAGACAACAATCAATTTGAAGTTTACGAAGCTTGTAACTGTAAAATCTCAGTAGGCGATACTTTTAAATCACAAGCGTTTGTAGAGGGCGAAACTTTAACTTTGGGCGGTCTTATTCATGAGAATAAGGGTCCTTTTGTATATGTCATCGGCAAATTGGGTGGTGTAAGCATATCCCCTGTAAACACATCGCACAATTCTGCAAAAAATTCGGAAACAGATTACACGAATCCCGCTTCATAAACAACACTTATACACTAAAAGAATAGACAGTTCTGAACTCTTTTTTTAAAGGAAACAGAACTGTCTATTCTTTTTTAAAATATGGGTGGCTTTATAGAACCACCCTAAAGCATTCTTTAATTAACATTCTTAGCTAACTTAGCAAGAATCTTATTTAAACGATTCAACTGAGCTACAGAGAGGTCACCCTTTGCAGATTCTACTTTTTCAGAAAGCTTTTGCATTTCTTCGTAGTATTCAGTGTATTCACTTATTGCGCTTGGGTCGTTATTCTTCATCTTTTTATTCAAAGAAATAACCTTGTCTACGCAACGCTCATATTGGTCGAGCCATTCATCCCAATCAACAGAACCACTATCTGATGAAAAACTACTATCGTCGTCGCTGCTCTCCATGTTGGATGACACAAACTGTGTGTTAAAGATGTCGTAGGGCACACTGCTCACATCAATAGCATTCATTTCTGCGTCAGGCTTTAAGTCATAAGCATAGCGTGTACCATATGTGTCGAAGATACCACCAAACTTATCATCCTTAAATGTACCATCGAACGTACCTGTGTTGTCGCCCTGAATGTTGAACTCATTAACTTGAATTTTTCCATCTTCTAAGGCACCCTTCATATAAAGCAAAGCCTTTACACCCATGCGCTTGTAGTAATAAGCACCTGTAATCACACCGTTTTCATCAATGTTCAGCGTCATGCATACAGGATATTTGCCAATATTACCGCTAAGGTTTACGTTTTCGAGTGCTACAGACAAGTATTTCACTTTAAATGTCTTAGCCTTCTTTAAAACGTCCTTTACCTTGTCTTTAGCTACGTTCTTTTTGCTGAACTTAACCTCTTTAGTCTCGCCAGCTTTGCCTTTCAATACATTGATAAAGGCGGTTTTAGCAGCGTCAGAGTCAAGCTTCAGCACAGTGAGTTCTGCACCATTCTCATCGCACACAGCTATACCGAACATCTCGTTAAGCTTAATGTTTTTCTCGTCGAGTAACGTAATGCCGCTAATGTGTTCTTTAGCTGCCATCTTTACATTGAGTGTGAGTGTCTGCATATCACCTTCTTCCTCGGCTTCAAGGGTAAAAGTCTCTTCGGGCACACTGATAGCATCCTTGTGGTTACCATCTACTTCCGTACATGTAATCTCAGCAGGTTTGTTGCTACAAGCTGAAATAATCACAGCAAGTAATGCAAATAGAATTGATTTAAGTTTCATAAAACTGTTCTTTTTATATTGTTTGTATTTCTTCTAATACGATTTTTTTCAACGTCTTTTATACAAAACACGTGCTTCCTTGCTCTACAATATGGAGTAGTTCAAGGCAGCACGTGTGTAGAGTTGTTATTACATGAGCTTTATGGCTCAATAACTACTATTGTTATACAATTCTTTTTATAAGTACATCTGCAGTTTATTGTAGTTCGACTTCTTAGCACGGCTAATAGCAGTAAAAAAGTCTATAAGCGACCAAATACCACAACCACCGCCAGTAATAAGCTTAAGTACACCCATCATGGTGTCACCTAAATAGAAGCGGTCAATACCTAATGAACCGAGAAGACAAGCCAAAATCACAGTTGTTGACGGACTCTTCATGGGGACACCTGCAAGTGTTTGCAATTTTGAGTCGTCCATGTCCTTCACTCTGCTCCATACACTGGGAATCATTTCCTCTGTAATGTTAGGAATAATCTGCGATACAATGATTGAATATTTTTCCATGTTGAAAGATTTTATAAGTGTTTGTAAAAAAATTGAGTTTTCTGTAAGATTTAGATGCGTTTTAACAAATGTCTCTGCGGTGTATGGTTATAGTCCCTTTGTAACATTCCATATCCAGTTGGCGAATATTGTCAGTAACACGGGTATCCACACTTCTTTACGTTTTAAGCACAAATTTGCTTTATCCCAAATATTGCAGAGCGTTGGTTTTTGCATAAAAAAATCTATGGGAATCCACACCGTGATAATAAGCAATGCAGGCAACTCTATAAGAGCAAAAGCATTTTGTTGCATTACAACCTCGCATACATGTCCGTGCATTAAAGCAAGGAAACCACGCGTAGTGCCACATCCAGGACATGGCAATCCTGTAACCCACTTAAACGGACATTGCCACCACGAACCAATACCTGCATTCGGTGTAGAGATTTTGCAAAGCAACCACCCCCAAGCAAGTAGCGTGAGCAATGAAAGTTGTATGTAAAACTTTTTATGCAAGATACATCATCAGTGTTTTATAATTCTCTTTCTTTGTGTTAGATCCAGCTAAGAACACATCTACAAGTGTCCAAATACCTAAACCACCACATGTCAGCACCTTAGCAATGCCTAATCCTATTTGTCCGATATAAAAGCGGTCAACACCCCATGAACCCAATAACGAAGCCAAAACAGTCACCATTACAGGGTCTTTAAGTGGAATAGCCATTAGCATACTCAATTTTTCCTCGGGCAGAGTTTGAATCTTTTGAGCTACCATCGGAATCATTTCCGAAGGTATATGTGGTGCAATATGCGCCATTACCATAACAGGGTTTGCCATATCTTTTTGTTTTTATTCTTATTAAGATTCAGTATATAAATTTACGTAGGCAAATATATAAAAACCTTTTACAAAACACGCAAAGATATTACAGAAAAAAGCACTTTTATGTTTAAGAACATAAAAAGCAGCCGTTATACTACATTTTGCTACCAACCATAACGACCTCCATTCTTAGTAACTAAGGACGAAGGTCGTTAGAAGGTTAAGATATAAGTCCTTAAAAATGGGCTTAATAGAATATGCGCATCTTGACACCGAAGCTCCAATTTTTGCCTAACTGCGACGTCTCGGCTTTGTTAAAGAGGAGAAGGTTACCTGAAGATTGTGCTCCATACTGCTGACGGACATAGTCTTTATTGAAGCGATCAGTGTAGTCGTGCTTAACGTAAAGCTCCATACCAATGGCATGATTCAGCTCCAAGCCTAATGAATAGTAACCCACAATGTTGCTCTTTTTTAGCAATGCTCCATCTTTCACATGGGTCTTTTCCTGGCTTTCTGGGTCCTTATATACTATTTGTCCTCTCTTGTTAAGATGATATTCCGCACCTGCAGCCAAATAAAAGGCAAACTCCGTAAAGTGCACAACATTCCAACGTAATTGCAAGGGGATTTCCATTGTTGAATAGTCCATTGCTCCACTAATGATACCCAGTTCTTCATTCTTGCGATTTGTGGTGAGCGTCTGATTCCTATGAGCGGTATAAGTGAAGCCCGTTGTCACATTGATAGGAGCAACTGTCCAACCAAGACGAACGTATGCACCACCTCCACCTTCCAACATATCCGCGCCAAATCCATAACCCAAAGTTGCTTCAGCACCGAAATGCAAGAAGTTACCTCGATTCATGCGATTGTCTGTACGTTCTGACAAGTCGTACACCTTCTTTCGTGCCTCATCACTCATCGGAAGTTCTCTTATGCGAGAAAATTCATCTTTTTGCTTATTGCTATGTGCTAACTTAGCCAAGCGGATGGCACGCATATCTTTCATTTGCCAGGTATATTTTCCTCTAGGATTTTGGTTAATATACTCTACGATGGCATCATCGGTCAATGTCTTTTGTTTCTTGAGTCGTTCAAGATAATGTTTGCCATTCTCTGCAGACAACTCAATTGCTTCTGGATGAATCGGATTGATGCTTAATACGTGCTGTGCAGCTTCCACCGCTTCACTATAATTCTTTTCACTCGAAGCAGATTGAGCCTTGCACAAATATGTTGCTATTTCTGCATTTCTTAGACTATCCAATCTTGTAGTTACTTGTATTGCATAGTCAGTATCTGAAAAGATACGTTTACCCTCAATCGAATCCTTATAGTCGCGTTCTACGTCTCTGAAATCGTTATGCGAGAGCACTACCTTATCATAGTATTGTTGCTGCACGCGTCGCCATCCAGCCTTTGCTTGCGCAGGATAAGCAAATGGATGCGTAGCCACCTTAGCAATGTTTTGATAACTTGCATTTACATCACTCACCGAAGCCCATTTCTTTTCATTCCAATAGGCCTGAGCAGAATCAGCTACTTCTGAGGTACAGAGCGAATCAATTGCTAAGAGATAAAGACCATCAAGATTATTGTAGGCTTTTAACTGTTGAAACTTCATAGAACTCCATGCTTGTCTCAAAACTGCTTTGGTTGATACTGTAGCATCGCTACAAACCGCATGCTTCTTGATTGTATCAAGATTTGTTAGATTCTCATCTCTACACACCATTAAATTCCATATTTCTAAGCCATACGACTTTGATTCAGCAGATAAATCACCTTTTAGATAAGCCTCTAAATTAGCAATATCATTATTTTTTTCGTATTTTGCAATTTGCTTCTTTTCTATTTCTATGGTCTGCTTCTCTAACCAATCTTCATCGTATTTTATAGTACGAGTTTGCGTCCAAGTATTTCCATTTCTCGTAGCAAGACGTTCTATCCAATTACCGAATTTATCGTACTTAGTGTACTTAAAGGTTGTCGTATAGTTCTTGTCTACTTGCGTATCAATCATATGATGATCATAGAAACAATCCGGATTAAGGTTATCCTTTGTTATCACCTTATGCGTTACTGAAACAACCTTATTTCCAGAATACTTATAAGTAAAATTAAAATATATTTTAGACCATCTATAACATGACCCTTCCTGTTTTAGCATTCTGCTAATTGTGGTAGGTCTGTTACCACTTACCTTAAAACTAATCCAATCGGAAAAAGCTTCTATCCAACCCGCACCACTAGTAGTACAATAGATTTTAAAACTCTTCAACCGTTTGGTTTTAGTATCAAAACTTGCATATTCATCCCCATAATAGTCACTATGAGTTTGATATTCTTCTACCACACCATTTAGACCCATCGATGCCGATGTTTGCGCATCTACCTTATAACCTACCAAGGAAAGAGCTATCAACAATAAGTACTTTAAATGTTTCATGCTAAAACGTTGTTTTATTTTTTACAATGAATCTTTTTCCTACATTCGGCGTTTACTGCTTCTATGAGAATAGACCTAAAACTCTTATTGAAAAAACCAACTGACCACCTTCTAAGACGGAACTTTGAGCAAAAATAAAAGTTGCAAGAAATCGTCCATTATCATTCGTAGAGGGATGTTTATCACAACTTAAAACAAGAAGAGACCATAGCCTATTGGTTGTAAAATTTTATCCCAAACTGAAGTAGATTATGTACTTTCAGACAAAGCAGTAATCCTTATTATTCCAAAATATTTCAAACTTGATTTTGGTTTTAATATCTTGAAATTCGTGGCAAAATTACACGTTTGTCATTTATTCTTTCTTCTCCAAAGTTAACCAATGTTCGATTGTTTTTCAAAAGTATACCCAAAGTTGCAGATTTTTACTAATAATTTTAGGGAATTTCAAACTGCGAAAACCAAAAAATCAAAGCATTTGGCACTGTGTTTTTTTGTGATTTCACTTTTCTTCAACACCTATTTTTGTTCATTTTGTTCATTTCAAAATACGAATGTGGTTTTATCAAAAAAAGAGATTAATTTTGTAGGCATGATTAAGAAGCTATTACATGCCATAGAACAACAAACAGGGTTGAGCATGCAACACAACCACGACTTTGTATCGTTGAGTCAATTGATTTTTGAGCGTTTGCACGAATCAATTAGTGCCTCAACGCTTAAACGCTTGTGGGGTTATGTCGATCCGCAGAACGTGAAACCTCGTACCAATACACTAAATATTTTAGCAGTTTTCTTAGGTTGCGAGGATTTTGATAATTTCTGTAAAATGGGGGGGTAAAATCAGAGAATAAATGGAAGGCCTCAGAGAGTGTAATATCTTTTGCCCCTATTTACACTTCCCGCAATTTAGCTGTAGGCGAAGAGTTAGTGGCTCGTTGGAAGCCTAACCGTCGTTGTGTATTCAAGCACCTTGAAGATAATCTATTCAAGGTGATAGAATCCGAAAATTGTAAACTTTGTGTAGGCGATACTTTTTGCTGCGAATATTTTATTGAAGGCGAGATTATGCAAGTGTGCCATCTTACACACCAAGGTATCAGTGGATTGTCGTACGTCGCAGGTAAAAAAGGCGGTGTAAGGTATGAACGTAGAAAGCCTAAAATTAAGTGTGCAAAAGAAAGTGGAAACTTATAACCCAAGTTATATATTAGTAAGTGTTTACTTGCGACTTTTTTGTAATAAACAAATTGGTTCATTTCGGATGGTTAGAAAATTAACCCATTAGAACATAATAAGAGAAAGCCCTTTGTATACTGTCAACATATACAAAGGGCTTTCTTCTTCTTTTGTTTATCTTATAAAGGTTTGCGCAACTTAGCCTGCTGATTCTTCATCACCAGATGTATCCCAACTAAAGTCGTCCTTAAAGTCTTGCTGGTTTGATTGAGCAGGTCTACCCTCACCCTCTCCACCAAACGACATACACATAAAACCTTCGCTACTTAATTGCAATTCTACACTGGTTGGTTTGATATATTTTCTTTTCATTTGATAATGCATTTTTTCCGTTAATGATGTTAATTTGTCCACCTACAGCCGACTTAATTTGACGACCTGAAAGGTCATAAATAAGCACCTTGTCATTCGTTGTGGTGTTTACAGCATCAATGTTTGTAACTTGATTATCTACACAAATACTAAACATTTTTGCTGGCATTGAAAGGACGCTTGAGTTTTCAAACCATCCACGGAACGGAGCTACCTTAAACGTTTTATTTGCATGCCAAAAAAGGTTGTCTGCTATGTAGTAAATATTGCTTGAAGCATCTGCTTTAACGTTTTCTGAAGTGTAGGTGCCTTTCATCATCCAATTTTGGGCATCAGTATTGGCATTTTGCGCCATCGTGTTTATTTCGACATTCGAAGCGTTTACTTGCAGTGCTCTAGAAGCACCATCAGACGTACAGAATACAGCAGGAACACCTGCTTCTACCTTATCTACAACCTTAAACAACATTTGCTGACTCTGTTCGTTCACTTCTGACAGAGTATAGTATTGCACATTACCATTGCTCTCTACAACATAAGGCATGCAAATCGTGCCCCAATTATAAGCCACATTGCGCTGATAAGAAGCCTCGTCTGCAGTAAAACTTTTAGGTGCATTAAAGTCATAACCATCAGCAAGAACTAATTTTGAACAATGATTGTCTGCAACCACATTTTGTTCATTCGCTAATGAAATATTTTGAGGTACATAAATTAAAGCATTGGGATTGGGGGTGGCAATAGTAGCATTGCTAGCCATAGCACTCACATTGCTTAAATCGATACTTGTTATTACATCTGTACTCTTTTGCAATGAACTATTCAGTAGTTGTAAAGCACTCTCATCTGTATAGTCGCCATTGAAGTCTACTTTCCCATTTTGAGCAGTGGCTTTTGCTTCACCCACATACACATCGCCAATATAGGGCGCTACCTTATAAGTATTGCCATCCGCATCAGTAGCCACCACATTTTTAATGTGTAGTTGATGTATGCCATCAGCAATAAAGTAACTGCCATCATCGCCACCACCATCTTTATACAGCGTAAAACTTCCTATTTTGGTTGTTTCGTGAGCCGTTGCTCCAAAATAATATTTTGCAGTCTTAGCAGTTAAAGTGAAATGATAAGTACCATCTTCGTTGTCGGTAGGATCTGATAATGTGTAGAATCGTGTGCTCAGTGATGCGTTCTTTACCACATCGCTAATCATGGCTTTTTGGTACCATTCTGAAGGAAATTGCAAATCAAAATCAACTGTTTTGATATAAGAAGCAGCCTCACTCCCTACATTAAAGTTGATGTCAGCACTCACGCCATTTTCATTTCCGTCGAGCATAAAAGGCGTGAAAGCTACCGAATAGCCTTGGTCGTAGGTCGGAGCATCATTAGACACTGTTACGTAACTTATTACTTCAGGAGGATAGATAGCATTGGCATCAACGTCTGAAATTACAACCTCCTTCAATGTTATGGGATACGTACCTGGAGCAACATTGTCACCCACCTTAAGTTGTATGGTACAAACCTCGCCATCGTTGTCACTAAAAGGCACAGCACGAGTTGAAGCACAGAGTACACGTATAGCGCCGTCCTTTCGTTTTGCAGAGTTAAAATAGTCGGTGTTTTTTGCCGTGGTTCTCTTTAGACTCAATTCGATGCGGTAAAAGTTGTCTTCATCTTTTTCAACATCTAAGCCTTCGGGCAAGAACATGTCAAACTGATAACCTGGCACTTGGGGTTTGTTCTTTAGAATGACTGAGAGTGTTACAGTCTCGCCAGGATGTGCCGTGGCATCTTTAATGTAGATAATGTTGTCATAGTCGTCAACATTCACATTTTGTGCTTGAGCTGTTGAACAAAAAAGCAGCAAAAGCACCACGGTTAATAAGTGGTTCAATACTTTCATATATCTATATTTATTGTTTACCATTTTCTATGTGAGAAATAAAGCATTGGCAAAACGCTTGAAAACGCCTACCAATACTTTATTAACTACCTATTATTATTTTACAACTTTCTTGCCATTTATAATGTAAACACCCTTAGGCAGATTCTTCAAGGCTTGTTGAATTGTGACGTGATATTTTAAGCAGAAGCCCTTCAAATCATAAACATTCACAAACTTACCCTGTTCGATATTGCTTATAGAGGTTGTTTCGCCTATTGGAAGATTAGTTGTAATAGCCTGCGGACTGACACTGCAACCGTCCTTCGCTAATACCATATTGTTGATGGTAACAACAGCGTTGTCAGCATTCATACCTTCTTCAGCAACTAACAAAAGCTTGATAAAATCGCCTGTAGTGCCACTATAGATATCGCCTGTAGCTGAAGCGCCCAACACACGGAATGTGTGGTCAGCAATCATGTTGCTCATAAAGAGTGCATTGGCTGCCTGACGCGAATCGCTTAAACGAACTTCGTTGTTGTTGAAAGCGTCTTTCTTAACCTGTACGCCTTCAGGCAACAGCATGTCAAATTGGAATCCAGAATACTTCATACCTTTGTTATCGAGTGCAAGTGTGAGTTGGTATTCATTTTCAGCATCGGTCTTCTCTACATGGGCTGTAACCTCAGGAAGAGAAACTTTTTTGCTCCTGGTTTGCATGGCTGACTCAGGCTTCATAATGTCACCAAAAAGAATCAAGTTGGCCAAAGCCGTCATGTCTGCCACGTTGACAATACCATCTGCATTCAAATCACCCGCCTTTTCAATGAATACTTCTCCAGGATTACCCATCAAATAGTTGGCCATTGCTGAGAAGTCTGACACATTGATTTTACCATCGTTGTTAACATCGCCCAATGTATAAGACGAAATCTTCAACGTTGTCTTCAAATAGTCCACTTCATAAGCCTTGGCATTGGCGTCTGAAAGTACTATTGTTTTCATAATGATGGGATATTCGCCTTCTTCTATGTCTTTATCTACGTCTAAGACAATGGTTGCGACCTCGCCTTCATTGCCAGAGAAAGTGTAGCTACGCGTTGAACTACAAAGAATACGCATGGCACCAGTCTTCTGCTTGGCAGAGTTAAAATAGTCCGTCTTTTTAGCTGTGGTACGTGCCAAACTGAGTTCTATCTTGTTAAAGCCATCTTCATCTTTTGCCACATGCGTCTTTTCAGGGAAATAGATGTCGCATTGGAAACCTGTCATAGGCACCGTGTTGTTCATTTTCAAAGACAACGTAACTTGTGAGCCAGCAGCAGCCTCTACGGGTTCGAGATAGATAACGTCAGGATATAACGAGATATCTGTGTCCTCGCCAGCTGTTACACACTTGCTCTTAAAGAGTGTGACGGCATTGTTAATGGTTTCGGTGCAAGACGCAATAGCCTCATCGTCCATAGTGCTACTAATTTGTGTCCTTACCTTGTTGATGGCTGCAATCAATTCTGCTCGAGCGCCTTTTTGATATTCACCAATGTTTTCACCTTCCACACTGTTGTCGTAGAGTTGTTTCGCATTGTCAACAAGCGTTTGCAACTGTGCGATAGCCTCATCACGATTGGCGACAACCGTCACTTCGCAAGATGCTTCAACCTTGCTGCCATCAGTAGCAGTAGCGGTGATGTGTGCCTTACCAATGCCTACGGCTGTTACTTCGCCATTCTCAACCGTTGCCACTTCTTCGTTGTCACTCTTCCAATCTAAGCGCTTATTGGTTGCCCCCATTGGCATAACCGTAGCCGCAATAGTAGCTGTTTTACCTTGAGCAACGATAAGTGATGACTTGTCGAAGGTAATTTCGGTTACAGGGTTTACATCAACTTCCCAAAGTAAGTAAGGAAACATTTGTCCTTCGTCAATGCCCCAGTCCTTCTCGAAATTCCAACCTAAATCCATATAGCTTTGTGCTTGTTGCAACACCTCTATAGTCTTGGCGATACCTTCGACAGCATTATCAGTCTTCTTTTGCGGCACATTGTTAAGCGACACCTGCATGGTGTTTAACGCGTAGTTTGTATTGTCGGGCTCTGCGGCACCATTCTTAAAGCCACCTACAGCACGTGAACCCCAAGAACTTTGATCGCTTAATCTCAACACGTTGTTTGCTGCTACGCTATTCGTTATGGTTGCACTTGCACCATCTAACTGAGCGACAAGACCACCCCCATAACGTACGCCCGAAATATCGCCACGAGCATAACAATTGTTGATGGTGCTAAATGAGTAAGCGCAGATACCACCCGTGTAGAGAGTACCCGTGAGTTTGGCTGCGCTATAGCAATTGTTAATTGCATCTTTCGCATAACCAACCACACCACCAACATACGAATCTGCACCTTCTGCACTGACTTCGCCCGTGCTATACGACAAGGCTATTTGGGCAGCACTATAACCTGCCACACCGCCTACCATTGCATTGGCTCCCGTGACGTGAATGTGGCATTGTGCATGGCTCTTTGTCAGCGTACTTTCTTCAATGCTACCAACTACACCACCAACTTTAGCCTGCTCGCCCGTAACATTCAGAGTAGAATAAGCATGTACTGACGTGATGGTTGATGCTTTGTCGAAACCTATGGCACCACCAACGTGGGCATTATCGGTTGCTGAAGTAACGTTTCCTTCAAAAGTGAGGTTGTTCAATGTGTTCTTTTCAGAACCGCCAATCACACCACCTACATTTAGTGTACCTTCCACATCGCCTTTGGCTGTGCAGTTTAGAAGTGTACCATTCATGTTGCGGCCAATGATAATGCCTGTGTAATTGCCACCCTTAACTTTCTTGTCCTTTGCCACCTCAACAGTTAGATTCTTTATCGTTCCTGACGAGAAGTTTGAGAACAAGCCAACATTATCGTCTGTGGTGTTAGTCCACAGACCTGTAATTTTATGTCCGTCGCCATTAAAGTTTGATGCGTCGCCCGTATTTTGTCCAATAGGCAACCAACCTTTGGTAGGACTGTTTTCTTTTATCCAACTTGTAAGGTCAATATCGTTCATCAACTTGAAGTAGCCTTTTTTATAGGCTCCCTGCAAGTCCTCTGCTGTATAAACCAAGTAAGGATCTGCCTCTGTTCCTGAACCTTTATAGTCCACTGTGGCAATAGTAAGATTAGAAGGCACCATATCATCTGCCTCTGCATAGAATTGAATTGTTGCGCCTGCTTGCAATGGCTCTGTGGTAAACGACCACGTATTGCCATTACAGGTAGTCTCTACAGGGGCTTGATCTTTATAAATCATATAAACCTTACCACCTTTAAGGCTGGAGCCCGTAATGGTAGTTGCACCAGAAACCAACTTGCTTGCTACCACAGGTGGCGCAGTTTGATATGCCATATAAGGATATGACTCAGTTTCGAGAATATTCCAAACTTTCTCCATATCCCATCCCTTAGCTACATAAGTGGCTTTGAGTTTAAGGATAGACGCACCAATGCTTTGACCTTGTTTGGCATTATCGTCCGTTATCGATTGTAAAACGCCATTACTAAATACTTTAGTGGTAACAAGTGCCATATTATTGGCATTATTGGCATTTGCACTACCTGAGATTCGACCAAGACTATCCAGTTTCGAAGCAGAAATCGTACGAGATAAGGCAAAACAATTCTGAACTGTTACACTCTCATTTTTACCTATAATACCTCCTGTACATCCTGTTCCCTTTATTGAAGCACTATTTGATATACAACGATTGATTGAACCGTTTTCTTGGTAACCAGAAATACCACCCACATTATAAGAGCCTTGCAGTTTGCCACTATAGCTGCAATCGCTGATGGATAGATTTAACTTATGACGAGTTTCTCCCTCCGTAATTATATAGTAAAGAGTTGAGCCATTTGAGACACAAGTATCATCTACAAATAAATAGTATGTAGTTTTGTAGGTTCCTATAGCACTCGTTCTTGTGTATGATTTATATACAAAAGTAGAAAAATAACCACGACTTCTTCCTATAAGCCCTCCTATATAGCCTGCTCCGTAAATATCTCCTATAACCGTACAACCTTTAATTAATGGATTAATATCAGATACCATACGAAAGTTTCTATCAATAGAAATTCTATAAGAAGTGTAGTCCGGATAACTAATATACCGGTCCGTCTGTGATAAACAATAGGAACTCAAATTTTTTTGTCCATCTGCAGAAAAAGAACCAACAATTCCTCCTACACACGATTTTCCTTCTATATTGCCCCAATGAGCACAATCTGATATGTTTACCCATGATAGGGCAGCACCAACGATTCCACCCGTATCACCTCCCGTATTCATAATTTCTCCCTTATGAGAAAACGAACTAAGGGAAGAAGATAAAGTCAGAATCTCTCCAGAGGTGCCTTCAGAAATACCGCCTATACACCCTCCTACTGTTCCCTTACCTTTAATTTTTCCAATAGCATTACAAGTCGTACCAGTAATTTTAGTTCCTTTTCCTATTATGCCTCCAACATAACTGTCTCCCTCAACATTCGCAATGCTTTTAACATTTGAAATAGTTACAGAGGACAAATCGCCGATAACACCACCCACTTTTTCATTTCCGACAACTTTACCTACATAAGAGCAATTTTTCAACGAGGTACTATATGCATAACCTATAATTCCACCTAAACATGAAGATGAAGCATGAATTTCTGTATTTGTTACAGAAATTCCACTAATGGTAGATCCTTTAGAATATCCCACCAAGCAACCTACATAACTTTGTCCTGAAATATTTTGGCATTCCAAATTCAAATCGCTAATAGTTGCATTATAGACATACCCCCATAAACCAACGTAATCCTTATTAGGTTTGTTGATGGTTAAAGAAGTAATTTTGTGATTATTGCCCAAGAATTTTCCTTGGAACGAATTAGACGAGCTGTTACCTATAGGTGTCCAACCTTCATCGTTGAAGTTTTCAGCAATAAAGTCAGACAAGTCAATGTCCGTCATCAACTTGAAAACAACTCCTGGTTGATTCAAGAAGTTGTTCATCTGATAAAGTTGTGTGGCACTATAAATAAGGTAAGGGTCACTTTCGGTACCATTACCAGAGCCAGAAAACTGTGCGGATGCCCATATACTATTGAGCACACACATAAGTAACAATAGAAATCTTTTCATTTCGTTTATGTTGTTGTTTTAAGTTCCTTGATTGTCCGTTTTAGATAAGGGCGTTATTTATTGGGTTTCAATTTTTCGAGTATATCCTCAAAAATGCCACTACGCTTTTTCACAAAATCGTTTATTTCGTCAATTTCGAGTACAGCGTCAGTTGGAATAAAATTATTGGCATGCCATTGGACTCTCTCATCATCATTCTTCAATCCCGTCCAATATGCCACATCCTTGGCATTTTTTGAACGATTGATGCTTGATTCTAATAACTCCAGATTGGGCACCGTGTCATAAACCGATTTATTAACACCGCACGTTTTGCATTGTTTTACGGGGAATATATGGTCCACGTCGTATTGCTTGCCACTGTCAAGGGGCTTTAGTCCTAAAGCATGAATAATGTTGAGTAAAGGGAAAGCATCTTTTTTCTGCGTTTGGAGTAGTTCCTTTATTCGCTCGTCCGTCATGTTTATTTCACTTGGACGCTTGAAAGATTCAAGTGTGAAGGAAGTCTTATCCCTTAGCGCAGCTCTTACCTCCTGCAACTTGTTGTCCGACTGACCAGCAAACAGATTATTGAGTATGGCACAGAAGAGATATTTGCGCATGGCATAGAAATCCTCCTTGCGTGTGGTATCATTAAACGTTGCGCCTTGCAGATTGTTCTTAAAGATGTAGTATGCAATAGGAATTACAGCCAACTTTGTGGTCAATGCACTTTCTTGTAAGCCGAAATCACGCACAAGCGTAAAGGATTTGTTTATGCTGTCAGAAATAGCATCTTTATTCTTAAACACAAAACCGCTTATATGCTCTTGTTTGAAGGTGGCAACCGTCATTTTGAGCGAACTATCTTTGAGCACCAAGAAGCATTTAAGTACCCAATCCTTGTTAATACAGAAAGACAGATCCTTTACGTTTTTGATGATACCTTCTACAAATAGACGTGCATTGGTGCTTTCGTCACCCTTTGCCCAATCTGTAGTGAGCGAAGATAACAGCAAGTCGCCCTTGGTTAAGGGCTTGCCACCACTATTTGTACGCACGAAGATGTCGAGCACGCTATCGATGTCGTCATTGCCCGAAATGAGGTAATAATTTATCTCGGACGCTTTATACATCTTTTCAAGTTGTTCTAGTGCCTTTCGAGCAACTTTATTGTCTTTCAAACCATGGTCTACGAGATAATCAAAAGCTGAAAAGTCTGAAGAGGTAATATCGTTTACCTTAATCCAATTTTCTCCTTTGCTTTTGAGCTTTTCAACATCGCCTTCGATGAGAAAGCGCAGGTCAAACTTCATGCCAGCCCCATTGTCGGCAGGTGCCTCATGATCCAGATTCAAATAGAGCTTTTTCTCATTGTATGAGCCATACAAGGCAATATAAAGGCTCGTAATGCGTTGTTGCCCATCAATAACCACATTGATAGGACGATCCTGAAATCTCTTCTTGCCGTCTGAATCCAACAGCGTATTGGTACTTTTGTCCTCGCTGCTATTATTTAAGTAGTTAGGGTCAAGGAACAGGTAGAAGTCGAGCGGCAGTTTGGAAATATCCTGCACCTCCCAGAACATCATGGTGTTGATAGGATATTCCTGCATCAAACTATCAATAAGAGTCACTATTTGCTGAGGCTTCCAGGTGTACTCGCGTTGCAAGGCTGGAAGCAACATGTTGTTATGGCTTACATCAGCCATAAACTGATTGAGCTTTTTACTCTGATAACTCATAATATTATTTGTTTAATGTTATTTTCCGCTTCAAAGTTAGATAGAATCAATCTATTCAAACTTGTTCATTTTGTTCATTTCAAAGAAACCATACATTAACTGATTTTTATCTTAATTTATTAACAAATTAAGGACCTTTGTACGATTATTAGGACATGATTTATGGTTCATCCGACATTTCGAGTGATACGACAGTCATGCAATGCGTATAGTCTC
>ERZ1034680.384-NODE-384-length-22514-cov-13.003072_pt1 | contig 22514 bp, 18 predicted proteins | sample MGYA00520639_ERZ1034680 | MGnify/ENA primary metagenome ERZ1034680 (study PRJEB33766, sample SAMN09781760) | gut metagenome | biome: gut microbiome | host: Homo sapiens | place: Madagascar | study: EMG produced TPA metagenomics assembly of the PRJNA485056 data...
AACCTGTGACCCTCTGCTTGTAAGGCAGATGCTCTCCCAGCTGAGCTAAGATCCCGTGTCACTTCTGTTGAAGTAAAGTAGCGAGGGAGAGACTCGAACTCTCAACCTCCCGGGTATGAACCGGACGCTCTAGCCAGTTGAGCCACCTCGCCATATTTAGTTCCATCAGTTTTTCTGATGAATGGGACCTACAGGGCTCGAACCTGTGACCCTCTGCTTGTAAGGCAGATGCTCTCCCAGCTGAGCTAAGATCCCATGTCGTCAACCGACTTGATTATTATATACAGTCGGCACCTTATTGTCAACAACTTTTTTCATTTTATTTAAAAAATTTTTAACTATTCAGAAGTCTCTCCACAAGCTTCACGCACTCTGCCGCATCCTTTGAATATCCGTCAGCTCCTATCTCGTCTGCAAAGCTTTGTGTAATGCAGGCTCCACCGATTACAACCTTGCTCTTACAGCCCTTTTCCTTGCAGATTTCCACTACATCCTTCATGCGCATCATGGTGGTAGTCATAAGAGCTGACAGTCCGATAACAGCCGCATTCGTCTCAATCGCCTTGTTGACAATATCCTCACAAGGCACATCCTTTCCCATATCAATCACGTTGTAGCCATAGTTTTTAAGCATAAGCACAACAAGATTCTTTCCTATATCATGGATATCCCCCTCCACAGTTGCAATGACAAGAGTCGGCATATCATCACCTGAGTCCTTCTTTTCAAGCAACGGCTCCAGATGTTCTATAGCAAGCTTCATGGTATTTGCGCTGCCGATAAGCTGTGGCAGGAAATACTTCTTCTGGTTGAAAAGCTCTCCCACCTCATTAATAGCCGGAATCAGGCTGTTATTAATAATCTCGTCAGGCTTTGCCCCATCAGAAAGCATTTTCTTTACTTCATCAATTATGCTGCCCTTGTTTCCCTTTAAGACAGCCTGAAATACCGCATCCTTACCGCCTGCTGCGCATGTGCCGTTTGAAGCAGACGCATCATTGTCCGACTTTTTCACAACAACAGTCTCATATTGTGCCTTTTCCTCCGCAAGCCTGCTCATGCGCTCGATGTATGCTATATCGCTGTCAGGTCTGTCGAGCAGCATATCCGATGCAAATGCAGCATTCATCAAAAGCTCCTGTGATGGATTGGCAATAGCCATGGTGAGTCCCTTGCATATGGCCATTGTAAGAAACGCTGTGTTCACGTACATACGCTCAGGCAGTCCGAAGGATATATTTGAAAGTCCGCATATTGTAGGAAGCTTTTTCTCATCCTTGCAGTACGCAATAGTCTCATAGCACTCGATTGCGGCCTTTGGATTTGCACCTATTGTCGCAACAAGTCCATCCACCACGATATCCTCATGTGCCATTCCAAGCGAAAGCGCCTTGTCATAAATAGTATTTATAATCTGCTTTTTCTCCTCGACATCCTTCGGCAATCCTGCATCCGAAAGCGGTAAAAGTATGAACATCGCTCCGTATTTTGCCGCAAGAGGCAATAGTTTTTCCATCTTCTCAGTCTCAAGGGAAATGGAATTGATGAGAGCTCTTCCCGGATAAATCTTAAGAGCCTCCTCTATTACCTCCACATAGCTTGAATCAATACAAAGAGGGCAGTCCACAGTTGATGAAACCTCATATATAACCGATTTCATCATCTCCTTCTCATCGATACCATTCATGCCCATATTGATATCAAGTATTCCCGCACCATTTGTCTCCTGCTCCATAGCCATCTGGCGCACCAGGTCAAGTTTTCCATCACGAAGCTGTGCCTGCAGCTTTTTCTTGCCTGTAGGGTTGATTCTCTCTCCGACAACGGTAAAGTTGCCATCTAAGTCAATCTCTACATTCTTTCGTTCGGACGCAAGCACTCTTCTATGATGCTCAAGCGGCTTATGAACAGGCATTGACTTTACGGCCTCTGTCAGTGCACGGATATGCTCCGGCGTGGTGCCACAGCAGCCTCCAACAATGGATGCCCCTGCCTTCACAAGCCCTCTCATCGCATCGGCAAACATATCCGGAGTCATCTTGTATACAGTTTTACCATCCTCAAGCTCCGGAAGCCCTGCATTTGGCTTGGCAATAAGAGGCACTGTAGAGTACTCTGCCATTTTTTCAACCAGCGCTATCATCTCAGCAGGTCCCGTCGAGCAGTTCACACCGATAGCATCCACTCCAAGTGACTGCAGCACGACAACTGCTGTCTCAGGCGGTGTACCAAAAAGGGTCCTGCCATCCTCGTTATAGGTGAGTGTCACCATAATAGGCAGGTCGCTTACCTCTTTTATAGCAAGCACTGCCGCTCTGCACTCCTGAAGACTCATCATTGTCTCAACCACAAAAACATCTGCGCCCGCCGCATCAAGAATCCTCGCCTGCTCCTTGTACACCTCCAAAAGCTCCTCAAACATCAAATCCCCGAGTGGAAAAAGCTGCCTGCCGGTCATCGTCATATCTGCTGCTACAAGTGCCCTATCCCCGACAGCCTGCTTTGACAAGCCAACCAGTGTGGTATTTATCTCATTAATTTTCTCCTGTAAACCATATTCTAAAAGCTTAATCCTGTTTCCTGTAAATGTAGGTGCATAAACAATATTCGTGCCATTATCGACATAAGCCTTCTGCAGATCAAGAATCACCTGCGGATGCTCCATCACCCATTCCTCCGGACACACACCTACAGGCATGCCTGCTGCCATCAGGTTTGTACCGGTCGCTCCATCCAGGATAACTATGTTTTCTCTGATATATTTTCTGAATTCTTCTCTTGTCATTTCGTTTCCTTTTCTGTTTCAGCTGTTATTCACTCCACAGTGTAAAATATTTCAAAGCAAAAGCTATGTGCTCTTCATCCTTGAAATTTGTGATAATTTATATTATCATTGTAACCGATTTTAAAACGCAAAAATCAATAGTCTATTCACCATAATATACTAAAACACTATATTTTTCAAACAAAAGAAAGGATTTCTTATGAAACTTATTGCTTTAGATCTTGACGGAACACTTTTCAACAACAAAAGTCAGATATCCAAGGAAAATATAAAAGCTATAAAAGAGGCAACTGCTGCCGGGATAAATGTGGTCATCTCCACCGGCCGTCCATTCGGAGGGCTGCCGTTTGAGGCAATTAAGGGCACCGGCATCCGCTACGCTATCACTGCAAACGGAAGTGCAATCTACGAGATTGACACCAAAAAATGTCTTTACGAAAACTGCCTTTCTGATGAGACAGCGTTTTCAATAATTGATTACCTGATGACAAAACGCGTTCATATGGATGCCTTCATAAACGGCTGTGGCTATTCTCCGTACAAGTGTCTCGAGGATGCAAAGGATCTCAAAATGCCTCCTTCTATAAAGGAATACATCATGACAACCAGAAAACGTGTGAACGATATAACTGAAATGATGCGCGAAAACAATTACCATATGCAGAAAATGACCATCAATTTTCCAAAGGATGCAGATGATAACTACTACTGCCGCGACGAAGTATTTGAGCATCTGAAAAAAATCCCTGAAATCACGCTCGTAAGCGGTGGCTACGGTAATCTGGAATTCACAAAAGCAGGCGTTGACAAAGGTGTGGCACTTCATAAGCTGGCTCAAATCCTGAATATAGCAGCTGATGAGACAATGGCTGTCGGTGACACCGAAAACGACATGGCTATCGTAAAAGCTGCACACATCGGCGTGGCCATGGGAAATGCAACCGATGAGCTTAAGGCACAGGCTGATTACGTCACCGACACAAACGAAAATGACGGCGTAGCCAAGGCTATCCGCCACTTTATGGATTAATCTCACATAATTAATATAACGATACCGGTCATATAAGAGTATAATAGTTGTTTAGCGCAAAATAGCTGTTTAACACACAATAAATAATCACCTGTCATATATATCCAAAGAAGCACATATACTTCTAAGACAACATATGACAGGTGATTTTTTGATTGTAAAAAAATATTTATCCAATCCACTTGTGACCGGAACTATTTTCCTGACACTTGCCGGTACAACCAGTCGGTTTATGGGATTTTTCTTTCGCATATTTCTTAATAACGTCATGGGCTCAACAGGTCTAGGACTCTATCAGCTTGTGATTCCACTCATGTCCGTATGCATGTCACTCTGCTGCAACGGTTTTCAGACCGCTACATCAAAGCTTGTTGCCGAAAAGCCTCAAAACAGGCAGATTATACTCATTTGCGCAATAATTATGTCAGCCACCATTGCTCTTTTACTCACAATTATTATGTATTCCAATGCCAACTACATAAGCCTTTGTATTTTAAGTGAGCCACGCTGTACAGAGCTTGTCAAGGCGCTGTCCTTTTCCATTCTGCCCGCCGCTATCCATTCCTGCATAAACGGATACTATTATGGATTGAAAAAAGCAGCCGTTCCTGCTGCCACACAATTAATTGAGCAGACCGCACGCATTGGAACCTGCTATCTGATATACGCAATACTATCTGACGGTGGCAGCTGCTTTAAGCCTGTATACTCTATATACGGCATCGTGGCAGGCGAAGCAAGCGCAACCGTCTTTTCCGTTATCACAATAAAAAAAGATTTCTCATACTTTAAAATATCCGCCAAAAGCCTGAAAACAACAGCCTGGGGCATGGTTTCACTTTTCATCCCTTTATCACTAAACTACATATTGGCAAGCTTTTCATCCTCCGTCGAAAATGTGCTTATCCCGAGAACCCTTAAGCTCTACGGACTATCACCGGCATTGGTCCTTGACATATTCGGAACCATTTCCGGTCTCACCCTTCCCGTGCTTTTATTTCCCGGTGTACTTTGCAGCTGTGCCTGCGTAATGCTTCTGCCATCTGTTTCTGAAGCGAATGCCGCCGGAAAGGATACAAAAATCACTAAAACCATAAACTCCTGTGCCTTATTCGGACTATGCTTTGGTCTTATCTTTACATGCATATTTTATCTGCTGTCGAATTTTATAGGGGATTTTCTTTTTTCATCGAAGCTTTGTGGATATTTCCTTAGAAGACTGTGTTTTCTGTGCCCACTGATGCACATAAGCGGAATGCTTAGCAGCATACTGCACGGTCTGGGTAAAGCAAAGCAGGTGCTCTTCGTCAATCTGCTCACCTGTGCGATAAGAATTCTGATGATTATGCTTCTCGTACCCCACTATGGGATAGATGCATATCTGTGGGCTATGCTTGTGTCGCATGTGTTTATGACACTTGCTGTCGGGATTCTAACCTGCCACACAGCACACAAATAAAAAAAGCCTGCACATACTCCAGGCATACCGGAATATGTGCAGACTCATAAAACTACAGATTATACACGTGAAAGGTACTCACCTGTTCTTGTATCAATCTTGATAACATCATCTGTCTCAACAAAAAGTGGTACATAAACTGTAGCACCTGTCTCAACTGTAGCAGGCTTTGTAGCACCTGTTGCTGTATCACCCTTGAAGCCAGGCTCTGTCTCTGTAACAGTAAGCTCAACGAAAAGTGGTGGCTCAACTGCAAATACATTACCCTTGTGTGAGCAAACCTTACACATCTCGTTCTCTTTTACAAACTTGAGAGCATCGCCAACCTCATCCTTTGGTAAGTCAATCTGGTCATATGTCTCAACATCCATGAAATGATAGAAATCATCATCTGCATAAAGATACTGCATATCCTTACGGTCAATGTGTGCTGTAGGGCATTTTTCTGTTGGACGGAATGTCTTCTCAACAACACCACCACTGATGATATTCTTTAACTTTGTACGTACAAATGCTGCACCTTTTCCTGGTTTAACATGCTGAAATTCGATAATCTGATAGATGTTTCCCTCGAACTCGATAGTAACACCGTTTCTGAAATCTCCTGCTGAAATCATTAGTTACTTCCTCCTTAAATCGTGCGAGCCTAAGCTCTCTCATTCGTCCATTTTACAATAAAAAGCAATACATTTCAAGTATTTATTTTCTATTGTATGAATTTGTATTGGTTTTATATTAGTTTCTAGCCTCGATATCCGATATCATAGCTATTCTCTTTGCGTGTCTGCCGCCCTCAAACTCGGCTGTCAGATAAGCCTTTACGATATCCTTTGCAAGCTCAACACCTACAATCCTCTCACCAAAGGCTATGATATTGGCATTGTTGTGCTGTTTTACAAGGCGTGCTGTGGCTGTGTCTGAGCAAACTGCCGCACGGATTCCGTTGACCTTATTGGCTGCTATTGAGATACCCACACCGGTACCGCATATCAGTATTCCGCAATCAAACTCGCCTGATGCCACTGCATTAGCCACCTTCTCACCATACTCCGGGTAATTGCAGCTCTCACTTGAATCTGTGCCGAAGTTGGTCACCTCGTGACCCATGCTCTCAACGTACTCCATTATTGTCTTTTTAAGCTCAACTGCTGCGTGATCGTTTCCGATTGCAATCTTCATAATATATATGCCTCCAAATTTTAAATTATTAGTTAAAAATTATTTATTTACTTTCTTTAAATGCCTCTTGTAGCATGCAATTACAGGCTTTTCAATAAAGCGCTTAAGCACAATCTGTATCTCCTCATGCGGGTCAATAGGTGCTACAAGTATTGATCTGATGCCCGTAAGATTTGCTCCGATGATATCTGTAAATATCTGATCTCCCACAAAAAGAGTGTTTTTCGTATCTGTGCCAAGCCTCTCCATTGCTGTACGATAACCTGATGGCTTTGGCTTTCCTGCTTTGTAGATATACTTTATCCCAAGTTGCTTAGCAAAGCTCTTCACACGCGGCTCTTTGTTGTTTGAGAGCACAAGGCACGAAAACCCAAGCTCCTTAAGGTGCTTAAACAAAGCAATCGCCCGCTCATCAGCAGGCGAACCATGAGTCACAAGGGTGTTGTCGATATCAAAAATAATGCCCCTGTAGCCCTCCTTATATAATTTATCAAAATCTATGCTGTATGTCGAGTCAATGTACTCTCCCGGGTATAAAAAACTCATAGTATAAAATTCTCTGTCTCCCTGTTAATCTGTTCATTCAAGGCTGCCTGCTGCATAACGGTGACATCCGCACTGCCAACAAAACGCTGATACTGCTGCAATACCTTATCCTTGTCTAAATCGGATACAGCCTTTGCGACATCAAGTGTGCTGATATCACTGTCAGCACCCTTAAGCTCATAGCTCGCATTGGAATCATATGTATTTGCATAATCAAGCGAGGTAAAGCTCTGCCTTGCCCTTGCAGCCTCGTAATCAGCCGTATCATCAGCAATGGATTGCTGTGAAGCTGTGTCATCCACTGCCTGCTTCGAACTCATAATCTGGCTGTTTCTAAGCTCATTTAACCTTATGGAATTGTATGAATAAAAGCCTTCGCTCGGGCGAATACCGGAAATGTTCATACGCACCTTCCCATCCTGTTTTAAATAAATCCTGCTGCCTAAACACTATTTGGTGTCAAGCATCTTTTTAAGCTCTGTCATAAATGTATTGACATCCTTAAACTCTCGGTAAACCGATGCAAACCTCACATATGCTACCGCATCAAGGTCCTTTAATCTGTCCATAATCAGCTCTCCGATGAGTGATGTAGGGATTTCCTTTTCCTCTCTGGCAAAGATTTCTATCTCGACCTCATCTACAAGCTTTGAGATTGTATCTGCTGAAATCGGTCTCTTGTGACATGCAAGAAGCACGCCCTTTTCAATCTTGGAGCGGTCATACTGCTCTCTGTTGTTGTCCTTTTTTATAACGATGAGTGGGATTGTCTCCACCTTCTCATATGTAGTGAAACGCTTTCCGCAATCATCGCACAGCCTTCTGCGCCTGATAGAGCTGTTGTCATCAGCCGGTCTTGAGTCTATTACTCTTGTGTTGTCACTACTGCAAAATGGACACTTCATGCTGTACCCTCCGTAGATATCATATAGTATGAAGAAGCAAAATATCTTTGTTTCTCATTATAATACTTCAAATCATCATCTGTATTTAAAAAGACCTATACATATTTTAGTATATCTATACTAATTTTCGTTGTCAATATGTTTTGTACTGATTTTGACTTTTTTATAATTTTTTTGTATTTATAAAATCATAACAGCTTGCGCCGCATATCAGACTCACATATATTTACCAATATTATATCGGGTCCAATCTTCACAATCTTAACCCATGGAATACAATATTCGTAATCCCTGCAAAATATTCCCATATATTTTCCCGGTCCCGGCACAATAATCGCACAGATTTTGCCACAGACCGGGTCAAATTCAAGGTCACGCACATGACCGATGAACCTGCCCTCCTCCACGCTCACAACCTCTTTTTCGCATAAATCCAGAAAACGCATAAAACAGACCTCCCTTGGTCTATCTTATGCGTTTCTTTTTGATTTTGTGCTTATAAAAGTGTTTTATTCATAAAATTATACATTAAATCTGAAAAGAATTACATCTCCATCCTTAACAACGTACTCTTTTCCTTCCATGCCTACGATGCCCTTTTCTCTTGCGGCTGCAAGGCTTCCGTTGTCGAGAAGATCCTGATAGTTGACTACCTCCGCCTTGATGAAGCCACGCTCGAAGTCAGTATGTATCTTGCCGGCTGCCTGTGGTGCCTTTGTACCTTTCTTTATAGTCCATGCACGGCACTCATCCTCTCCTGCTGTGAGGAAGGAAATAAGTCCGAGAAGTGAATAGCTGGCTGCTACAAGCTTATCGAGACCGCTTGACTCAACACCTAAATCCTCAAGGTACTCCTTCTTTTCGTCCTCATCGAGATCTGCAAGCTCCTGCTCAATCTGTGCACAGATAACAAATACCTCTGCGCCCTCTTCCTTTGCCATTTCTCTTACCTTTGCAACATGCGGATTGCTTGCGCCGTCATCTGCGAGGTCGTCCTCTGATACGTTTGCTGCGTAGATGGTAGGCTTTGCCGTAAGGAGATTATAGCCCTTGAACCAAAGCTGTGCATCCTCATCATCAGGCACTTCAAAGGTTCTGGCCATTTTTCCGTCCTCAAGATGAGCCTTTACTGCCTCAACAAGCTCAAGCTCCTTTGCAAGTGTCTTGTCCATTCTTGCCTGCTTTGCAATCTTTGCAATTCGCCTGTCGAGAATCTCAACATCCGAGAAAATAAGCTCAAGATTGATTGTCTCGATATCTCTTGCAGGATCTACAGAGCCATCTACATGGATAATGTTTGTATCCTCAAAGCAGCGCACTACGTGTACGATTGCATCTACCTCACGGATATTTGCAAGGAACTGGTTTCCAAGTCCCTCACCTTTACTGGCTCCCTTCACAAGACCTGCGATATCAACAAATTCGATTGTTGCAGGTGTAACCTTCTTTGTGTGATAGAGCTCTCCGAGCTTTACGATTCTCTCGTCAGGCACTGAAACAATACCTACGTTTGGGTCGATTGTAGCAAAAGGATAGTTTGCTGAAAGCGCTCCTGCCTTTGTGAGTGAGTTGAATAATGTAGACTTTCCGACGTTCGGAAGTCCGACGATGCCGAGTTTCATGGTATATATATCTCCTTTAAATTGATTTCATATGTATTTTGTGTATCGGATGTTTGTTGATACAACTATGTAGTGTACCACATTGTAAGAGATTTGTATATAATCTTACGAAAAAACCTCCCCACACATAACTTAATATGCAGGAAGGTTTTCACATTTTATTATTCACTTACCATCTCATCACACTTAATCTGCTCGATATGTATGGCAAGGTAGCCTGTCTCATTGTCCAAGAACTCATGATTTAAGTCCTTTCCTAGCTCCTTACATATCTCACCTGCCAGTGCGAATGACTCCGGATAATTTTTCTCGATAAACTGATTGAGATCAACCTTTAATTTCTCTCCGGTCGTAGCTCTTGATACCATGTGGCGTATATGGTTCATGAGGCGGTTGTAGGCCATAGTAGTGACATCTATGTGCTTTCCAATCTTTTCCTCTATAAATGTGGCGCATTTTCGAACTGCTGCCGCCATCTCCATGGCATCCGATACCTTTGAATTGTTTAAGGATGTATGAATATGAAGAGTAATGTAGCCAATCTCATCATCAATTATATCAATTTGTTTTTTATCCTTTAGTATATGGCGTATATTCTCAGCTATCTTGTACTCCTTATAAAACATCACACGGATGTCATCATTTAAAGGATTGCTGATCTGTTCTTTGTTTTCCATACGCTTTACAGCAAATGCTATATGATCTGCCATAGGGAACAATATGCTTCTGTCTATATGTCCAAACTCACGCTCTGCATCATCTAGCAGTGTGTTTGCAATCTCAAGATACTCCGGCTCAATGGATTTTACTATATCCTTCGCCGGACCTCTGTCCCTTGTCTGGGTCAGCTCATACAGTGAATCCTCTTCCGTTGGCTCGACAGACTGTGTAATTTTCTTTCCAAAGCCCACACCCTTTCCGACTATAAGATATTCTCTTGCGCTCTTGTCCTTTACCGCAAGCACTGTATTGTGATTTAAGACCTTTGTGATTCTGTACATATCATTCCCCTGACATTTATTAATGTACTCCTGATAATTTATACGAACTATTTATTATTAACATAACCGGACAATTCAATTATCATGAAGCATGAATTACTTCTCGTAGGTGTCAACTGCGTAGAGAGGCTCTCCTGCCTTAATTGCTCCGTCTGTGATAAGGCGGATTTTCTGATTATCCTTTAGCTCTGTGCAGATGACAGGAGTGGTAACTGATGGTGCGTTTGCCTTTAAGTAGTCAAGGTCAAGCTTCATGAGCACATCGCCCTTATTGACATGCTGACCTGCCTCAACCTGTACATCAAATCCTTTACCCTCGAGTTTTACTGTATCAATTCCTACATGGATTATCATACCAATTCCTGAGTCGGTTGTAAATCCCAAAGCATGCTTTGTATCAAAAACGAATAGGACAGTTCCATCCTCAGGTGCTACAACAACTCCCTCCTCAGGTGTAACTACAGCTCCGTCACCCATCATTTTGCTTGCAAATGCCTCATCCGGCGCTGTTGAAAGGTCCGCTGCAATTCCTGTCATAGGACTTGAGATGATGACTGTGCTTGTCGGCTCTTTTACGTCGCCGGCTTCCTTTTCTGCTTTCACATCAGATTCCTGTGCTTTATCTGAAGCTGCATTTTCGTTCTTTGCTTCAGCTGTGTCTGCTGTATTATTTTCTGCTGCATCGTCCTCGAAATGCTCCTCTGTCACACTCGCAAGATAATCCTCCAGATCTGATTTTATCACTGTTACTCTTGGTCCATAGATAATCTGTACTCCCTGTCCCTTGTGCACGACTCCTGATGCTCCTGTTGATTTAAGAAGCGCATCGTTTACCTTTTCTGGATCAATTACTGTGATACGAAGCCTTGTCGCACAGCAGTCAACATCTGAGATATTGGCTTTGCCACCGAGACCTCGTGATATGGTCTGTGAGAGTTCGTCTGCTGCAGCTACTTCTTTTCCGTCAGAAGACTTTACGTCCTTAGCAGCCTTTCTTGCGTTTACATCTGCCTTGGTGTAGAGCTTTGTCTCTGTATTGTCATCCTCACGGCCCGGAGTCTTGAAGTTAAACTTCTTTATTAAGAAGCTGAAAATAAAGTAATACAGCAGGAAATATACTATTCCAACCGGAATCACGAGCATCCAGCTTGTCTTTTCATTGCCCTGTAATATACCAAACAGGAAGAAATCAAGTAATCCTCCCGAGAAAGTAAGTCCTACAGCAATGTTTAAAATATGCGCTATCATGTATGCGCTTCCTGCGAGCACTACCTGTACTGCAAAGAGAGCCGGTGCTACGAAAAGGAATGAGAACTCAAGAGGCTCTGTGATTCCTGTAAACATACATGCAAGTGTTGCTGAAAGTAAAAGGCTTCCTGCCTGTTTTTTCTTTTCCGGCTTTGCACATTTATACATTGCAAGCGCTGCTCCCGGAAGTCCGAAAATCATAAAAATGAACTCTCCCGAGAAATATCTTGTGGCATCGGCACTGAAATGTGCAATGTTTGCAGAGTCTGCAAGCTGTGCGAAGAAGATATTCTGTCCACCCTCGACCATATGTCCTGCAACCTCCATCGTTCCACCGACTGCTGTCTGCCAGAACGGCATGTAAAATACATGGTGCAGTCCGAATGGAATAAGGGCTCTCTTTATAATACCAAAGAGAAGTGTTCCGAAATATCCTGTTCCTGTCACCACTCCTCCGAGTGCATAGATTCCGTTCTGCACTGTCGGCCAGATAAAGTACATTAAAATTCCTACAAACAGATATACCACAGTTGAGATGATAGGCACAAATCTTGTTCCACCGAAAAATGACAATGCATTCGGCAGCTCAATCTTGTAGAAACGATTGTGCAGTGCTGCCACTCCAAGTCCTACGATAATTCCTCCAAACACGCCCATCTGCAGCGACTGGATACCGCATACTGATGTGATGGTTCCATCAAGCACATCCTTTGCAATGCTTCCGTCTGCAAGGATTTTTCCGGAAATCTTGAGCATCGCATTGATTGATACATTCATAACAAAGTATGCTATGACTGCTGAAAGTGCTGATACCTCTTTTTCCTTCTTTGCCATTCCGATTGCTACTCCGACCGCAAAAATGAGCGGAAGGTTATCGAATATGGCACTTCCGACCGCATTCATGATTACAAGAAGTGCATGGAGTATAGTCTTATCTCCGAGCAGCCACTGTAAACCATAGGTCTCAATTGTTGTGGTGTTGGTGAATGAGCTTCCGAGTCCTAAAAGCAAGCCTGCTACCGGAAGGATTGCGATTGGAAGCATGAAGCTTCGTCCTACTCTCTGCAGGACACCAAAAATTTTGTCTTTCATGAGCTTTTCCTCCTATAAATGCGGGTATGTATTGATTTGCACCTATCATTCTTTTTGCTCCAGTGGCAAAAAAAGAGGCACTTATCATACACTAACCCTGTTAAAAGTTATGTACGACAAATGCCTCCCTAAAAGTAACACGTCTGTTTATGTTTATATCACAGAAGCTTTATCATTTCAACACAATTTCGCCGCGAATTTATTTTTTGTTAATCATGCTGTTTTTATACATATTTTTTTGTGAATTATGCCTAATATCTTTTTTCTCCAGACGCCTCCATGTCTCCATCACCATAAAACATTCTTCCCCAGTGATGCCCTCTGATGAATACACAGCCTTTTGTATGATGCGCATGTACTCGTCCCAGTGGATTCCGCAATAATCCGGTCCGCAGTATTTTTCCTTAAGATTAGCCAGATAAAGCTCATCTGTCCTGTTTTTTGAAGGATGTCCCAGTCCTTTGTAGATGCGGTTGTTTATCATTATTGCTGCCCTGCTGTAACGGCCTTTTTTCACCCTTTTTGCAAGTCTTGCTTCCCACAAAATATTTCTTCGCCTTTTGATATAAACTATGACGGCTGTAAGTGCAGTCATAAAAATCACACCGAGTGCAGTTTTTAAAATCACCGGAGGTATATGAAGTCTCGTTTTTGAGTTCTGAGCATCTGTACGTTTATCCGCACCTGACTGTGAACCATAAGCATTCTCACTTTCATCATTTTTTACATCTGTATTTTCTGTATCTTCATTTTCTGCATCTTGATCTGCTGCATCTTCATATGCATTATCTTTATTTACCGCAGCATCATTCATATTCTCAGTATCATCCAAAGCATCACCGGCATTCGTTTTCTTTCCGTTGACACCGATATAGTCAAACGGATTCTCACCTGTCACATACTCAAAATATCCCGGTGTCATCTCCACCGGAATCCATCCGAAATCATCCAGATATATTTCAACCCAGGCATGCGACTGCGAATCCTTCACCTCGCATATATCCTCATCATTTTCACCGGATTTGAAGCTGTCCTCCTTTGCACAGTATCCGCTTACATAGCGGCATGGAACGCCCATCTGTCTGAGTATCATCGTGCCAGCCGATGCAAAATGCACACAAAAGCCCTGCCTGCTATTTGAGAGAAAATTTTCAACTACATCCTTGCCGCCTGCGGAAGGAGGATTTTTGCTGTACTTAAAAGCCTTCGATGTCAGAAACTGCTGCACCAGTTGAGCTGCCGCAATCCTGTTGGCATCATTTTCTCTTATATAGCCTGTGTACATCATATTACTTGTGAGCTGTCCTGTCCTAAGAAGCAGCTTCGCATCCTCCGCAACAATCCCGTCACTGCCCTGCTTTGCAGTATAGTTTTCCATTACATAATCATTGTATGCCGCATAGAAATCATTGTTGACCTCAAGAGGCTGCTCCGGCTCAAGGATAGACATTTCCAGACTACCATCGAAAAAAACGGGACACGCCGACACCTCGATAGTCTTTGTTCCTTTATCCTTTGTGATAAAAAAGTCTTCGTCAAAATCTATATCACCCTTGGCATCTATACTGTATGGGTCGATACAGTACGGCAAATAGGTGTATTTGGTGGAAAGCTTCTCCATCGTGATTGTATACTTTTCGGTGGCAGGATTGGTCTCATCATCATAATAACCATCAAGCAGCGTGGCTAATCCGATTGTAGTCTGCCAGGCTGTCATCCTTGAAGCATCATGATACTCTTTTTCCATCCCGGAAAAATCAGACTTTTTAATCCATCTGCCATTCTCATAGGTATCACCGTAGAAGCTTCTCAGGTAAATATTAGAAGGCGCTCCTGCCTTTGCTTCTACCGTCATCACTGTTTTTTCACTGTAGCTTGGGTAGTGATTACTAACCGTGCCATCCTGCAAATCAATTCCCACGCTGAAGAATGACTTTACGCTACCCTCCAAATCCTTTTGAAAGGCAAGCATCTGTGGCTTTTTATCGGCAAGTGTATCAGCAAGAGGTTCAAACGCAAATACACATATGAAAAGTATTGCTGACACTGCTGCCATGTATAAAAACGCCGGCACAATCCTTAAAGCCTCATTGCCCTGTGCAGCGCCATATCCATCACGCCCTGCCACTGTGCGTGCGTTGCCATCTGCGATAAGACACCAGAGTGTACACAGTGTGAGCATAACAACCTCGCTGACACTTGGGCTTTTGCCTATGCACAGCTGTACCGCAAGCATAAGCGTTGGAAATAATGTGAGTATGCGTCTTCTTTTAATTTGAACCGCCAGTGTCACCAGCAAAAGCATAACTATAAACGATACAAAGCCAACAAATGCCCCCGCAAAGGCTTTATCGCCCTTTGGACAGACAAATGAAGCGCCATAGTACACATTTATTATCTCAAGATACCTGCCCTTTACATACAAAAGGCCGTCTTTTATATGCTCTGCAGCCTGCCAGTTTGCAATAAACACTCCAAGCAGAAATACAAGCAGCAGCCCCGTATTTATCGCATGGCGCACCCATTTTCTTGTATCAAGCAATGTAAGCCTGTTTATAAAGCCGCTTATCACCGAAAAAATAAACAGCCACACATACACATAATATGGGCATCTCACATGTGAAACGGTCGTATTCACAACAGACACTGCACACACCGTAAGAAGTACTGCTGCAGCTGCATTGGCAAGTTCAGTAAGCAGGACTCCAAGCACTGTAAATGCATTATTATAATCAGGCTTTATCTCATTTGTATCAGATCTCTGCCATCTGCTTTTCCTAAATGACAATCTCGTTTTTTTCATCCGCTCTGCCAACTATCTCCTCTCCCCTTTTTATCTGAAGTCTTCCGTCCACGCTAAGCAGACACACAAGCTTTTCTGCCCGGTACTTTTCCTTATACAAAAAAAGTGCATCATTTTTTGTATCCGGCTTTATTTTAAGAAAACTGTTCAAACATATGTAAAAGCCCTCCTCGTCATCCACTCTGGCTCTCACAATATCGTTTATTGAGGTATCATACCAGGCCACATAATGAGAGCATTTTTGATCCATAAGTGAAAAGGAAAGTGAGACAAGAAGCTTCATAAAAGCATCCGCCTGTCTGCCCTTCTTTATCCCCCTTAAATCTGCTACTATGGCCACCGCACATGCCTTTGGCAGGCTGTTCTCCTTTACCATCAGCTCATCAGTCCTTGCAGAAAGCTTCCAGTGCACACTCTGCAGCCTGTCACCGTTTTGAAACTCCCTGACATCAAACACCTCCGACGGATCATATCCCGGTCTTAAATCATCATAGATATCAGAATCCCCAAAGAAATTTCTTACTCTGTCCGTTATCCTGACAGGAATCTCATCAATCTGCGGCATCACCTCAACATTTGCATATTTTTTAACTCTTTTCGTGACATAAAAAAGCCTTGAAAAATCATATAGCTTTATCCTTACAAGCTCAAATTCATAATTGCCGCATAGGTTCACGCTGTACAAAAAATCACTGCCTCCTGACAGCCATTTTGTACTTTTTTCGCCGGATAAATTATTTTTCACCGTTACACGGTATTTTACACCATCAAAGCCTGCCTCCTTCAGCCGGCAGGAAAGACTCACCCTGATACTCTCGCCCTGTGTGGCGATAGCTATCGGAATGTTTATAGCTGCCACTGCCCGGTGCGCCTTTACAAGCAATGCTATAAATGTCAGCACCATAAACACACACATAAAGCAGCCAAGCAGTGCCAGCGCAGCATTACCGTATATCATCGACATATAAAAAACTATTGCCGCAGTAATTATTCCTATCAAAAAACTAATCACGATTACCTGCCTTTTTCACATAAGTTGTCGGCTGTTTAACAGCCTTTAGTATCTCATCTATCACTGAAAGCTCTGATACATGTGATACTCTCGCCTTGGTATTTAGCACGATTCTGTGCTTTGTCACATCCGCAAATACAGAAACCACATCAGATGGTATGACATAGCTTCGCCCACTCAGATACGCATATGCCTTTGCCATCCTAACACACGCAATCGTACCTCTCGGACTCACTCCAAGCTCAATATACGGACTTGTCCTTGTCGCATCGACCAGATCCACAATGTACGAGTAAATACTGTCATGTATAAACACCTGCTCAACCTCTCCCTGCATCTCAACAAGTCCCTGTGCATTCATAACAGGCTTTATCGTATACTCATCAGCCTTCACACTTTTGCCCTTTGCGATATCCACCTCAGCCTCATGTGAAGGATATCCCATGCTCATACATATCATAAACCTGTCAAGCTGTGACTCCGGCAACAGCTGTGTACCGGCGCTGCCCTTTGGATTTTGAGTGGCCATCACTATAAACGGCTCCGGAACCTTCCTGCTTATTCCATCCACAGTGACATTTCCTTCCTCCATAACCTCCAAGAGCGCAGACTGTGTCTTGGGACTTGTCCTGTTAATCTCATCTGCCAGAAACAGATTACACATCACGGCACCCTCGCGGTACACAAACTCTCCGGTCTGCTTCTGATACATCGAAAAGCCAAGTATATCCGCAGGCAGCACATCCGGAGTGAACTGTACTCTGTGATTTACAAGAGCCATCGCCCTTGAAAAAGCTACTGCAAGCGTAGTCTTTCCCACTCCCGGCACATCCTCAAGCAGTATATGTCCACCTGCCAAAAAGGCAGCAAATGCCTTGATGATACAATCATCCTTGCCCTTTACTGCCTTTTTTACTTCGTCTATCACTAACTGTGCATTATTCATTTGTCTTATCCCCCGGTTAATCAATTTAAACTGCTGATGATCATCTGTATCATCTCATTCATAAACAGCTATATTTATTTTACATAGTTTGCATATATTTTTCAACTTCTATCCCACTAAATTAAACAATTCTTAAGCCTTATTCTACACTGTTCCTGTGATGACAAGTGTACTCTCGCCCGGTGTGACAACCCACGCTCCTGTTGTGCTATCCTGTGTGTAGGTTGCCGCCGGAACAGTTATTGCACCTGCCGTGCTCGAAAATGTGCCTGTCGCCTCATCGTAGGTATAATCTGTAGCTGCAGTCCAGGCTGTGCCGTTTAATGCGGCTGTAAGATTGTTCAAAACCGGAGCAAATGTGTCTGTTATAACCACTCCTGTGGTATTGGTTGCCGCAACACTTCCGTAATTTTGAATCCTAAAGGTATAGGTCAGTGTGCCATTTTCCGTAACCGGAACTGGGCTTACAGACTTTGTAATTGCAAGATTTGGTGCAGCCTCGGCATTTACTGTCTCTGCCGCTGTAACCGGAGTGATTCCCGTGCCGCTTACCGTGGCGGTGTTTGTGACGGCAGCCTCTGTGCCAAGAGGAGCATACTCATTTAACGCTGCCTCATAGATTACAGTTGCATTGCCCCCTGCCGGGACACTTATGCCTGTGATGCTAAGAGGCGGCCCCGGGGTTACTGCAGGCGCTGCCTGGAGTGTGCCGTTTGTATAGTATTTTGCGGTGTTATTAACATAGGTTAATGGTACAAGAGTGTTGGTGTTAAAGGTATAAGCACCTAGATTGTCAGAAAGTGTCAAACCGTTTATCGCGGTATTTCCGGAGTTTACGATGCTCACCACATAGGTTATTGTATCGTTTTGATTGTAGGTGTTTTTGACTGCCGTTTTCGTAGCAGAAAGCACCTCCAGTATTTCTCCGACTGCTATATTTGAATTGGCTACATTGTTGCCATAACGAAGCTGTGCCTGATTAGTAAATCGTGCCATATATTTTCCATCCTTTCATATATTCAGGTATGGTTTAATATATGACACAAATATACAAATGACACAGATTATTTACTGTCCTGTTTATTTTTCTCCACATCAGCCTTTTTGATAAGCTCAAGAAGGTTTTCAAGCTCTTCCTCATCCACACCGGTGTAGCCTGAAAGCTCACTAAGGCTCGGCTCAAAGCCCTTATCGGATTTTAATTTCTCCACTGCACGGTTTACCAAGGAAACCTTTCCTACCACAGTATTCTCGCTCTCATCCTCACCTGTCTGCTCCCTGATACATGTCTTCATAGACTCCTCTATGGCATCCAGAAGCTCTTTTTCCACATCTATCTCATCCCCACAGCCGCAGAGCTCGGTAAGGCACATGAAAAGCCCCATGTTTCCCTCCTGCACTACGTCCTCAAAGCCCTCTGAGGTAACAGCAAGCTTCTTTGCCATGGCAAGCACACTTTTAAGCCAGAAATTTGATATAGTGTGTATCACACTCTCATCACCTGCGAGCAGCTTTTTGTACATATCGTCCTGCTCAGCCTTTGTGTAATCAGGTATCTCCTCAAGCTCCTCAAGATACATCCTAAACATAGGTGAATCCGGGATGAGGCTGTCCTCGTCTATATCGGGCTCAGCTTCATTATCCTGCTTATCCTTTTCATTTTTCCCGCCGGCTATGGCATCCATTGAATCACCTTCTGAGTAAATAACATTGTTCAATGCAGCATTTTCAGACGCTTCATCCTCATGTAATTCGTCCTCACGTGATTTTTCCTCGTAATCGTCTGCACTCTCATTCTCCTGTTCATGCGGTGTGATGAGAAATTCAAAAACCATATCCTCCTGCGCCTTATTGAGCTCCATATCCTTAAAATAAGACATGATCTCATCTCTGCCAATAGGCTCCGCTGATGTACGGATAATCTCGGCAACGCTCTGTACTGTCTCTATAAAAGTATTCTGATCTAACATGTTTTACACTCTCCTGTCTGATTAAAATATGTAACTATATCAATCCCTGTATAAAAATAAACAAAATCAAAAGCGGCAGTATGAACTGAAAATACGGCTTAAGCTTCCTTGAAATCTTAAGTCCTGCTCCTGTATTTGCCTCATCTATATACTTATCAAAGCCCCAGCCCCACTTTGTCACGCAAAAAAGCAGATAGACAAGGGATCCAATCGGAAGAAGCAGATTACTAACTATAAAATCCTCACTGTCAAGCACATCCCTGCCTCCTATGAGGTGCAGATTGCTCCACACATTGTATCCAAGTACACAAGGCATACTTGCAATAAGTATTATCACACCATTTATTAGCGCAGCCTTGTTTCTGGACCAGCCAAACATATCAATGGCAAACGACATGATATTCTCAAATACCGCTATGACTGTTGAAAAGCTGGCAAATGTCATAAACATGAAGAAAAGACAGCCCCATATGCGGCCTCCCTGCATATTTACAAATACATTTGGCAACGTGATAAAGATAAGGCTTGGTCCTGCGCCTACCTCCACCCCATAGCTGAAGCAAGCCGGGAAAATGATAAGGCCTGACATTATAGCCACAAATGTATCAAGAGCACATATTTGGGCTCCCTCACCTGCAAGAGTGCAGTCCTTTCCCATATAGCTGCCGAATATCTCCATTGCGGCCACACCCAGACTCAGCGTAAAAAACGCCTGATTCATGGCTGCTGTTATGACATTCTTTATTCCAATTTCAGAAACCGCATCCAGATTTGGAATAAGATAGAATTTCACTCCTTCCAACGCCCCTGAAAGCGTGATACTGTGCACCGCAAGGACAATGATAAGCAAGAGCAGAGCACTCATCATAAATTTACTGATTTTCTCAAGCCCATTCTGCAGACCACGGCTGCACACCAAAAAGCCAAGCACTACTGTAACTATCATCCAAAAAGCCATCTGCTTTGGATCTGCAAGGAGGCTTCCAAATGCAGCTGCCGTGTCATCAGTATTCATGCCTGATGTAAAATCTCCCTTTAGGAATTTAAAGAAATACGCAACCATCCAGCCTGAGACTGTTGTGTAATACATCATGAGCATGTAGCAGCCAAGCATGGCTATCCATCCGTGAATATGCCATTTACTGCCCTCTTTCTCAAGAGCCTTATAGCTCATCACAGCACTTTTTCTGCTGGCTCGGCCTACAGCAAGCTCCATCGTAAGCACCGGAAGTCCCATGCATACCAGAAATATAAGGTAAAACAGTACAAAAATACCGCCACCGTTTTGACCTGTCACATACGGAAAACGCCATACATTGCCTATGCCTATAGCGCATCCTGCACTTACCAGTATAAATCCCAGACGTGATTTAAATGATTCTCTTTTCATGTTTATATATCTCCTATTGTTATTGCGTTACGTTATCACCCTGCTGTGAGCATTGACTATTGCTTTGTGCTTTATTACTCTCCTCAAAGACTCGCAGCTCCTTTATTGCCTGTCCACCCATCAGATAGAGAATACCTGTATTGAATATAGTCATAAGGCCGATTCCTACATCTCCGAGATCCCAGACAAATGTGTATGCCGCGATACCGCCTACAAACAGCATAACAAGAGCCAGCACCTTGTACATGGTCTGTGAAATCCAGTTATCCCCAAACAGGTACGCAACATTACTCCTTGCATAAAAAAGAATACCAAGGAAGGTGGAAAAGCTGAATAAAAACAATGTGACTGCTATAAAAATAACTCCAAAATCTCCAAGATGATACCTCATAGCTGACTGTAATAAATCCATGCCCTCTTTCCCTGCTACTATATTCTCCGGTGCAGTGAGCATGATCATTGCCGTACAGCTGCAAATCACTATCGTATCTATAAATACACCGAGCGCCTGCGTCAGTCCTGCCTTTACAGGAGTATCGCACTCTGCCGCCGCTGCAGCGCATGGAGCTGAGCCTGAGCCTGCCTCATTTGAAAAAAGACCTCTCTTTACACCGTTCATGAGCACCGCTCCAAAGCCTCCCGCAGCCACCTGCCTGATACCGAAGGCTTCCTCGAATATCCTTGAAAAAACCGATGGCATCATGCCTATATTTTTAATTATGATAAAAATGGTTATGACAAAATAGCACACCGCCATGATAGGAACAACTATGTCAAGCACCTTTACCGTAGCATTTTTCCTAAGCACTATTACAGCAGCCACTGCCACCAGGATTATTGTAGTATAAATAGGTGGTACACCAAATGCATTTTCAAAGGATGATGTGACAGAATTGCTTATAACCTGACTTATGCCACACCAGCAGATTAGGCCGGATATAGCAAACAAAACAGCTATAATAACATGTTTTTTCTTTTTGCCTGATTTATCCTCAAAGTAATGGTGTATGTAATACGCCGGACCTCCACGATAGCCTGAGTACAGTGGATCCGGCTCCTTGTGAAGCTGTGCCAGTGTAGCCTCCACAAAAGCCGTGGATGAACCTATAATGGCTGTTATCCACATCCAGAAAACCGCACCTGCGCCTCCCACTGATATGGCAGCCACAACACCAACCAGATTACCCATGCCCACTCTCGTCGCCGTAGAGACAATGAGTGTCTGGAACGTGGACAGGCTGTCCTTATTTTCCTTTTTACCCGTCAGCGCCTTTATCATGTCCGGAAACATTCTGATTGGTAAAAGTCTTGTCCTTACAGTGAAATAAATTCCTGTCGGAATCAAAAGAATTATGAGCAGGGAGATTCCCACGCTCCCACCGCCGGGCAGTGGAATGTGTATCAGATCTCCCCACAAGAAAGAATAAACTTTTTCAATAAGTGCTACTATCATAGTAAATATCGTCCCCTTAGTTTTTATTGCTTCAACGCATTGAAGATGAAGCCAGTATTACTATGATACAATA
>ERZ1034680.395-NODE-395-length-22280-cov-48.982407_pt1 | contig 22280 bp, 14 predicted proteins | sample MGYA00520639_ERZ1034680 | MGnify/ENA primary metagenome ERZ1034680 (study PRJEB33766, sample SAMN09781760) | gut metagenome | biome: gut microbiome | host: Homo sapiens | place: Madagascar | study: EMG produced TPA metagenomics assembly of the PRJNA485056 data...
CTTTTAGCCCTCCTTTGAATACGTGTACCCTATTTTTGAAGACTGAGTAGTTACCATAAATCACCTATTTTGTTACTAAACTATAAATAGAGAGTATTTTGTGATGAAAAATCTATCATGGTTATTCTTTCATATCACGGACTATCTCTCCTGACCCTATTTCGTTCTAATTACACAGTCCTTGCCATATGGCATAAAAAGTACACTATCTTTTAAAAGGACTGATGAGTGTAATTTATATTCAGTCCTTTGTCTGGACAACGGAACTTTCAATTTCACTTCACCCTTAGCGTTCGATATGGCAAGCATATCCTCAATCTGTATCTTTGTATTGCCCACAAATGTTCCTTTAGATTCGCTCCATAGACGGAAGTGAATATTTCCATAGACGGAAGCATCACGAGAGATGTTAATTGTTGTATGTCTCTGCAAGGTGACAATAGTGTCAACAACAGAAAAGTCGGTACACTTGAATGTAATACGCACTTCTTTATCTATATAGCGGTGAGGTATGTTTTGGAAATGAGCCTGACCTTTAATAGTCTGGATTGTATCTGTCTTGGTCTCGCTATCTAACGACAGAGTGACGACGGCATTCTTCATAGGAGGCAGGTTCTTGTTGTATAGCGTCGCCTCTTGTAGCGAGATGGCGACATCGACAGGTTGACCATACATCCAGACACCTATCATGGTTACAAATACAAAGAAGAAACCTATTAACCATGCCGCAACCTTCTCCATGAGCATACGCTTATGGCGTTGCCAAATACTATCAAATTCAACACCTAATAGCTTGGTAATAAGTTGCACATATGCTCTTTCTCTATTCAACCATGACCAATGGTATATTTTCTCATGGATGTTAGCACCAAGGATTTCGGGTAAGCTTAATTCGTTGACTATTGGATTGAAACATTCAGTCTCTTCCTTTCCACTATGCGGAATACCATCAACAATAAAAAAATGTATCTGCTCAGTACGTCCCAACTGATGGAAGAAGGCGATTTCCTTTCCCACCCATTCGGAGCGTGCAGAGTTAGGCGAACAAATCACTATAAGGTTTCGGGATGCCTTCAGTCGTTCTTGCAGTTCAGATGACAAACCTCCTGGCTGTATGTCGGTAGGAGCAAAAAAAACAGGACGCATCGGATTCTTTTTCCAGCCATGTTTACTACATAGAGTAGCAGGCATACGATAACGCTCCAGTTTTTTCTGTATTCTCTTTCCCCACTTGTAGTCGAGGGAGTTATAAGATATAAAGGCGAAATATTTATATTCTTGCTGTTTCATGCTTATTCTTTCAATAATAATTGCTTTATTTTTTCTACATCTTCTTCTCTGTTCTTAGGTATAACACCTGCTTTGGAAAATTCCTCGAAGTCAGAAAGAAAATCTTCTTTCATTTCTGATTTATATTGGCGGTAGATCTTTTCTGCCTCTTGGTATTTGCCTTGAAAGAGGAGAGCAGCTGCAAGATTGCTATAAGCTACGTGTTTTGTTGAATCAACTTCCAGAACTTCTCTTGAATATTTTTCAGCTTCTGTATATTGTTTTTCGAAAATGGAATAGAAGGATTGACTCACAAAAATATCATTCAACAATTCTGTATAATTGCTTTTATCTGACTGATATAATGTTTTCAGTAACGGTATATTACGCTTAAAGCATTGATATGCCTGAGAGTATTTTTTCTCTTGCCCATAAAGTTGCTGCAGCCATGACATTATTGTGGTATAATAATCTATTGATTTTCCCTGTTCTGCTTCTTTTTTGTAGAATTCTAAGGCTTGTTCAAAAGGAGATATTGCTTCTGCATATTTTTCTTGTTTAACTTGTGAATCAGCGAGCCAAAACAAACAATCTGCCAATCTTTGACCATAAATAAACGAATTCTCTCCCATCAAGCGTTTATATATTTCCAAGGCTGAATTGTAGATCTGCTCACTATCAGCAAAACGCTGGGTGTAGCGATATAAAAGACCGAGGCTGGTATAACTTGTAGCCAAATCTGGTTCAAAGGCCTGAGGATTAGTAGCTGCCAAACGTTTGCGGATTTCCAAGGCAGAATTATGCATCTGCTCGCTTTCAGTAAAACGCTGGGCGGCGCGGTATAAAAGACCGAGATTGTTATAGCTTGCAGCCAAATCTGGTTCGTAGACCTGAGGATTAGTTTCTGCCAAACGTTTGCGTATTTTCAAGGCGGACTTATGCATCTGCTCACTTTCAGTAAAACGCAGGATGGCATGGTATAAAAGACCAAGGTTATTATAACTTCCTGCCAAAGCTGGTTCGTAGGTCTGAGGATTAGTAGCTGCCAAACGTTTATATATTTCCAAGGCTGATTTATGCATCTGCTCACTAAAGACGAAACGCTGGGTGTCGCGGTATAAATGACCGAGGTTGGTATAGCTCACAGCCAAACCTGCTTCGTAGGCTTGAGGATTAGTAGCTGCCAAACGTTTGCGGATTTCTAATGCGAAATTGTACATATGCTCACTATCAGAGAAACGCTGGGTGTAGCGATATAAAAGACCGAGGTTGTTATAGCTCATAGCCAAAGTTGGTTCGTAAGCATGAGGATTAGTTTTTGCCAAACGTTTCCGGATTTCCAAGGCGGACTTATGCATCTGCTCGCTATCGGCGAAACGCTGTATGGCGAAGTATAAAAGGCCGAGGTTGTTATAACTTCCAGCCAAAGCTGGAGCATAGACCTGAGGATTAGTTTCTACCAAACGTTTGCGTATTTCTAATGCGAAATTGTACATCTGCTCACTATCAGAGAAACGCTGGGTGTAGCGATATAAAAGACCGAGGTTGTTATAGCTCATAGCCAAAGCTGGTTCGTAAGCATGAGGATTACTTTCTGCCAAACATTTATATATTTCTAAGGCAGAATTGTACATCTGCTCGCTATCAGCGAAACGCTGGGTGTCACAGTATAAAAGGCCGAGGTTATTATAGCTCATAGCCAAAGCAGGAGCGTAGGCATGAGGATTACTTTCTGCCAAACATTTATATATTTCCAAGGCAGAATTGTACATCTGCTCGCTATCAGCGAAACGCTGGGTATCACAGTATAAATTTGCGAGGTTATTATAACTTGCTGCCATATGAGACTTGTAGGTATCTGGTCTTGTATTAAAAAGGTTAGATAATTTGTTTATATATAGCTTATAATATTTTTCTGCCTCAGCAAATTGATTTTGATTTTGAGAAAAAATTGCATAATCCCCAATAACATCCTGTGTTTGTAATTTATCAGCCAATCCTTTCAATAATTCAGCAGCCTTATCCCATTCATTACTCATTTTATAAGCTGACACTTGGGCTTGGATACTCTTCTTATATTCTTCTATATCCTTATCAGCAAGGAACTCTGCAGAATCAGCTTTTTGGCGCAATTCTTCTGCTTGGGTTTTAATCTTTAATGCATCGTCAAGTTTTTCAAGATAGTTGCCTTGTTCAAACAATTTGATGGCCTCCTCCAATTTCCCTTGATTAAACAGCTCGATAGCCCTCTGAGCAAGCGTATCCACCTCACTCTCATCAATACGAGCAAACATATCAGCATACTCTTCCATGTGTTTCTCGGCATTATCACGATCTCTATTGATGGAATCTAATTTCGCATAATATTCATCAAGGGTGAGCTGCTGAGCCTTGTTTTTCTTTTCAAGTTCAGCCAACCTTTTCTTATATTTCTTTTCTGCTTGATTTCTTCCAATAGAGATAAGGTTGTTTTTCTGCTTCTGAAATTGATTGGCATCACAGAGTATCAGTTTAAGCGGCTCTTTCCTTGCACTCCATTCATCCACTGCCTGTTGGTTGAATATCATCAAGCCCTTCTTACTAACCGTTGCCCTACCGAGTCGGTCACCCATCTTAATATTCTGTAGTTTCAAGGAAAAAACGCCATTGTTTTCATCGCTTACGACACCATTGGGTGAAGTAGCTGTCTTCACATACACTCCACCGAGCGGCGTACGTGGATTCATACCATTGTAACGAAAAGTAATACCTTTTTGTACAAAAACAGATTGAGCCAACATATTACATGTGCCCTATAAAACCATAAAGAATATTACAATTTTTCTCATATCTTACATCCTATTTATTCTTTTGCTTTTCATGCTTATTCTTTCAATAATAATTGCTTTATTTTTTCTACGTCTTCTTCTCTGTTCTTAGGAATAACACCTGCTTTGGAAAATTCCTCGAAGTCAGAAAGAAAACCTTCTTTCAATTCTGATTTATATTGGCGATATATTTTTTCTGCCTCTTGGTATTTGCCTTGAAAGAGGAGAGCAGCTGCAAGATTGCTATAAGCTACGTGTTTTGTTGAATCAACTTCCAGAACTTCTCTTGAATATTTTTCAGCTTCTGTATATTGTTTTTCGAAAATGGAATAGAAGGATTGACTCACAAAAATATCATTCAACAATTCTGTATAATTGCTTTTATCTGACTGATATAATGTTTTCAGTAACGGTATATTACGCTTAAAGCATTGATATGCCTGTGAGTATTTTTCTTGTTTAACTTGTGAATTTGCGAGCCCAAACAAACAATTTGCCAATCTTTGACCATAAAAATGCGCATTCTCTCCCATCAAGCGTTTATATATTTCTAAGGCAGAATTGAACATCTGCTCACTATCGGCAAAGCGCTGGGTAACACTGTATAAAATACCAAGGTTGTTATAACTATCTCCCAAATCTGGTTCGTAAGTCTGAGGATTAGTGACTGCCAAACGTTTATATATTTCCAAGGCAGAATTGTACATCTGCTCACTATCAGAGAAATGCTGGGTAGAGCGGTATAAAATACCGAGGTTGTTATAGCTCATAGCCAAAGCTGGTTCATAGACCTGAGAATTTGTATCTGCCAAACGATTATATATTTTCAAGGCGGAATTGAACATCTGCTCGCTATCAGAGAAACGATGGATATCGCGGTATAAAACACCGAGGTTATTATAGCTTCCAGCTAAAGCAGGTTCGTAAGCCTGAGGATTAGTGACTGCCAAACGTTTGCGTAATTCCAAGGCTAACTGATGCATCTGCTCGCTATCGGAGAAACGATGAATATCGCGGTATAAAACACCGAGGTTATTATAGCTTGCTGCCAAATCTGGTTCGTAAGACTGAGGATTTGCATCTGCCAAACGTTTATATATTTCCAAGGCCAACTGATGCATCTGCTCGCTATCGGTGAAACGATGGGTGGCGTGGTATAAGATACCGAGGTTATTATAGCTTATTACCAAATCTGGTTCGTAAGCCTGAGGATTAGTGTATGCCAAACGTTTACGTATTTCCAAGGCTAACTGATGCATCTGCTCACTATCGGAGAAACGCTGGGTGGCGCGGTATAAAACACCAAGATTGCTATAGCTCTTAGCCAAATTTGGTTCGTAAGCCTGAGGATTAGAGCCTGCCAAACGTTTATATATTTCCAAAGCTGAATTGTACATCTGCTCGCTATCGGAGAAACGCTGGATATCGCTGTACAAAACACCGAGGCTATTATAGCTTATAGCCAAAGCAGGTTCGTAGGCCTGAGGATTAGTGTATGCCAAACGTTTATATATTAACAAGGCTGAATTGTACATCTGCTCGCTATCGGAGAAACGCTGGATATCGCTGTATAAAACACCGAGGTTATTATAGCTTGCGGCCAAATCAGGTTCGTAAGCCTGAGGATTAGTGACTGCCAAACGTTTGCGTATTTTCAAGGCTGAATTGTACATCTGCTCGCTATCAGAGAAACGCTGGATATCGCTGTACAAAACACCGAGGCTATTATAGCTTATAGCCAAAGCAGGTTCGTAGGCCTGAGGATTAGTGTATGCCAAACGTTTATATATTAACAAGGCTGAATTGTACATCTGCTCGCTATCGGAGAAACGCTGGATATCGCTGTATAAAACACCGAGGTTATTATAGCTTGCGGCCAAATCAGGTTCGTAAGCCTGAGGATTAGTGACTGCCAAACGTTTGCGTATTTTCAAGGCTGAATTGTACATCTGCTCACTATCAGAGAAACGCTGGGTGGCATGGTATAAAACACCGAGGTTATTATAGCTCATAGCCAAATCTGGTTCATAAGCCTGAGGATTAGTGACTGCCAAACGTTTGCGTTTTTCCAAGGCTAACTGATGCATCTGCTCACTATCGGAGAAACGCTGGATATCGTGGTATAAAATACCGAGGTTGTTATAACTTGTTGCCAAATCTGGTTCGTAGGCCTGAGGATTAGTAGCAGCCAAACGTTTGCGTTTTTCCAAGGCTAACTGATGCATCTGCTCGCTATCGGCGAAACGCTGAGTGGTTCCGTATAAAAGGCCAAGATTATTATAGATTGCTGCAATATAAAACTCGTAGGTTTCAAGTCTTGTGTTAGAAAGGATTGATAATTTGTTTATAGAGAGCTTATAATATTTTTCCGCCTCAACAAATTGATTTTGATTCTGAGAAAAAAATGCATAATTCCAGATAACATCCTGTGTTTGTAATTTATCAGCCAATCCTTTTAATAATTCAGCAGCCTTATCCCATTCATTACTCATTTTATAAGCTGACACTTGGGCTTGGATACTCTTCTTATATTCTTCTATATCCTTATCAGCAAGGAACTCTGCAGAATCAGCTTTTTGGCGCAATTCTTCTGCTTGGGTTTTAATCTTTAATGCATCGTCAAGTTTTTCAAGATAGTTGCCTTGTTCAAACAATTTGATGGCCTCCTCCAATTTCCCTTGATTAAACAGCTCGATAGCCCTCTGAGCAAGCGTATCCACCTCACTCTCATCAATACGAGCAAACATATCAGCATACTCTTCCATGTGTTTCTCGGCATTATCACGATCTCTATTGATGGAATCTAATTTCGCATAATATTCATCAAGGGTGAGCTGCTGAGCCTTGTTTTTCTTTTCAAGTTCAGCCAACCTTTTCTTATATTTCTTTTCTGCTTGATTTCTTCCAATAGAGATAAGGTTGTTTTTCTGCTTCTGAAATTGATTGGCATCACAGAGTATCAGTTTAAGCGGCTCTTTCCTTGCACTCCATTCATCCACTGCCTGTTGGTTGAATATCATCAAGCCCTTCTTACTAACCGTTGCCCTACCGAGTCGGTCACCCATCTTAATATTCTGTAGTTTCAAGGAAAAAACGCCATTGTTTTCATCGCTTACGACACCATTGGGTGAAGTAGCTGTCTTCACATACACTCCACCGAGCGGCGTACGTGGATTCATACCATTGTAACGAAAAGTAATACCTTTTTGTACAAAAACAGATTGAGCCAACATATTACATGTGCACAATAAAACCATAAAGAATATTATAATTTTTCTCATATTTCTCAATCTTTTTAATTGGCATCTAACAAAAGCAAGGATGCAGTTCGACATTGCTTCCCTTTTATATGCACCATGAGTGGCAATATGAAGTCAGCCTTTACCTCCTTCTTGTCTCGAAGTACAGCTTTTCCGTCTTTTACGACATACTGCTCATCGATAAGATGTTCCATATACTAAAGATTATATTATTTTACTTTACTATCCTCAATAGCCAACTTTCCTTGGATGCATTTCCTCAGTTTTTCCATTTGTTCTTGGGTAAAATCATATAATTCGATGGCATCAATACAATTAAGATCATAGTCTATCTTAGGAGCAAAAGGCGAGTTATCTAATTTTATTGGAATAACTACCTTATTATATTTGTCTGCTAAACTTATTTCTTTGGCAACATTGAGAGAAGCATTAGAATTTTTAGTAGAAACAAATAGTACCAATTGTGACTGCTTAATGGCATTTACAATAACCTCTTTAAAATTTTCTCCACTATAAGTACCATCAACATCTATCCAATAGGGAATCCCCATATCATTCAATAAGGAACATATTCCTTTTGTCTTATCTTCATCTTTACGAGAATAACTAATGAACACTTTATGTATCCCATGTTTTGTATAAGCAGTTTTAGAAATCTCAACATCTGAAAAATCCAATTTTTCATTATTCTCTCCTACAGCTTGTTTATGAAGTTCGAATTTGAGAACTTGCTCTAAGCAGGCTTCGGCACTGGCAAAACTTTCAAAGAAAGGAAGGAAATCCCAATTTTCCATTTTACCATATCTATCATATAAGTAGATCTCTATCTCAAAGTGCTTGTTGGTATTTATCAAAAATTCAGATATAGCAGATGCCATAGATTGAGCAACCTTTTTATAAGGTATCCTTGCGACACCAGCACCAATTGCAGGAAAAGCAATAGACGACAAACCAAGATTACTTAATAAACGCAGACAATACTTTACAGAATGAACAACAATAAATTCCTGAATTTCTATTTTTTGCTGTGAATCTTCCTCATGTCTTTTATGCGCATATTCATTGTCAATAGTGATTGCATGGAAAATGTATTTTTGCTTCAGACTACCTGCCGTTGTAACTATAGCATTTCCCAATTTGGCAGGAATCTGCTTTTGTGCATCATCATAGATAGCTCTACCACCAGTTTTGACAATACACCCAGATATACCACCACCCATCGTTATATAACAATCATCAGAACTTACCAAAACTTCTTTTTGGGAATCAAGAATATTACCAAAAATTATAGTTACAGTAGAATTATTGAAAGAGTATTTTCGTGTAATCATAAAAAAAATATAAACTTATGGTTTCTTTGGCATACCTTGCATTCCTCCCATCGCACCCATCTTACTACCTGCTGCGCTACCCGTCGCATTCAATCCTAAAGAGTTTTGCAGGCTATTAATCAATGGTGTATAGGTTGCTTTGATGATATTATCCTTGCTCTCCTTAAAAGAGGAGACAACATTCATCATGTATTCGTTTTTGGCTTTACCATGATTCTGCAACCTAACCAGCTGCTTGTAGTCTTTGTGCCAATTGCTGGAACGGTCTTTAGTAGGGTTATATTGGCATCGCTCGCTCATCACTACTTTCATCTTATATTCACCAGTACCCCAAGAAGGATTGTTGGCAGCTACAGGCATATAAGAACGAGGAATCACAAAACAGTCGCCCGTAATATCTATCAACTGTTTATGCTTCATCAAAGCCTCCTGGCGACTATAAACATAGACGGAATCCTTTCCCAAATCCATCTCATTGATAGGAATATTTACACTGAAAGAACCCAATTTCACATCTTGATAAACCTGTACCGCCTCATTAATCCATGATGAAGAGAAGTCCATGCGAATATTGATGGTAGGAGATTGCTGTTCGGAGAAACTAAATTTGCTGATCATATTCCAATAGTCAATCTGTTCCTTAGAACTTTTTGAGTCAACACCCCTTATGCGATTGGCAGAAAAATTTGGCAGATACGACTGGTATGGATGAAACACGACACTATCCAATACTAAATAAAACTTGCTATGCAAGAATAAATGGGAGAACTTGGTGGTATCAATATGACACACCATCTTGAGAATCTCATTTCCATTACGGCTGGCTCGGAAAGTGATTCCATCAAAATTCATATCGCTTGGATCCAAGGCACCATGAACGGATGGCTTCCTATAGAAATCGCTCTGTCCTTTAGAAGACTGCAAACTATCTATAAACAAGCACTCATTTTGCCTCATCTCCATCCATATTTTCTTTTGCTGTGAGCGTATCTTTGTCAACGATATGATCTCATTGCTAATGACAGTGAAAACGGAAGAAACGCCTCCGTACAGCATAGACTTACTTATATCTGTGAATGCGCCTCTGCTTTTTGAACGATAGATAGCAGCTACTTGATTCAGTTTCTTTCTGGTATCATCATCCATTTGGTTGACATTCACCTCAAAATTATCCATCTGCATATTTTGCAAATTACCCATCATGCCATCTTTAGGTTGTACACCCGTCATCGGCCCTTGAGCAAAAGAACGAGAACTGCAAATTAATAACAACAGCAATAAAACAACTTGCTTCTTCATCTTTTTATATCATTTATGTTTATACTTACGTTAACTATATCTTTATATTCGTCCTTCTCATTCATTGCCATCTATCAAGATAAAGGCATCAGAATACATAGGATCATCAAAATTCTTCTCAACAATAAGGTCAGGAAGTTGAGAACGGCGATAACGTTCTTCTATCGTTGCCGTTTTCAGATACAATCTTGCCTTGGAAAAAGCTTCATGCAGTGGATTTCCCTGACCAAGATATTCATACATTTTTCTCATCAACAGCATAGTAGCCTGATCATCAACACTCCACAGACTTGCAATGATGGCTTTCACACCTGCAGTTTTCAATCCGCGCTGAAGTCCATACACACCATCTGTACAAATATATCCCAAGCCCGACTGACAGGCAGACAAGACAACAAGACTAACATGAGACAAGTCTTGATCTGCCAACTCTCTTGCAGACAAGATGCCATCATAATTATCAGGACTGAAACTACTATTGCTCATGCAACTTTCCGCTCCTGCCAAAAATAAGCAACTATTAGATAACTGTTCGTCTGCTGATGCTGGTATCAAGTCAGAAGCATAGGATGCAGAATTTGACAAATATCCATGTGTTGCCAGATGAATGACAGAATATTTCCCTAAGAGATTTCGCAAAACTCCCTCGGAAGCTTGCATTCCAACCAAAATACTATCCTTTGGATTGTTCCTGTAAATAGAAATGCTATCAACCTCTGTTAGTGAACCGGACAAATAAGGAAGACCCATAATCTCATGCGACATTCTGTAATATGCTACCTTATCATTATTCTTTCCTTCTTCTTCTTTTTCTTTCGACTCATAGTTCACACCACCACAAAATAGAACGTTGCTAATTTTCTGTTTGTGTGAACGTTCTGCCAACAACCTGGTGGAAGTCATTCTATAAAATGGTTTCCTTTCCAACTTTTCCGGTAAAAGATATTCTATTGCAAGGAGATGCAATAAATCATCTGCTGCGAAATATATAGACTTAGACTGCCCTATTACATTTATTAATTTACGATTCCATATTAAATTCCTCAAATTCAAATTCCGATAAATCAGGTTCTTCATCTCTGACTCATTGGAAGATAAAGCTTCTCCTAAGGTAATACCATTCTCCAAGGGATAATTAAATAAGGAATCATATGAAATAATCTCTACAAATTCAGGGCTCTTGCTCTCTTTGTTAATCACTAAAGCACCTATATAAATTTCTCCTCTCTTTTCATAAGTGATAAACTCTATGGCCGATGAACCTCGCGGCATAGCTCTTTTCACATCCAGCCAAGTAGTTCGAATGGAAGAAAGAGTTTGTTTTCTATTCGATAGACTCATGTCTGGTTTAAATTGCCTATTCATTTGCAGTAGAATAGCTTTGCTAAACAAGGCTACATCATAGAGAAAACCTGCATCCCTGCCTTCCAGACGATAACAGTCTGTGGCAAAAGGTTGCTCTGCCAACCAATACTGTTCTCTTTCGGAAGCTGACATGCGGACAAAATTCTGATCAATGAACTTTTTGGACAAAGCGAGATATTCCTTATAATATTGTAAAGCCTGAGGGTTATAAATTCCTGTCCCATCATACTTCAACATGAGAATCTTAGCTGTTTTGCGCAATGCTTCTGCTCTTCTTTTGTCGTCACGATGCTGTTTGAAATAACCCAATATGGATTGCATGATTTCATAGGCTTCGTTATATTTCCCGTTACGAGCTAAGCATAAAGCCCGTTGCGACATAATCTCTTGGCGAAGAGATTCCATACCTCTCACTCGTGCATTCTCCTTATATCGAGGTCCAGCCAAAATAGAATCGAGCTGAGTGATAGCTTCCGAATACCTACCCTGCTGATAGTATATTTGAGCCAAGTCATCTCGTAATGCATCAGCAAAATCAAAATCTGCAGACTTCATTGACAAAGCCATTTTTAGATATGCCTCTGCCTCCTGATATATTCCTTGCAAAAAACAAGAATTACCTGCAATCCTATATAAATCGGCAAGACAAGTATTATAGTTAGCTTGTTCTTTAAAAACATGTTTGCCGAATATATCCATCAGACCTTTGCAACAAGCATCCATTTCCTTATATAGTCCTAACTTATAAGCCACCTCTCCCAGACTTTTCTTTACAGCCCAATATGGCATCAAAAAATCATCTTCATGAAGATCGGTTACAGTTATACCTTTCTGCGACAAACTATTGTCCATCTCCATTTCCACCTTTTTTAGTACATCAAAGGCTTTGATATATTCCTTTTTCTCATTCAGGTCGTACGCCATGAAATAATCATCTACCACCTGATTAGAGAAAAAATGTTCTTGTGCCTTCCCTACAAAGGGGGAAAAAGACAACAAAGCAAACAGAAGAAGAACTTTACTCATCATACCTTTCATTTTCCAGGATTGTAATTAACGATTACAAAAGCCATATTTTTACCAGTCTTGTTTTGTATCGACAGCTTAAAACTATCACTCTTTGATACCTTTTTGTCGAGTTGTACAAAGCAAGTCCCATCCCTCATAGTAGCTTTACCAAATATTTTTCCTCCTTTAGTTACTGAAACTGTAAATAACGATGTATTATGATAAGGCAGAACTGCAAACTGTTGCAATCCCTGTCGCCCCGTTATCTCATAGCTCACAGACATATTCTTCTTAATCGTAATCTCAATAAAAGAAAACTTGTACCGCTCATCTTGCCCATTACGGAATCTGCCACCCATATTGGTTACGCCATTTTGTCTTTTAGCAATGCGGTATCCCATGTCATTTATCCCGAACATCGTCACCCTATCTTTGACCGTACATTCGCCATGCCTATCTATATCAATTTCATCCATGAGAGTCCATTGTTTGTCAAAAAGGAATTCACGAGACACTTTATTAGCATTTGCTGAAGTACGCAAAGATTTACACCTATTTATAATAGTGACCATTTCCTTGGGTACATCGGTTTGGGCATAAGCAATATTGGGACATACCATCATCAATATCAAAACTATGACTGTAACCATCTCCTCTGGCCAAAAGTTGACCAAAGAATCTGAATAGTTCTTACCCTTCGCATTGGTTATCTTTTTCTTTGGAAATAGTTTTTTATCCATGTTGTCTGCAATATATTGTTGCAAATCAGACAGTTTGGGTCTTCTTGAGGACTCGAAAAGAAGACATCTATGAATCAGACTGCTCAAAGTTTCGCTACAATGAGAGACACCTATATAAGGAACTTCCGTTAGCGGTGTCTGGGTTCTATCATCATCTGCACCAAAGGCTGGCATTCCCATCAATGCATAAAAGGCAAGATGCCCGATTTGCCAAACATACTCGCTTTCCTCTACATTTGATTTTTCTACATTTTTCTCTAAAAAGCAGAACTCATCATGATCTACTCCTATCATATAAGGATTCAAATGAGCAGGTGTTTTGTCGAACCTTGCTCTCAACAGGAAATCCATCAGATGCCATATGGAATTTTCTGTCATATAGCCGACTATCTCATCCAAACAAATCATCTTCTAAATATTAAAGTATCAATAATATTTCCTCCACGTTGCTTCAATGAAACAATTTCTGTAGAAGGAACTGCCCAAAATGTACCTTGCGTTGCTTGTCCATCCGCCTTAGAAACGATTCCTATCACTAAAATTCTATCTTGAATTTTTGCCAAGACAGGACCTCCAGAATTGCCAGGATTGATAGGTGCCGACATTTGTATACAACCTGCTATTTCGCTATCATTCTTTACCAACTCCACATTCTGACTATTACCAAATGCCTTTGCGCAAATACCTTCTTCTTGGTTATCATTCAATGGAAATCCGATGGCTACAATGTCTTTATCTGCCTGTTTCCTAAAAGCCTTCATATCCTTCATATCTGCTAATTGGAGATTTCCCTTCAGACCTTTGGATTCCACATAGGCAAAATCACCCAATTCCATGTCACGTCTGGATGCTAAAGGAACAATGGTTCGCCAATATATAGGATGCTGATCAGTTCCAAGACAAACGACTTGATCTCTCGACTTATTAAAATGGAAATCTGTGGAATAATACTCATATAGTTCAAGACCCTTGCTGATTATACAATGAGCCTTGACTTTATATTTTTCTTCTCCCAACATCATATTACGAGTCTCTGCCATCGTTGCCAATCTCACAGCAGGAGACATCTTGTCATCATAAGAAATTCCATTCCAATCCTCATCATTTATCCAAGGTTCTACACAATGACGAGCTGTTACAAACAAGCTATCACATGTCAGGAAACAAGTTCCAGCAACCTGCCTATCTAAAGCAATAGCTTCCAACATCTGTTCCTCCACCTTTCCATTTATAATGCTGTCTTGTAGAAGATAAACGGAATCTACATGAATATGATAAATAGAAGCATCATAAGCATCTATGTTCTCATGACGAAGGATATGATAATCTTTCCTGAAACACATTGACAAAGCGGATATCAAAAGTGCCAAAAATGCAATACCAGCTATCCCATATTGAATTTTTCGATTTGGCTTATACTTCTTATAAACAACTCCCATCGAAGCACTATATTCGCCATCATTATACATAGAAAACAAAAGTGATATGATCTTTCCATCAACCACAAAAGAAATCAAGTCGCCATCTTTCAAGGATTGGCAAATATTCAATCGTTTCCCATTAATCTGCAACTCATGGAAGTCTGTTCGTCTGATGATAAAATATCCTTTCCCTTCTTGTTTGCACAAAATGGTTGCAAAAACTACAGGTTCAAAATCAGAAGATTCAGGCAATCTAAGTTCGCAACAGTTTGTCTGTCCTATATCCAACTTCTGGGCTCCACATAGGAAGAAATCTCCTACTTGCTTTTTATCTACAGAATTATGGTATGTCAACTTATAATACATGATATTTCGAAATTCATTTAATAAGAGAACAAAAATGGAACTCCTTAAAAACTAACGGAAACAGCTTTTTACTATGAGCGGAATGCCTTGAGTAAGTGCCAAGTCATAGACATAGACTTGCTTACCTGTCGCATCAGGACGTAGGTCATGAAATGCCCTTATGTCATAGTGTATTTTCTTTTCACGAAATTTCTTTTTTAAAGATATATCCTTCTCTATCATTTTCTGCTCATCGTCAGTCACAGGTCGATAACCAAGAATTAGTTCTTCCATATTCCATCTGTTGTGTTCTACCTCTGTCATTATCTCTATTTCTTGCTTTGACAAAGCATAATACCTTTGCCAATCTTCCTGCCCATGTCCAAGCGAATGCATTTTGGAACCAATGGTCATGGCATTGAATATATTGGAATATTGCTTTGGAAGCGAACCAACTTGTGTCCACAAACTATCCAATTTGCTTTCATCAATAACCGATGGAGACGAAATGGGAGCATTATGTGGCAATGAGAAACAATAATCATATACATAATTCACTCTCATGGCAAGTTGCTTCAAGGATTCTAAAATTCCCTTTTGACATATATAACTGCCAAATGGGAGTACTGTTTGATACCTATCGTCATTCTTAATCAAGTTCATCATATCGCTCTCTTCTGTATAGCACAACACTGGAATCTGATTCTTATACAACACCTCTGGCAGCGTAAACGCTTCCATAAAGTTGCGTTGCTGGTCGTCCGTACAGATTGCCACAGTAAGTTGCTGATTTTCCGACTTACTCCATTCCGATAGTTTTGTTCTCAAAGCATCATTACGCAAATTTCCGTTCACAAACTCCCATTCTACATCCACAAAATCTTCACGAGTCTTACCATACATAGGTTGATGACAAAGACAATGGGGATTTTCTTCCTCAAGATTGATGATTCTATAATAAGAATTATTAAACAGATGCTGATAGCGTTGCACAAATTGGTCTTTCCATTCATAGATATCATCCGCCACAATAGAGATACGTGTTCTCAAACGATGATCACGGCAATAATTAGGATAATGAGCCACTAAAGCTGCATTGATGCCCAAAGCCTCCACCAAATCATTCTTGCCAAAGATGACCAGATGCACCGTGGTTTCCGAGTTTACATCAATAGGTTTTCTGTCTAAAGCTGGATAAGGAGATTTTATATGTGGTAATTTAACGAAGATAGACTTCGCCATAAAATCCTCTTGGGTCGTGGCAAAAACATCCACTTTCTGATATAAATCATCAGGAATGCCTGTTGTCTGCAACAACCACAAAGACGTCATATTGCTCAACAGTAAGTAGCATTCCAATCGCTTATTTCCATGCTCTGCTAAAGAATACTTCTCTGCTTCAGCGATAAGTTTCCGAACAACTTCATTATCATTTCTATCTTTATCTTCTATCAGCATACCTATATGTGTCTTTATTTAGTTGATTTCTGGCAACTCATCAAACTTGAGGATAATACTATCTGTTGAATAACGACGAATCGTATTGTCTTTTACTTTTTTACCCACATTAAAATTCAATTTTTTCAACAACTTTATGATAGGCTGAGGAATTGTCAAATCATTTCCTCCCTTTTCATTATAAGCCATGAAATAGAGATAAATAGGTTTCAAGACAGGGGATTTATCCTCGTCATTTACTACAACAAGATTAAAAGCCTTGCCCAACTTCACGTCGCTTTCGTAGAGTTTCTTCATACAGTAAGCCTTACTATCCAGAAGAATATATGGGCTTCCATCCCTATTAATCGTAGGTAAATCAGAATCTTCGGAGAAGAGATATGTCGTATCCTTTGCCAATAGATAATTTTCCTTTGCCAATAATTTTTCAAAAGTATGTCGTGTGCCACTTCCTGTACTCGTAGTAAACACATTTACATGATTTTTCTTACGATTGCCTATAATTGAAGCAAGTTCAGAGCTGGTGATTCTTCTACTATCAAAATCCTTTATCATGTGTTTGAATACATCATCGTTTTTTAAACAAACACTCAGCGTATCATAACCTACCTTCACCTCTATAATAGAACCTTTCTGAATGAAAGAGTTTTTAGAAGTGACTGTTAAGAAACAGCTATCTTTAGCCTGTTCCGCTGATAAACAAACAGGATAATACTGCCGTTGATTAGCAACACCAGGAGTTATCACCTCCTCTGTTAACAAAAGCCAGGCATTACTACTTGGAAGGTGTACATAATAACCGCCATCAAAGTTACGCAGGTTGAAACCAGGATGATTTCTCTCAATGAAATTTGCAGCAGAACCACCACCAGTCAATAATAGTATTGGAGACTTAAACAAGTTTTGAGCCAAGATGGCAACTCCTATCAAGACCACTGCTGCCACCACCAATCCTATCGGTTTGAGATATTTTTTTATGAATCCCTTACATGATTTACTCTCCTTATGTTGCGACACGAACTTCTTGATACGATCCTTTGCTTTCGCAATTAAGTCCTCATTGTTTTTATAAGAAACATAGAACTGGTTGATAGAACCTTTCAAGAGTCCTTCGATATATAAGATATCTGGAGTTTGCTCAGTAAACTCTTTTAAGAATACTAAGATTTGCGGATGCTTTTTCAGTTTGAGCTGCTGATAAGCTACCAAAAATTCTTTTTCCGTATAAGGACCTATTTTACCTTCCAATACGAAAATTATCAAGTCAGCCTTGTCTTGAATATATGTATTATATTCTTCTTGGTTTTCTCCAAAATTCTCATACGTTCTTATGGAGAGACTCGTATCATTTCCAGAATGTTCAAACTCTGCATTGATATCATTTCCTAAGGCTTTAAGAGCCGTACGCTGCAGCTTCAGGTCTTTTGCCCCTGCTACAAAAATATGAATCTTTTTCATCGTTTTAAAATTAAAGATGAATACATAAAACTAATAACTTCTCAATATTTTAGGAATTGCCAGCATTAAGAAGCAATCATACTTCATATTTCCTGGGTCAATCCGTCGAAGATCCTGATAAGAGCAAAGGTCAATGTGATGCCCTTTTTTCTTTAAAGATTTGCGATATACATTGCGGAAAGTTCCGAAAAGTTGAGCATCCTCCCACCGTTCTTCGGGAGTAAGTGGAGAAAAACCAAGGATGAGTTTCTCTACATTCCAACGGGCATGCTCACATTGTGCCAATACCTGAAGATTATCATTCACTATAGCAAGAAGTTCTTTTTCGTCTTTTGTTAGCAAATCATCAGGTTTGTCCAATACAGACTTGATACGTGTAGGAATGCAGTCGGAACAAAATACGTTGGAGAGTTTATTACGCAAATTTATCTGATATGCAAGTGTCATATCATTTTCTTTATCTGAACAAAGACTATCCCATTTTTCTTTTGTTTCTTCTAACGGTTGTTGATAGCAGAAATAGAGCAATGCCTTGCCATAACGTTCGGCAGTATTCGGATCGTCGGGAGGAAGGTTGTCTATGTCTGCACCTACATTATATACCATGTTTACACGACGGGCATTTCGAACGTCTATTTTTTGAGTACTATGGCTTATTTTCCCAAGTACGTCATTATCGATTATGACAGGTTGCAAACTGCTACCTTCTTCCCTTTTCGGGATGTATTCGTTAAATTCATCGTCTTCGTAGGCTACGAGTTCTAATTCTATGTCAATATATGACTGCTTATTGATTATTTCAAAAATTTCTCCCGTATTACCATTCACAAGACTACACTTACAGACATCAGGCAAATTGCAGAGATATTCATCCTTCTTCAACTCTTTTATAATATTGGAATGCACGGTACGATTGTATAGAATCGTAATCTTTGTGCAGTATTTGGGAATGTATTTCCTCCCGTCACCCTCTCTGAAATTAGGAAAATGAGCCACCAATGCTACTTGTCTGGCAACATACAAAGCCATAGGGGATGTATAATGAATAATGACATGAACATGATCTGACGAAAAGGGATGAATCCCATCAGCACCCATATTCTTATCCTTACTTAATTGTTCGAGTACATATTCCCTTGTGCAATACCAACCTTCAATGATTTTCTCGTCAAAGGAGTCTTGGCATTCTGCAAAATCTCTCTGTTCATAAGGAGGCAACGGACGCATCTTTCTGAAAAGATCCTCCATGTAACCTATATTATTATTTAAGTCTAGCATTTTCATCTGTTTTTTTACGATAATCGGCAGTTTGCTGCGTAAGATAAATATTACTGTTGCTTGCATCATATCCCGAAGGACTCTGATAGAGTTGCAAGTCGAACCATCCCATCGCCTTAATTACGTGTTCCATAATTTGAGATTGCTGCCATTCAAAGGCATCGAGCATAGTGTCTGTAAGATAGACTAAAAGTTGGAGAGGAAGTCCCTCACTGGTCTGTTCAAGCCAGCGCACTATCAAGCGCGGCTGCTGTGATACGTTTGGATTGTTCATCAGCCAATGATAAATGTAAAGACGGAAAACCTCTATATTTAGCTTGTCACATTTCACTTCCTTTTCAACAAAAAAGTTTTCTACATCCAATGCTCTTCGCAATCGTTTAATATCATTGTCTGTCAATGGGTGAACCCAACCAGAGTCAATAATAAATGTCTTTTTCATCAATCTTCCGAGCGTCTTACCTTCTAACATACGCTGGCTGTTCTTGAAATGATCAGCATGCAGGATAAAAGTAGGGAATGCAGATGTTGTTGTATCCCAGTTTTCTACTGTTACGGTGGTGAGTGATATGGTTCGTACAAATCCTTCTATACCCTTTGCAGGTACTGCAATCAAGTCGCCAATCTGCAGCAGTCCATTTGCACGAAGATAAAAAAATGCAGCAACACTCTTGATGGTATCCTGGAATATCCAACCGAGTACCGCACCAAATACAGTAATAATTGCCGTATCTGTAGGATTATTGTTTTGTAAATTTAAACAACATACTATCACAACAATCCATAATCCAAAAGCAGCCAACAAAGAAATTTGGCTCCATGTGATATACGTTTCCTGTCTGCGCAGACTGAATATCCTATTTAAAGTTTTAGTCACAAACCATGCACCCCACAGAAAAAGCGTCATTAATGTGACTATCAATATTTTAGAAACAAATATATATTCTAACCGCCAAAAAACATAAGCTATCAAGACAGATGTCAAGGATGCAGGAATCATACAACGTTCACACTTCGTTTTAAGTAATGCTCCCAAAATCAACCTATGGCATTTTGTGGACGATAACTCTCTCCGATAGTCATACACACTACCCATGAACCATAAAAAAAGAGCCATAAGTATGATTGATGGCAGGATTATGTCTCCATAAGTAAGATCCTGTAGAAAATCTAAAAATCTCCTGAGAATATCATATTGTCCAAATAATGAATAGACACGACAAGAAGACGAAATACTATCCATGGATAGAAGAAAATACAATACAAGTTTTATAACAAGACATACAGCCCATAAAACAAGTAAGGGTATCATCAATCTGTTATTTGTTTTGCTTTTGAATATTTGCATATTTTTATTTTCTCTTTATTTCAAATCCCAATTTCTTTACCAGTTTCAGTGTCTGCATCGCCATTTCCCGATCATACAGTTTCGCATCAAGAGAAACATCATCAAGATTGATAGGAAAAGGCCCATATACAAACTTTCTACTTTGAAAATGTTTCAATTCTTTGTATAAAATCATTCGGGACGTATGCCGTTGCGACATTACAAAGACCTTCAAGTACAACAAATACTCGTTGCTGTCCAGCAGCTCTTCCTACACGACCAACCACTCCAGTAAATGCGCCTGCAATTACTCTCACCAAATCACCACTCTTAAAATGGCAACGTTCTGGTGGCAAAACCATGATGTGCTCACTATTTACACTTGTTAGTTTAATGAAGTTCATCATCTCGTTATCTGGGATGATTACAGGAGGATTTTTACCCGTTACTGGTTCGATAGGTTTTGTCTTGTCGGTGTAGTATTTTAGCCAAGAAGCAGTGAGCGCAGGCTTCCTAACAAACTCATAAGTTTTCTCACGAGTCATATAGGCAAAAATAATATTAGGAAGCAGAGGCTCTTTAATGCGTTTCCGCCTCCCATCAATTTCTTTTATGACATCATGCATTGGCAAATATGTCTCAATATTCTTGGCTTGAAGAAAACTGAGAGCCTTCTCTGTTCTACCATAAGTAGCACGTAGAACAAACCATTGCTTCTTTTCTTTTGGCACACAATCCGAGGACACCCCTGTTTGTGAGTTCATAGCCTTTTGACCTTGAACTTTGGGGGAGGTACTGGAAGTAAATCCAGCACTGGAGGGATTTTTACCGCCTCGTCGGGTGTCTGCATTAGGCAATGCGTCCATATCTTTGTTTCTGTTCTATTATAAGAAGAACGTGACTGTACACAGTCCGAGTACAAAGATATGAAAAGAAAATGAAAATGAAATAAAAAATTGAAGAAAATATTAATATTGAGGCTTAATTTTAACAATCATTAAATTAAAAATCAAGATGTTTCTAGTAAGTCTTTAGAATACTTTTAACCAAAAATATACTAGTATTTTCGAATAGATTTGTCGCTTTTTGTCATTTAATAATCAAGCGACAACTATTGAAAAAGCTTTTCCAAAAAGGAAACAAATATATAAACTATAACGAAGCGCTTTATTGAGGTCTAATGATGCGCTTCTTTAGGTGTTAATGATGCGCATCGTTAGGTTGCAACAAAGCGCATCATTAAGTTGCAATAAAGCGCATCGTTAAGTCATGTACTTTTTCTATGAGTTATGTTCTTGAAAATCAGTAACTTATTAATAGCCCGAAATAGATTATTTTATTCCATTAGCAAAAGATTCAGGAGTTGCAAAGCTGTGAAACTCCTGTAGTCTGTGATTTTTTCGCTTTACTACAATGGAAAGTTTTTTTACTATACAGCAAGCAGATGTTCTTGACCCACCAAGGCTGTAAAAAGTACAAGTAAGACGCCTTTTGATAGTTTTTCCACTACCAAAAGGCGTCTTAAATTTAGATTTGAAGGCCGAGGTACAACTTTTTTATCTTTTTTCCAGAGATAAGTATTAAATAAATGATATGAGACGTAAACAAGTCAATTGCACTTCGGTAACAAGCGATATAAATTTCTTAGAATCTAAATCTAAAGAACATCCTTACACGCCATTTATTTCTCTTCACTTGTAGGTGGTTCTCATCTCCTGCAACAGAAAAATTATAAACTGCTGTGGCACCTGCAAATTTATTTCTCCAAGAATAGACAGCTGCACCTCGGCCCGTAATTATGGCGGACGGGAAATGATATTTCATACTATTGCGGATGGTTTGGTATTCATTATCACCACTCCCCTCTTCTACTTCCGCCTTCATCTTGGTATAGTCATGGGAATAAACCGTGAT
>ERZ1034680.401-NODE-401-length-22133-cov-37.791059_pt1 | contig 22133 bp, 20 predicted proteins | sample MGYA00520639_ERZ1034680 | MGnify/ENA primary metagenome ERZ1034680 (study PRJEB33766, sample SAMN09781760) | gut metagenome | biome: gut microbiome | host: Homo sapiens | place: Madagascar | study: EMG produced TPA metagenomics assembly of the PRJNA485056 data...
GAAACTTCGACAACTCCCACACATTCACACGAAAGAAATTTTCCGGATTATAGGGCGCTTATGCGGCAATATAGCAGCGGTGTCAAAAAAGCTGGAGAGAAGACATACCAGCGACTCAGCGCTTGCATGAGCAATATTAAAGCGGATTTACAAGCAGCCGTCTTTTGATGGTTGTGTTTTCATAAAGTAATTAAATGAACTCTTAAGCCTCTGGTGCGTGATGCATCGGGGGCTTTTTTGTGCGGAATCTGCACGAAAATCGGGGCAACCTGCGGAAAAAACGTTAAAATCAAACCAAACATAACATTTATTTGAGTGATATTATCAACAAAGCCCCAATCTTATGTGCGGGGACATAAGATTGGGGGAGGAAAGAGATGAGTACAGGAATATGTAATTACAGATGAAAAGAAAGTGTGAAATGAGGGTGGATAAATATGTTTTTGCAGAAAAAGTAATAGTTGAGCGTAAATAATAAGAGAAATATTTGGCAAATTGCTTTTTTAGTCGTACTTTTGTAGGCAAGTATCAATTAGAAATGACATATGAATATAACGTCGATAACTTTCAATAATTTCCGTTGCTTCGGAGAATATCACTTGCAGTTCAAACCAACTGTAAACTTACTGTTTGGTGTGAACGGTTGTGGTAAGACTTCTATCCTGCGTGGTCTAAAGATAGCAATGAGCTCATTTTTCTCAGGTTTTTCCGATAGTAACACTCGTTTTATTGGAATCTCTAATGATGATTTTATGAGCGAGGTGCATGATGGGGTAGAGTCTTTAGAACGACAAGTGATTATATCCTACGATTTTGCGGAGTTTCAAAATATGATTCTGAGTCGAACAGGCAAGAAAAATCGTACAGCAATTTCTGGCATCAAGCCTTTGCGTGATTATACTCATTCGTTATATCACGATCTTTCAACAGAAGATGATGGGAGTATAGCCCTACCACTTTTCGCTGCTTTCTCAACAGAAGACATTCACAGTAGCCGCAAGTTAGATCGTTCTATCTTCTGTAAATATTACCAGCCTCGTTCGTTCGGTTATTACGAATGTTTGCAGGGGGATGGATTCTTTGATTATTGGATGCATCGATTGCTCATCCTGCAAGAAGGACAGAAGTCGCTTAGCGAAATTGAAGTTGTGCAATGCGCAATAGGAGAAGCTTTGGGGGATAGTGGTTGCAATATTATCAGAAATGTGTCTATACGTCCATTGCAGAAGACAGTCTATTTTCATTTTGTTGATGGTCGAGAGATTGACTCACGAAATTTGAGTGATGGTTACAAGAGGCTTGTGAATATTGTAACAGACTTGTCTGTACGTTGTTATATTCTGAATGGCAAGAAATACGGTATGGAGTGTTGTCATGAGACGCAGGGAGTTGTGCTGATAGACGAAGTGGATTTGCATCTGCATCCGGAATTACAGTCGGTAGTTTTGCAATCCCTTCATCGAACTTTCCCTAAAATTCAGTTCATAGTTTCTTCTCATGCTCCAATGGTGTTGTCGAGTGTAGAGACTAATGATGATAATGAAGTGGTTCATCTGCAATATCAGAATGGTAATTATACTGCTGAGCCAATTGTTACTTATGGTATGGATGCCTCTACGATTCTAGAGACTTATATGGGCAAACGCTCCCGTGTGGCAGAGGTGGAAGAAAAATTGAAACATCTCTTTGCTTTAATTGATGAGGAGAAGTTTGCTGAGGCAAAGTCGGAATTGAGCTCAATGCGTGAAAAGTATTCTGACACAATTCCAGAGCTATCACGTGCCGAGTCAATGTTGTTATTTCTTGAAGATTAGAGGAATATGAATATAAGAAAATCAGCAGAACCCAAGGAGTGGACAAAATACAAGAATATTCCTGGGGTGCAGTTCAGCGGTATTCCTGCACTACAGGAATCTCTGTATCGTGAGCAGGGCTATTTATGTGCCTATTGTGAGCGTCGAATTCCTGTAAGGGATAAAATGTCCACCGAGGACCATCGTATAGAGCATTGGCATTGTCGTGATAAATATCCTGATGAAGTTTTCAGCTATGGAAATCTGCTGATGTGCTGTCCTGGCCAGATAGGGGGTGGAGAAAGTCATTGTGATGTAAGGAAAGGTAACGATATTATCGAGTGGTCACCTCTCAAAAAGGAGTGTACTGATAGTATTAGATATAGCTCTGATGGCACAATTTTGTCAAGCAATGCAAGATGGGATAAGGAACTCAACGAAAAGTTGAATTTAAATCATGAAATTTTGAAGCGTAATAGGGAGCAGACTCTACGAGGAGTTATTGAAGGAATAAACTCCAAAAGAGGAAAAGGTGTTTCGTGGACGCAGAAAGATGTTAAGGATCAACTAGAAAAGTGGTCTAATAAGCATGATGATGGTAATGGTCATGCTGTCTATTATCCTTTTCATGGCATTGTCGTTTGTTTTCTTAAGAAGAAATTGGCAACGTTGAGCAAAAAAGGAGTATAATGCGGTCGGATAAAGGTCACGCAGATTTGGCTTTCCCTTCGGCCGCCGATTTTCAATTCGCAAATGACGCAGATTTTTGACCTATGCCCCAACCTTATGTGCGGGGACATAAGATTGGGGGAGGAAAGAGAGATGAGTACGGAAAATTATATGTGGAAATGAATGTTGGAAAGCCACTTCTTGACATCGAAACATGGACACTCCTTGTGGACACCGGGGAGATCTCTGTGGCCTAGGATCTCGGCTTCAGGATAGTCGGTGCAGAGGCTCTTCAGAAGCTCTCTCATCGCAGCCTTCTGCGCTGGCGTGCGGGTGTCGGCAGGACGACCATTGGCATCCAGACCACCCTCGTAACAGATTCCGATGCTGTGGGCGTTGTAATGACGGGCATGAGCTCCAGGCTCCGACTCCGGACGGCACGGATAAATCACTCCGTCCTTCGTGATGTAATAGTGATAACCGATGTCACGGAAACCACGGGCTAAATGACACGCCTCCAATTCGCCTACCGTGAAGTCCTGGGTGACTCGGGTGGCACTGCAGTGGATGACAATTAAATTGATCTTTCTGTTCTTGTTCATAGGCAACTCTTGTTAATGAATACTGAATACTGATTACTGAATACTGATTACTGATGAGGGATTCATTACAGTCCCTTGCAGCTCTGCACGCAGACGGCAGAAGCAATGGCGGTAAGTACTGTGATGATAAGATTGATGATCTTCTTGATGGTTTCTTTTCTCATGGTCTGATGATTTACTAAAATTTGATTTACTAAAACTTGATTCAACTGAAATGTTCATAACTAGGGAGATATCCTAAGAAGGAAGCCCTATCACCCAGACACCCGTTCAGAGCTTGCTTTTGATGATTGTTGCAGATGATTCCTGCCTCTTGATGCTCTCGGAATGCCCCTGACGCCATACGGCTCCCTTCTTTCAGATTTTACTATTCTCGGCTACAGACTTACGTTGTCGTCGCCGCCTCCATCTGTCGTTCCGCTATTCGTGGTTCCACCGCCACCCTGCTGGGTGTTATCGGTGTTGCCACCGCCGCCTTCAGTCTGGCTGCCACCACCTCCGGTAGTCTGGCTGCCACCACCTGATGGATTATCCTTGCCGGTATCATCCGGATTCCCTGGATTCACCGGATTCCCTGGATTCTCCGTTGCAGGAGCTGCCAGATTGATGAGCTTGATCGTGGTGTCAAGATTCTCGGTCTTGAGCTCGCCAGTGGCTCTGGCTCTCAACTTCAATCCCAGGATGTACTTCGCCACGTTGTAGTTCTCCTTGGTAGGTGCACCGCCCTTCACCTTCAGTCCGAGGGAGAAAATGGCTATGTCGGCAAACTTCACGTTCTTGCCCAAGAGGAGCAACTCCTTGGTGCAGGCTGCTGCATCGGTAAGCATACCGAGGATGGCACCCTTGCTGTAAGGGGTGTTGTGGCTAGCCATGTGAGCGGCGAGCTCTTCGAGTCCGATGGTCTCATCGGATACTACTCGTGGAAACCATTTGCCGCAAGCTTCGGCAATCTTCTGGTTCGTGTTCTGGTATAAGACAATTCTGATCATAACGTTTAAATGGTTAAATTATTAAAGTTAATCGGCGCTGCGCATTGCCCGTGGTTCTTTCTGAATCACAATGCAAAGATACAACATTCAGAATCCGCCATTCACGGTTTCTCACGTTTACTCACGTTTTCTCACTGATTTTCACGTCTTTTTCTGAAGATAAGCCCGGAAGAATGATTTTCTTCCTATGGCTCGCCCAGATAGTCGAAGATATGGGCTACCTGTATCGGGCTGAATTCCTTCGACCATTTGGTGTAGCCGCTCTTCACCAGAACATCGTGGAGAGGCTTGCAGCGGTTGATCCATCTTCTGAGATGGGCACTTGCCATTTCGGGAGTGGCGTCAGGGAAATACTCAAGAGCTAACTCTTGCTTGGAATAACATTTCTGTTCCATATTGATTGAAATTTAAAAGTGACTTGTTTACGATGCCTAAGTGACTTACTTACGAGCCGTAAGTGACTTGCTCAGGATGCTTGAGCGACTTACTTAGGATGCCTGAGTTGACTTACTTCCGGGTGACAGGGTGACACCGGTGACAGGCTTTTCCTGAAATCTCTCTCACGTAGGCGGGCGGGAGGCCTTTCTGGAAAATTTTTCCTGCCCGCCCGCGTGAGGAAAGTTTTAGAAAACAGGTGTCACCGCCGTCACCCGTCATCAGAATGGGAGATTGCCGCTGGCATCGATACCCTGGGAAATCTGATAGTTTCTGATCTCTTCTGCCGTACGGATGATGGCGATGAAACCACGACTGTGCTTGGTGCGTAACCTGTTGAATCCCAGATCGCTGAATGCCTTGCTGATTTTCTGGCTGCTCAGCTTCTGAGTGATGTTGCAGCCGATGATCTGCATCGCCCGGGCTACGGACACAAACTCCCCTGTCTCTCCCTCCGAAGGCTTCCGGAAGTAGAGATCCACCAGCTTCTGTTCGAGGCGTGGCGGCTTGTCGGAAGACAAAGAGGCGCCTTCTGGGATTTCCAAAAACTCGTATCGTTGGGTGATGAGATTGTATCGGAGACGGATATGCCCATCGAGAAAATTCCTGATTTCCTCGACCGATGCGAAGCGGTTGTCACTGCCGCCGTTTCCGCCACCGCCTCCTCCTGATGACTTTTCAGAGGCGCCAGGGGTATTCTTGTAGCAGGACTTGATAACCTGCTCCACGCCATCGTATTCGGGGAATTTCTGGAGAGCCCATTCCAGTACGGTGGCATGGGCATAGCGCTTCTTGGCGAACATATAGCCTACCCTCATCACATAGTCATTGTGTTTGCCCGGCTGGTAAATAATCTGGTCGTTGGCAAGTTTCGGCTTGATGATTTGCTCGTAGTAGGTGTTGATGTGTTCCAGTTTCTTCTGTTTCTGATTCTTCTTCGTTGTCTCGGTATGGAATAGGGAGATTTCTTCGGCTGAGAAAGAGATAGCATCGGAATTGTAGTATGCATCGGGATCGTAGGCGAGTCCACTGAGTCGGTTGACGTTCTTGCATTGAAAGTCAGCATTTTTGCCAATGAGCTGCTGATAGTAGTCATTGCCCTTGGCGAAGGCAGCGGGGTAGTCATCTCCGAGAAAGGGATAGATGACTCGAATACCGTTGCCGCTCATCGTGATGTAGCAGAGCAGGGTATGCGGATTGTCGCAGAGTTTCAGCTTCAGGGTGTTGAGAGCCGTGATTTCGGGAGGCACTTCGGTGAAGAGCTCATCGAAATCTACGAGTGAGAGGTGGGTGAGTTCCCGGATGTTCTCCTGTCCCTTGCCTCCTTCGAGGTAGCAGACTGGGGCGAAGAGGGGCGCATCTGCCTTAAAGGTCTTCTTGCCTGTTTGACGGTAAGACAGGGTGAGGAACTTGAGTTTCTCAACACAAAAGGAGTGCTTTTATAAAAACCTTTCATAATCTTACACTTGCTTATTGAATTCGCGCAAACCTTGCCTCATTAGCACCACCATACAGTTCGCCCATAACTCCGCACCAGTACCATTGTGCCAACAGATTCTGATTGGTGCCGAGAATCAATAACTTACTATTTTCATTATCATAGGCATAGATGGCCGCAAGAGGAATGAGTTGAGAGGTATATGGAAGGTCACGAGACCTGTAAATACCTTGGTGAACTAGTAGTCTGTAAAATCTACTAGGATAAAAAAGAATAGCGTAAGACATATCCGAAACAAGGATTGTGTCTTACGCTATCATTTGATATACCCATCTTTTAGTTACGAGACTATGATTCATTTCACCATAGCCTCCTGCTTTCTTTACGCAACTTATACTACCGTAATAGCTACATTTGTTGCTACCGAGGTAGAAACAGAGATAGTTCCATCATTATGTAGGGTAGCTTGTTTTATGGTCAATTTATGGATTCCTGTTTGTTCCATACGATAGGAAAATGTTGTAGGAAACTCCTTGAGCACACATAGTTCTTCATCATCCAAATAAAGGACAACAACAGCATTAACATCACAGGAACCAGTTTTGGAGAAATCAATTTTCTATGATTCTCCTTTCTTCAGCTTACAATTCTTCATTTTGTAATCAATCCCCCCAGAACCTATAGTAATTGTACCTTCTGCTCCTATCACGACATCGGTATTTTGCTCCACATATTCAACATCAGAATCACAAGATATAAATGAGATTGAGGCTATCAGCAATACCAACAAACTCTTGATTTTTGTTTTCATTTTACATACTCTAATTCGTGTCGAGCGCAACTTTTAATTTTGTTGTTATTATCTTTATTCTGCCTATCTATGTCTTTTTCTACACAGAAGTAACCCACCAATTTGAATTATTTTTCAAGTTCTTTCAAAAGTGAGTCGGCTTGCGTCTTATGTACACCTTCTAAGTTCACAAATTGTTTTAATAACACAAAAGCCTCATCTTTCTTCCCCATTCTTAATAGAGAACGAATTTTCATCCAATATAACTCGTAGACTTCGACTTTCAGATTTCTTACCCCATTGTCTTCTCCATATTGCAGACTACTCATATATTGTTTCTCCGATACCTGGCTGATAGAAGGAATATCGTTTTGTTTCTCTAACTCTTCTATTGTCTCCACTATTTCCTTGTCATCATTATTTTTGCGGACATTTTTCATCACTTCCGCAACCCTTTTTTGCTTCTCCTTGACTGATGGCATTTCTTTTGCATCGTTCTGAGCAATCATTCCTTCAGCAGGAGTTGCAGAGCCATTTGGTTTTAACAAAACAAAGCCTATGGCAAATAATGCGGCTATAGATGTTATAGTCACAACATTTACGATTCTAACCTTTCTTTGTTTCTTCCAATGAGCAGTCATATCGAGTTTAAGTTGCCTACTCGCCAAACTTTTCCTTACCAAGAGGGTTAGCCCCAACTCCTTACGTAGCTCATCATTATTCAATGTATCTTGCTCGAAGTTGAGACTTTCTTCTGGGATCATCTCCTTTCTGAGATACCTATCAATTCTGTCTTGAATACTATCATTCATAACTTCTAATATTTAAGTTTATATAGTCGAAATGTATCTTTCACCTTCGCTTTCAGGTTTTCCATACATTTATACTTTCCTGTTTTCAAACCATTTTTGCTGATATTCTTCTCTCCTCTTGCTACTATGATTTCATCCAGAGACATACCCTTGTAATAAAACATAGTCAAGATTTCCTTGCAACGAGGAGGCAATTCAAGTATACAGCTGTTCACAATTTGCTCTTGTAGCGTTTCTGTAGATTCGTCAACAAGCACAGCCGATTTTACTTCCATCATATGTGCGAAAGACTCGAAATCGTCCTCCAATGTCAAATGGTCATTTCGCAACCACGAACGATAATCATTCTTTGCGATGTCAATGAGAAAGGTTTTCAAGTTGCATGTCAGCATCCTAACATTGCCATACCTATCAAACCTATATAACTTACCATCTTCCTCTTTAACAAAGATCTTCTTTGTCTCTATCTCTGTCCAAAGTTTTACGAAGGATTGTTGGAAGATGTCATACATCAAATCCTCTCGTGAAAATACCACCTTATAGGATTCTTTAAAGTATTTCCAAGCAGCATGATAAAAGCGCTCAGTTACCTTCTTGTTTTTATCTTGAATTTGGAGAACGCACTCCTGGTCTGAGATTTCTTTTTGCTTCACTACGTCAACTATCATTTTTATCGAACTTATAACTTTAGGTACAAACAACACAAGATGTAACCCTAAGAAAACCATAAAAGCGCAATAAAACTCAAATTGTTATAACTTCGAGTGTTATTGCGCTTACTATTTGTTAATCAGTTTTACCTTCTTCCTTATTCAAAGTTTCTCAAGTCATAAACATTCATCAACTTCTTTTCTGGAGCATAGACAACAAGTATTTTGGACTCCTCCTTGGTATCTGCATCACGATAAGCATACTGCCCTTCGCTTTCCTTATAAAACTTATACTTTTTCTCTAATAAAGCCTTTACCGATTCGGCTGATACTCCATCGTTTATTATCAAAGAGTATGCAGTAACCTTTTCAGTTGTCTTGTTATAATTGAAAGCTACAAGATTTGCATAATAGTTATTCAATGCATAGTAACCTGTTACATCAAAATAAGGATTACCATATTTTTTTACAATATCAATATCTTTCAATCCAAAGTCTGAAGTATAATCAGGGAACACGTAGTTTTCACTACTTACAAAATGAATGCACTTATTCTCTTTATTATAGTAAACTACAGCAACGGAAGAATCCACATTTGCACATGTTGTATAATAGTTATCACCAATTGTTGAAGCAGGATAATAATGAGTTTTCAGATATGTAAGTAACTCAGACTCTGGCATAGCATCATTTAGTGCTAAAATGATTTCTGCAACCTTTCCGGTTTGCTTGTCAAGAAAGACATCTGCTTCTTTCAAGTAATCGCTAAAATCCGACAAGCCATAACCATAGCTATAACCATCACTGCCATTTACACTTGGAGTACCTAAAACTTTCTTGACATTAGCTAAGTTATTTCCAACCAAGCCAGGATAATCATACCAAAGATCAAGGCAATCTTCACCAACTACAACTTTAACCCATACGTTAAACTGTTGCGTCTCTACCTTTATATAAGTGGTACCCTTTTCTCCTTCTGCTTTTACCAAACCATTATTCTGCACACTGGCTAATCGAGGATTATTACTGGTATAAGAAATAACAGAGTTGCCAGATGTCTGGGCAAAAGTAATCTGTTGTGTGCCACCGACCTCTAACTGGTAAGTTTCAACTATTTTTTCATAAGTATGATCTGCTACCTTATTAGAAGAAATAACTAATTTGTAATCAGTAAGATTCTTTACTGTCCAATCTACAAATTGAGTTTGCCCCATAAAAGAGTAAGTCTCCGTTAACTTAGAGTTTGCTGCATCAAACTCCCATCGACCTTCCGTCTCTCTACTATGAGTAGGATTGCAATACTTGTCGTAGTAAGTTCCATTAGAAGCAAAACGAACTTCTTCGTTTTCTGCTTCTTCATACCAATTACCCACAACTGATTTTGTTTCTGTTGTTGGCTTTTCTGTATTCAAGTCATGATTACAGTCTTCCTCGCCACACGATGTGAAGCCAAGGGTTATCGCTGCTGCGATTAAAACTAAATACTTTTTCATTGTATATTACTTATTTTTGATATTCTGTTGCTTTTGATTTTTCCCCTCCAGGAGCATTATTCTCTCCTAGTTCCTCCTCTCCAGATTCGCCTTTCTGACTATCTAGTTCATCTATTCTGTTACCATTGCTAACTTTTACATTTACAACTTTAACTGTAGCACATTTGTCACCAACAGATTTTGGACTTGTCTTCACGGAAGAATCTTGAGAAGAAGTATCAGGTAGAAAAGAGTTTACGTTAATAGAAGAATCTTCTGAGACTTTGGGCTTTAGCCCTACTTGTTGTTTCCTCTTAAAAAAAGAGAATCCTATTATTAGTAGAAACACTAATATAACCAAAAGAACTATTTTCATGTAACACTTTTTCGAGGGAGGGTTCATAACATCATCAATATCCTTCTCCAAAACTATTTGCATCAGCGCAATGGTAATGTTATCACTACCTCCGTTATCAAGAGCCAATTCTGTCAGCTGTCCTTTCCAAACTTGCAAGTCATCAGCATTCCCTTCCAGAACCTCAGCAATTTCATCATCCGTACAAACGCCACACAATCCATCAGAGCAAAGAAGGATGATTTCACCATCCTCTAAACGATATTCCTCCACATCAGCTTTTGCCTTTTGTGCTGTATCTCCCAGACTTCGAGTGATGACATTACTATTGGGATGGTTCATTGCCTCGATGTCCGACAAATTACCTGCATCTACCAATTGTTGCACATAGGAATGGTCTTTAGACAAACGTCTGATGCCTTGGCTTGGGGTGAATGCATAAGCACGGCTATCACCCAACCAAGCAACATATGCCTTGTTACCAATAACCCATGCCATGACGATTGTAGAGCCTAAGCCTTCCGCCTCAGGGTGTTCCTTGCTATACTCCTTGACATTGAAGTCTGCTTTTGAGACAACCTTTTTGAGATATTCCTTGATGTTAGCCGGTTTAGATAAGACTTTATCTGTCAAGCGATCTGGAGCAAACATTGTTTGCACAGTTTCGATAGCAATAGCACTTGCCACCTCCCCTGCATTTTGTCCACCCATTCCATCTGCCACAATCATCAGGCATCCACACTCACCAAGTGGGATGACCTGCTGATGGTCAGCAGGCATCATCCACTCATTTTGTGTAAGGTCAGGACAAACCGTAAAGTTGTCCTCATTGTTATCTCTTAAGCCGACATCTGTGCCAGCAAATAATTTGAACGAAACCATACTTACTTCTATTTAGTTGGTGTCGGCTCGAAAGAATCCTCCTTCTTTTCTGCTTTTTTCTTCCTATCCGACTTTTCAGGTTTTGTTGAACTTTCTGTTGGACTTGTGGCGACCTCATTTGGCTTCTGATTACTAATTAGTAATTGAAGTGACCATTTGGAAGCAACATTCTTTACTGCAACACCAGCCAACATCATCTTGACAACTCCACCTTTTTCATACTTCGGGACTACAAACAGTCCACCTATCAGTTTGCCTTCATTATTAGGAGACATCGGAACTAACGTACTATCAGCTTTAACAACTGTCTTGAAAACAGACTGTCGTAATTCTACAACCATAGCACTATCTTGCGCATCCGTATTAGAATAAGCCCATAGCATATAACCTTTCTTTTCTCCCAAAGAGTTATCTATCCCTAGACCGAAGTCACTTTGCAAGTCTTGATGAAGCCATAGACTCTTGTCTGCATTTACTGCCGAGATATAAGAAGTACCATAATCTAGTTCGACAGCCTTATACACACTATCATTCATTTGGCGTTGATAAGTCCAGAAATATTCTGGCTTATATTTACCATCTGCATTCACTCTTTCATAATCAGTATCACCTTTCCAAGGTTCTATAGCTGCATTTGTAACATACATACCTCCTGAGACCTTGATTCCCAAAGAATAAGTCTCACCATAATAAGGTTTGTGACTCTTACCATAGGTTTTACCCTTGCGCTCCAAACGATATTGTTGGCGAATGATATATAAGTCTGGCGAAAGTGCCTCTTTTGTCATATTAATGCCTTGCCCCAATTTCGCTCCATTTTTGAGTAAATCGGCGATGTTTATTTGGGCTACACAAGGTATACAACAGATGGTTAGCAACAACCATACTATTAATTTCTTTCCCATAAGCCTTCTTCATTAAAGATTTGACATTGGAACCAAGTGATTGTACAAGTTGGAATTAGAATCACCACGGCTTACGATGCCGATAACATAAGCAGAGTTTCCTTTGATGATAAATACAGGACCACCTGAATTTCCATGATCAACGCCTTGATTAACCATAATACAACGACCTGAGTTTAAACCATCACGTGCAATTGACAAATGGTTGTATATAGGGTCAACCAAACGTTTGCCGTCAGCAATACCATTACCTCCTGGGAAACCTAGCAAATGAACAGATGTTCCTGCCTTAAGGTTTGCCGAATAAGACTTGCCGTCATTAAACATACCCTTCTGACCAACATAAGCTACCGCCCAATCGTTTCCTAGAGAAGCCACCGTACTAAGAGCATGCGTTGCCGTCAAAGTGATTTGTTCTCCTTCCAATTCCATTGTTTCACTATGAGGACTATCATAATTACGATTTATTGTAAATGATGTATTCTTTAACTGGAATCCTTTGCTTTGAGTATTGACAGCCGTTATTTCAGCATAAACCTTCACTCCTTCAACCGATTTAGAAAGAGCATAATAACTCCATAAAGCCCCAGTATCAAACATCCATGGCTCTACACAATGACGAGCTGTTATAAATCTGCCATCACTCATCAAGAAACCTGTACCAATACTACTTTGCAACTTTTCTCTCTCTCCATCTATCTCACAATAAACTTCCGTCTGTACAGCATATACGGAAGACTTGACATTTGCTAAGACTTTGGTTACTGAAGGCTCCGAAGAGGTTGAGCCACCACCAACATAAACTGTTTTAGTGACAGACTTTGGCTTTACATTTTCCAATGAATCAAGTTTCTTTCTATCTTTCTCCAAGTCAACACCAAGTTTTCCTATCAACTCTTTCTTAACATTGTTGTCTTGCCATAATGCTGCAATTTCCTTACTTTGATTATGAATTACATATCCCGAGCCTACACCTAACAATAACAACAAAACGAACAAACAAGCGATTGCCGTCTTATAAGGACGCAAGGCTTGCTTGCGGAACAATTCCAATCGCTCCGTCATCTTGATACTAGACACAAGGCTTTGCTTACCTTGCGGAACAATGAATCCCATACGTGGACCACCAACAGAGAGTTGGATTTCATCGCCATTTTCCAAATACCACTCAGTTGTAACAGGACGGTTATTCAAGAAAGTGGAGTTCGTCTGAGACAACTGTACCAACTTCCACTTGTCACCATCCTTGATGATAGCAGCATGGCGACGGCTGACAGTTGGAAAACTCTCATCATCAAAACGAACCTGACAATTCTTGTCACGTCCCAATTCTATCTGGTCAATGATTATCTTTTGAGAATCACCAGCCTTGTGGTATTTGGAAGCATCCTTATGCTCCAAGATAAAGTAACGGCGACCATTGCCATTAAACAACGCACCTACACCAGCTCCAACCGAACCACGAAGAGTACGCTTATATTTAACCGTTTTCTGTTCCATAATTTTCTATCATTAATTATTCTACTTTAAGTTTATACTCACCCACGGTGATAATATCACCTGTAAACACCTTGATGCCTTGTGAAGACACAGGTGTAGCATTAAGGTACGTTCCATTGGTGGAAGTAACCCAACAACGCTCACTTTTTTGCCATTGCCCATCACGAATCAACCAAGAAAGACCATCAGCGGACTTCTCCAAGGTGAAATGATAGCGTGACACGTATGAGTTGTTGACTGCTGGCAAAACTATGTCATTGTCTTTTTCACGCCCCACATGAAGCATCCTTCTTCGTCCATTGAGCAACATCCTCAAATCATATCGCTTACCGAGATTTTCGCCTTGCGAGATGACAAGGCTAGAGATTGACAACTTTCGTGATTGGCGTTCTGTGGCTAAAATCGGTTCCACAGAACCTATCAAAGGCTTTAAGTCTTGCAATATATCTAAGGTACTCTGATAACGTTCCTTTTGATTTGGGGCAAGACAACGAGTTATGATAGGAAGCCAGAAATCTCCTTGAGAGGCATGATTCAAAGCCTCTCTGTTCCATCTTCCTTGTTTGGCACGTTCCATATATTGTGGAAAGTCCTCTACGCTATCTATATTCCCAAAAGGAAAAGAACCATGAGTAAGCACCTCATACATCATTACACCAAATGACCATATATCCACGGTAGGCAAGTAAGTGATACCACCACCATTCTTATAATATATCTCTGGTGACATATAAAGAGGTGTGCCAAAAGTCTGCTTAGGCTTATTCTTCCACCATCCTACTTCCGACATTCGCTTGGCTTTTTCCATTTCACCAACAACACCAAAGTCTGTTAAGGCTGCTTTTCCATTTTGGCGTAACAACACGTTCTCAGGCTTCAAGTCTCGATGAACCTTTCCCTCACGATGCAAGGCATAAAGTCCTTGCAATATATCGCAAGCATACAGAGCAATCTTAGAAGAGTCCTGCGAAATGAACTTTGAAAGGTCGCCCTTAGGGCAATACTCCATAAGAATAAATGGATTGCCTTGCACTGTACCAAAGTCCAAACTATGAACAAGATATTCACTTGATATTCTCATCACCTTATATTCTTGTTCAAATCGTCTTATGAGTCCTTCATGCAAGTCACCCATAATTTCCCAAAGACGAAGAACCTTTAGGGCATAAACTTCACCTTTATGGTCTAACACCTTGTACACATCACCATAAGAGCCATTGCCGATTTGTCCGATGACATGATACTTGCCATCGAACAAATCCCCATTTTTTATGCTAAGATGATATGCTATCATACACTATTTTAGTTGTCGAAACGATATAACTGGTTGCCCAACAGAATCAAAGCCCCTTGCTGAATTTCTATCTTGTCAAAGGCTTGAACAAAAGTAGTCTTGTACTCACTCTTGTCCTCAATACTCCATTTCCCCTCATGGTAAGCTATCGTAGCTTGCGTATGTGAGGTTATTGTGGAATTCTTCGGGGCTGTATTATTTCTGCTCAGGTCGATGCAGTTTCCTTCGAAAGCAATAGGATCACCCTCTGGCAAACCAGTGTCCTCTGATATTGGGGTTAAAGAGAACTTTTGTTCTTTTTCGCCTTTTCTTTGAGGGCGAACAGTCTTGCGAACATCCCCTTGTTGATGAGCATTATAGGCATCCTGAGCCTGAGCTTCTTTCTTGGAAGTGTAGCCACAGTTAGCGCACTCGCCATCTTCCAAAGTAAATCCACAATCAGGGCATACTTGCTGTGAGGCATTAGCGGATGCTACACTTCCAGACATTGCATTTTCTCTTACTGTAGCCTTCGGATTGAAAGAAAAACTTTTTTGTCTCTCTGTCAAACGCTCATGCGAAACATTACCATTAGCCGAAGAGCCTTCGTCCATATTGCATAAAGGCTTATTACATTTCTCACAATGGTCTTTTCCCTCAGGATTATCCCATCCACAAAATTGACATCTCATAGTTCTTTATTTTTTAAGTTTTAAGTATCTCAATGTATAACCCAGTTTGAACTCCAAGCTATTAATACGGTGCTTGTAGCCCTTCATCGTAACATCACTATTGTTCAACACCGTCCAACGCTCGTTCTCCCAATAGTTCTTGTTTGCCATATTGGTCAACATATAAGTATAGGATAGGCCGAAGGAAATACCTGCCCACTCATATGCTGCACCGAAGCGAAGACCACAATTGAACTTTTTGAAAGGAGCTGCTTGGAACTCGTCATGATGTGGAGCGTCAGCATCATTTCCTGTTGTATAGACTTCATCCCACTTCACACAAGGCTGATAGAGATTAAACTCTGCATTAACAGCAGTATGGCGCAAATAGTTGGAATTATCAACAGCTTGATTGGTACTGATATAGTATCTACGCATTGTCTCACAATCTGTATTACCAGACAGCTTCATTTTTGCTGACAAACCGAAGTTTAGTACAGGACCAAGATTCAACTGAACATGGCTCATATTGGTTACTTTGAAACGATAAGAAGCCAAAATTGGCACCTCAACCATCGTATGTGTATAGTCCTCTGTATATGAGTTTTGCACATCGCCTCTCAGATATTCATACTTTGTATAAGGCTGGATGAATGTTGTGTTCTGATTGAACGTATTTTTATACTTCACCTGGGTAAAGTTCACACCAGCCATCAAGAAGATATTCTTGTACAAACGCATATCTGCCAAGATACCGAAACTAAAGCCTGAAGCCGACTTATAAGATGCATTCTCGGCACTTGAACCTAGACCGTAATCTACAACAGAACCTACATAATCGCCACCAGCAGAAGCGGAAACGAATGGTACATAATAGCTTGCATTGAAGCCAATGGAGAAGTTACGACCGCCAACTAACTTGGAGTTAGGAAAAATCAAGTCTTGCGCCATACGTGGTGTTTGTGTTACCATCACACCTGCAGTCTGACGGTCTGTCTTCACCTGTACACTACCATAACGAGGCTCACCATTAGGCAAGTTCTTACCACATTCTACACGAATACTGTCCTTGCCTACTCGTTGCACATTCATCCACGTAGGATAGTCACCAACAAACCAATTGTCTGCATCTGTATAAACTTTTACGTAATGCACATCGCCTTCAGAATTCAAGACCAAGTTGTTTTGAGAAAGAGTAAGATGCTCCTCTCCTGCACCTTGATAGATTTTAATGGTAACGCTCTTGGAAGGAGAAACGATAACAATATCATCTGTACGTTCCAATACTCTATCATTAGGTGTCACTGTTATTTGAATTCCATCTTTACTCTTCTCTACTTTGCACCAAGATGGAACGGAAGTTACATCCCAATTTGCATTGGAACTTACTGAAATCTTGTCAGAAGTACCATTAGCAGGGAAAGCCAAACTCGTAGCCCCCACTTCGATATACTCAGGACGAGCCTCTTGTACAACCTTGATAGTTTTATACAAAGAACCACTCTTAACGGTCAAGTTGGTTATCTTTTCACGAGTACTATTGTTCGCTTCACGGCATTTCACAATCAAGTTCTTAGCATCAGAAACATCAGCCTTACACCATTGCCCAGCTCCAGTAACTTGCCATTTTCCATTAGCTTTCACCATTACTTGCTTGTCGCCTCCTTGATAAGGAATACGAATCTCTTGTTCTGAAATGGTAAGATTTGGTAGATTTTTTCTACAATAAGCAATCCACTTGTTACAATCCTTTTTGAGATTTGCATCGCAAGCCATAGCTCTCTGGTAATACACAATAGCCTCAGCATAGCTCTTGCTGCCCTTCAAGGAATTGGCACGTTTGTAAAGGTCTGCACAACTCTGCGCTTGTACCTGCATCGAAAGAGCTAACAAGCCCATCGAAGCAAACAATACTTTTTTGTAATCCATGTTTTCTATATTTAAATATTATTATTGTCTGTATACGAGTGATTTATCTTTCCTGTTGAGAAGTCACAGAAGCATAACTTTTCAAAACAAGGCTTCTCTTACCAAAAGTTCGAGCAGCCTCTTCGGCTCCAATATAACTATACTCTACTCCTTTTTTATAGAGATAGCTATAAGTTTCATCTATCACAGCCTGCGAAGCAGTCCATTCGTCTGCTGCTTTTTTCATAATAGAGTCTGTGGCATGGAGAGCCATCGCTTCTTTATATAATTTAGCAGCAGAGCAAAGTTTCTGTTCATTTCTTGCCTCTATGTTCCTTTTGTACTTCTCCTCATTTACCATTTGGGTGGCTTGCTCTATTTTGGAAACTAAAATTCTATCGTATGGATTGCTCTTGGCAACTACGACTTTTTCTTTCTTTGCTGCCTCTTTCATGGAGATATGAGGATAAACGAAATAGCCGACAGAAGAGAGAATTGAAACTGTAACAACTAGCACTCCAACTTTTTTCCAATTTCTTCTTGATGGTATACCTCCATTCTTATGTTGCTCAACCATTTCAACCAATTCTTCTGCATTTGGTCTGTCCCATGGCTCCATTGCCAAGCAACGCTTGATCAAGTCCTTTAGCTCGTTAGAGATGTCGGCATTGACATTTGGTATTTTTCCACCTTCAGCACGTTGAGTAATACCACCATATTCACCAAAAGGAACTTCACCAGTAGCGAACTCATACAACGTTGCACCAAATGCCCAAATATCTCGTGCTATGACATTGATTGGATTTTCTTTCAAGCATTCATACGACATATAGGCTATCGTACCATCCCTTGCTGAATCATCAGTCTTGTTAGCACTTCTACGCATGGTCTTGCGAAGACCTGTACTTATACCGAAGTCGGTTATCATTAATTGTCCATCGGCATTTACAAGCACATTGCCTGGCTTGATGTCTTGATGGATAATGTTGTGCTTGTGTATATAAGCCAATCCTGCCGCCACTTGCCCCACAAAGTCCCAAAGCTCATTTTCTGTCAGTTTTCCAACATACTGAGCAGCAGAACCTTTTTCACAATACGGCAACACTATATATGGACAACCTTGAAAGATGTCAAAGGTAAAAGGCTTCAATATGTTCGTATGATTCAAGTTGCACACTAACGAGAACTCTTTGCGAAACATCTTGATACCTTCCGCATCCATATCTTGCACTGACGAATAGACTTTCAAGGCAACCTTTACTTGCGAACGCAAGTCTTCTGCTAACCATACCTCGGAGAAGCCACCACCACCAATCTTGTCTATCAGCCGATAGTGATTATCCAACAGTGTATCTGTAGCCTTCAGTTGAACCAGATTTATCATTTTTGATTTATACTTTTGTTTGTTTAGGTTAATACTAACCAATAAGTAACCCTATTTTTTTATTTTATTTCATCCAAGAACGCACTCGGCACATATGCCGTTACTGCTGTCACCAACTCATCAACCACCACCGCAACCCTCTGTTGCCCATGCCATCTCGCCACTCTGCCAACAACTCCCTTAAACGCACCATCTACCACTCGCACCATCTGCCCTTTCTCGAACTTTGGAATCTCTACTAATGACACGATGGTATTCTCAGCCTCAGCCTCGCAGATAATCTTCAGACTGTTCATCTGAGAATCTGGTACTATCATCGGAATCTTTTCGATTTCGTTGCCAATATGCAAATGGCGATAATAAAAACGGAGGAATGGAAGGTTTACATTGTCGTAAACATAGGTTTTGAGTTGTTCTTCTGTTCCATAGGCGAAGAACATATTGGGCAAACGAGAAATTGTGACAACCCTTCGTTTACCATTGACGACCCGAACAATGGTTTTGGTCGGATAAAAAGCTGTGACACCCTTTGCCACCATGTAGTCGTATGCTTTCTTCTCCCTACCATACGTAGTACGGAGTGCATACCAGAGAGATGCACTTTTTTCTTTGTCGGGAATATGCTTTGGGGGATTTTCCGACAAAGCGTTTTTGGTGGACACCCCTGTTTGTGAATTCTCGGCTGTACTATCACCTTGAACTTCGGGGAGGACATCGGGGGTAAGCCCGATGCTGGGAGGGATTTCACCACCTCCATAGGTGTTTACACTTGGTAATGTAAATTCATCGATTTTCATATCGGTGTCAACTTTTTCTCTAGACAGAGCATCTGTTTATAGTTCTCAGAACTTCTACGAATAGTTCTTAGAGGTTCTATTTTGACACAAAAAAAGCGTGAACTTTTCCTGTTGTCCATTCCACAGTCTGAGGCTCTTGCAATTGCCCATCTAAGTCGAACAGACAACGTCAGAGCCCACGCCGATATGAAAATCTACACCGAAAAGAGACCTATATAACTCACCTATTGCACCCTTTTAAAAGGGTACAATCCATGCTTACAAGGTCTCCACGGATTGATATAATCACACCCGAGGGCATCTACCGTTGACCACATCCGAGACTTAGATTCTGAGAGTTTGCAAGATTTCAGACTGTCTCAAACATAGCGTCGATAAACGCCAATTATTATGTCTGGATTGTTTCCCACCCAATGCCCGCTTTGGCATAGAAACATCAGCACATTTAATGTTGATTCCCTACAAGCTGCACGGCGTAGACTACCATCCCTGTCGCCATAATAGAACTCGTCTCAAAGCGGCAACTACAGTTTGGTCTTTACAATCCACTTGCAAAAGTAGCACATTTTATCGAAACAACAAAATTTTTAGCAATGTTTTTGCGAAAAAATTGAGAAATACCTATATAAGCGTAGGTTCACACCGATATAAGCATTCAGAAATGCTGCCATAAGTATCCTCCCAAGCAAATACCCCTGGGATGTTACCCATTCGTAATTTTTCAAAATTTACTTTCTTGATATTCAGGCACCTACAAGCAAAAAAACGGCTTATGCTATTATACTATATATACTTAACTAACTTTACAGACTACTAGGTAAGGATTTGATAAATGGTTCACCTATCCGCCAAGACTTTTTCAAAAAGGCTTTAGAATGGATGGCTGAACATGAAACTCGCAATGGAAAGTCACAAAGTGCCGTTGGCTATATGGCTGTTCATCAACACGACAAGAATACCATTCCTCTTTGGACTTATTTTCAAAACGTATTGCATTGGGCTATATCTACATTCAATATGAAGAAATAGGCATACGTCCGTGCGATGCTGACGCATGCCTATTTTTATGCGAAACCAGAACATGATTCCAGTATTTTTTATTACCTTTGCACCCAAATTCAAAAATATCTATTCAATATGGCTATTATAAAGACAGTAGAGGGAAAGACTCCTCAATGGGGAAAGAATTGTTTTATCGCTGAGAATGCCGTACTGACCGGCGACTGCATCCTTGGTGATGACTGCAGCATCTGGTATAGTGCGGTATTGCGCTCTGACGTGGATGCCATCAGATGTGGAAACAGAGTGAATGTGCAGGATTGCGCATGCATTCATCAGACAGGTACGATGCCTTGCATCCTAGAGGATGATGTATCAGTGGGACATGGTGCCATCGTTCACGGAGCGACAGTCAGAAGAGGTGCACTTATCGGAATGAATGCCACAGTGCTTGACAAGGCAGACATTGGAGAAGGGGCTATCATTGCAGCAGGTGCTGTAGTTACCCATGGCACCAAGGTTCCTGCACATGAGATTTGGGCGGGTATTCCAGCCAAGAAGGTGAAAGCTTGCGCTCCCGGCCAAGCCGAGGAGTTTGCCAAGCATTATTCCGGATACATCAAAGACTGGTATCTGAAGGAAAATTAATTGTTAAAACAAGCATTTAAGATCAAATATGCGATTTACGATAGAATGTTCCTAGAACCTGAATCCAAAGAACATTCTTACTCGCCATTTGTTTCTTTTCACCTGCAGGTGATCCTCATCTCCAGCTACAGAGAAATTATAAACCGCAGTGGCACCGGCAAACTTGTTGCGCCAGGAATAGACGGCCGCTCCCCGACCCGTAATGATCGCAGATGGGAAATGATATTTCATACTGTTACGAACGGTTGGAACCTCTGCATCACTACTCCCCTCCTCTGCTTCTGCCCTCATCTTGGTATAGTCGTGGGAATATACCGTGATGGTTGGCAAGGCTGACAGATGGAACAGCAGATGGGAGGATGGAACAAGATTATATCCATAGCCTGCACCGAGCGCCAACTCGTTAAGGCGGATGGTCATTCCCTTCACCTTCGTCTTGGAGCCGTCAAAACTGGCGCCTATCATCCAACTTCCAGCGCTTCGTTTCTGTATATAGCTCTGGCTGAAGGCAGCCGGAAAGGAAAACTTGCGATAATTGAAGGCATAATAGAAATTGAGATTCAGAGCCTTTTGTGAGATATCACCCTTATGCACATCAATCTCGTTGGATCCTACTTCCTGGTAACCATGGAATGTCTTGGACGAGAGATAGACCACATCGAAGCCATAGCGGTTGCTGTAGGAGTTGAGGTTGAACTCAAAGTCCTGGTTCTTGCCAGCCAGCTTGGCAGGATTTACAGCCAATCCAAGTCCCAATCCCCGATAAGCCACGGCAATGGAGAAAGTTCCACGGCAGTCTGCCATCACTTTGGTATGCGTTTCCGCTCCATCTGTCTTCGCCGTAGTTTCCAAATCAGCACCCGAAAGATTGCCTCTCAGTTTGATGGTCCATCGGGCATGAGGACGGGAGATGTAGGTAGTATCATATTTTATCTTGTAATAATTGGCAGCCAACAGGGAATCTCCTCTGAACAATTGGCGGTCATAGAGGCTCAATCGTCTTTGAATATTGGCATAATGCTTTATGAACCTTTGCTTTTTCTTCTCACTTATCTTGCTTTTACCCAATTCTGCCATGAGAAGAGAGTCACCCCATTGGAGCATACATCCCCTATCGGCAGATTGCCGCAACTGGAGTCGCAGGCTATCTGCCATCATCAG
>ERZ1034680.402-NODE-402-length-22070-cov-20.039564_pt1 | contig 22070 bp, 17 predicted proteins | sample MGYA00520639_ERZ1034680 | MGnify/ENA primary metagenome ERZ1034680 (study PRJEB33766, sample SAMN09781760) | gut metagenome | biome: gut microbiome | host: Homo sapiens | place: Madagascar | study: EMG produced TPA metagenomics assembly of the PRJNA485056 data...
CGTAGGGATGATTTCATCCGGCCGGAATCATCCTTATCCTGCTTTTTTGTTTCGTAGGGATGATTTCATCCGGCCGGAATCATCCTAATCCTGTTCTTATGTTCCGTAGGGATGATTTCATCCGGCCGGAATCATCCTTATCTTGCTCTTTTGTTCCGTAGGGATGATTTCATCCGGCCGGAATCATCCTAATCCTGCTCTTTTGTTCCGTAGGGATGATTTCATCCGGCCGGATTCATCCCTATCTTGCTCTTTTGTTCTGTAGGGATTATTTCCGCCGTCTGGATGCATCCTGATTTGAAGAAATGCCTGGCTTGGGATGTCTTCACGGCGTCTGGATGCATCCTGATTTGAAGAAATGCCTGGCCTGGGATATCTTCACGGCGTCTGGATGCGCCCTGATTTGAAGAAATGCCTGGTCTAGGATATCTTCACGGCGGCGGATGCGCCCTGATTTGAAGAAATGCCTGGCCTGGGATGTCTTCACGGCGGTGGATGCATCCTGATTCGGAAGAATCTCGGATGTGAGATTGCCGGCCTTATCCAAGTACACCGTTTGGAGCAATGCCGAGGACGTATTCCACGCCGATTGCAACCAGAACAACGAGGAGTGAAATGACAAAGCCGTGGAGCATGGGCCTGGCACCGGATTTGCACAGCTTGGAGAAGTCGGTATTGAGTCCGATCGCAGCAAGAGCAGCGACCATAAGGAACTTGCTGATCGTCTTCAGAATGGATGCAGCGGAAGCCGGGATCAGACCGATGCTGCAGAGAAGTGACATGGCAAGGAAGCCAAGGATGAACCACGGGAAGACCGATTTCATATTGACCTTTGCGGAGTTGTTCTGAGCAGCAGCCTCCTTCTTTTTCAGATGCATGCTGATTGCGGAGAAGACAAGGACGGTCGGAATGATGGCGAGGGTTCTGGTCAGCTTGACCATGGTCGCAAAATCTCCGGCTGCTTCACTGAAGGCAAAGCCGGTTGCGACTACGCTGGACGTATCATTGACCGCAGTTCCGGCCCAGAGGCCGAAGGCTGCATCTGACAGGCCCATGGCACGGCCAAGGATCGGAAATACCACAATCATGATGGTGTCGAACAGGAAGGTTGCGGACATACCATAGGCGATGTCGAGATCGTCGGCGTCAATGACAGGAGCAATTGCCGCGATGGCAGAGCCGCCGCAGATACCGGTTCCTGCATTGATCAGACTGTAGGTTTTCCAGTTCAGCCGGAACGCGCGTCCAATGAGCGAGCCGAGGCCGAAGCAGGTTGCCAGAGTGAAGATCATGACGGTCAGAGAGAATTTTCCTATGGTGAGAACGGTGGTGATGTTCAGGCTGGCACCGAGAAGGATGATGGCGAATTTCAGGATTTTTTTGGAGGTAAAGCGGATACCGGGAGCGGTTGCAGGCGTTGGCTTGCAAAAATGGTTGATCAGCATGCCGATGAAAAGAGCAATGACGGAGGCTCCGATGAAGTGAAGGCCTGCATTTTCTTCGAACTGCTCTAAGAGCTTCGCAATGACAGCGATGCCAAGAGCTGCAGCACAGCCGGGGGCGAGTTTCAGGATATTCTTCATGTGGTTTATCTGGGACAGCGGAAAGCTGCCCGTCCTTTCTATGATAAATTGCTGTTTGCACAGGGCAGAAATGTTCCGGATGGGAAGGATGAAGGCGAACCCTGCGTATCTGCCTGCAGACGGCAATTACAGATCATAGCACAGAGGCGAAGTGGGCGCGAGATTTTTCTGAATTCCCGAGATGACAATAATTGTCAGAAATAATAAAATGAAGACAGATAATACGGCGAGACATCTGCGGAAAGGAGGCCTGTATGAAACAACTGTATATTATTACAGGTGCAAAAGGACACCTGGCAAGCACAATCATCCGCTATCTGCGGAAGCAGGACTGTGAGATCCGCGGGCTGATCCTTCCGTCAGAAACCGGCGAGGACGATGAACAGCTTACCTATTATAAGGGAGACGTTACAAGGCCGGAGACTCTGGACGACATCTTCATGGATATAGAAGACAGAGAGGTGATTGTCATTCATACGGCGGCGATCATCAGCATCGGTGAAACCGTGACACCGCAGCTCTACCGTGTCAACGTGGAAGGAACGCGGAATGTGATTGAAAAGTGCAGGTCCTGTGCGGTCAAACGTCTTGTCTATGTCAGCTCCGTGCATGCGATTCCGGAATCCGGGCAGAACGCGACGATTTCCGAAGTGGAGTTCTTCACCAGGGAAGCAGTGACAGGCGCGTATGCTTCCACCAAGGCGGAGGCAAGTCAGGAGGTAATGGATGCCGCAAAGGACGGCCTCGATGCCGTGATTGTACATCCCTCCGGAATTATCGGCCCTTATGATGATGGAAGCAACCACATCGTTCAGATGATTCAGATGAGGCTTTCCGGCAGGCTTCCTGCCGGTGTAACCGGCGGTTATGACTTCGTGGATGTGCGGGATGTTGCCAAAGGGTGCCTCCTTGCTGCGGAGAAGGGGAAAACCGGAAGCTGCTACATTCTCTCCAATCGCTATTTTTCTCTGAGAGAGCTGCTCGAATTCGTCCGACGTGTGGTTGGAGGAAGGAGAATCCTTTGCATCCCGATCGGAATCGCAAAGGCGTGCGTGCCGCTTTTTGCCTGGATTGCGAAGATCCGAAATACCCGTCCCCTCTTTACCAGATATGCACTCCATACGATTTCGAGCAATGACCGCTTCTCCCATGATAAGGGAACCTTTGAGCTTGGCTACGTGCCGCGCGATATGCAGGAAACCATTCGTGATACGATCCACTGGCTTCAGGGGAAAAATGTGGCGCTGTAGAAATGATGCTGTTTAGCCGGCAAGGAAACCGGATAAGTGAACACAGTATTAAAGTACTCATATATGATCTATATATGGCGCATAAGACATAAATGTGCTAATATATGAGTATGATTACATTAGAGCAGAGAACCTGCAGAGAAATTAACAGAGACCTTGCCAGGCGCCTTGCCAGGCTGCGAAAGCGCAAGAAAATATCGCAGAAGGAGCTGGCGCTTCGGTCCGGTGTAAGCTTTGGATCCGTAAAACGTTTCGAACAGACAGGAGACATTTCACTTTTATCCCTGACCAAAATCGCAATTGCGCTTCAGGTAGAAGACGAAATGGACTCCTTGTTTACTTCTGTTCCTTATGCGTCCATCGAAGAGGTGATTCGTGAACAGAATCTCTAGACTTGATGTTTTTTACCATGACCAGATGGTAGGAACAATGGCTTTTGCCCAAAATCGTCTGGCGGCCTTTGAATATTCAGATGAATGGCTGAAGAATGGATTTTCCATCAGTCCGTTCTCGTTACCTTTGGAAAAGAGAGTCTTTGTACCAAAGATGGATCCCTTTGATGGCTTGTTTGGAGTGTTTGCAGACAGTCTTCCGGATGGATGGGGCAGACTTCTTGTTGATCGACTGATGAGAAGAAACGGGGTGAACCCTCAGGCAATTGGTAATCTGGAACGGCTCGCGATTGTTGGAAAAACCGGAATGGGAGCCCTGACATATCAACCATCTGTCCCACTGGAGAATGAATGGGGAGAAAGGTCTCTGGATGAAATTGCGGAGGAATGTGAACGTATTCTGAACTCAGATTCAGAAGAAAATCTGGACTATCTGTTCAGCATGGCCGGTTCTTCGGGCGGAGCCAGGCCCAAAATACTGACCAAGGTAAACGGCGAGGAATGGATTATTAAATTTCCTTCTTCCTCAGACAGAAAGACCATCGGAAGGCAGGAATATGAGTATGCACTGTGTGCAAAGAAATGTGGAATCAGGATGGAAGACGTTCGTCTGTTTCCGTCTGAATTGTGTGAAGGGTATTTCGGAACACGAAGGTTCGACCGACATTCTGATGGTTTTGCAGATGAAAAAACTGAAAAGATTCATATGATATCTGTGGCGGGACTTCTGGAAACGTCTCATCGGATTCCCAATCTGGATTATGATCTTCTGATGCGTCTGACCTTGATATTGACGGAATCGATGGAAGAGTGTGAGAGACTGTATCGATTGATGTGCTTTAACGTTTTTGCTCACAACAGAGATGATCACGCAAGGAATTTCACCTATTTGTATTTGGAGAAAGAGCAAAGATGGATCCTTTCGCCGGCTTATGATCTCACTTATTCCAGTTCGCTGGGAGGAGAACATGCGACGATGGTGCATGGTAATGGGAAAAATCCGGGGATGAAAGACGTTCTGGCAGTAGCTGGTGAGATTGGTCTTTCCGGAGTAAAAGCCAGAGCGATTGCAGAAGAAATACAGGAATGTGTGCGAGAGAGGCTGGGAGAGGCTTTGCGTCAGGGATTGTAGAATTCTCCGGCGCCTGCTGCAGGCAGGTGCCGGAGTGTTTTTTGGATTTGGAGCGGATCAGCTCTCGTGCATCCACACGCGCATCTGGTTCTCGCCGCGGTTGCCCCAGGCAAAATACGGAACTGCACGCATCGGCGCATCTGTAAGGAGAGGAACCTCCTCGGAGTAGAGCTCCTCAAACGGCGCTTCTGCAGCATCCTCCAGAGAGTCCTCCGGGACAGAAGGGAAGCTGCTGCGCTTTCCGGTGAAATCGAGGACGGTCATGCCGTTTAACGGACTCTTCTCATCCTCGAGCTCGGAAACGGAGAAGGCAGCTTTACGCGGAATGCGGAGCTCCTGAAGCGCAGGGCCGTTATCAACACCCTCGAAGCAGTAAACGAGGGGCCCGCGCATCAGAGCAACCTGACCCTCGTTTGCCCGGACTCTCGGATTGCAGTAGATCCGGCGAACCGGCATTTCAAAGGAGAGATCCAGTGTATCGCCGTCTGCAAACGCAGCGGTCAGATAGAAGTAGCCGTCTCTGCAGTCGGATCCCTCAGAGTCTTCGTTCAGAAGCTCATCGTTCAGGGTGATTCTTGCATTCTTTACATAGGCGGGAATCCGGAAGGCAAAGGTAAATTCCGTGCCGTCGCAGGCATCAAAGGTATAGCGGATCCTTCCGTTCCAGGGGTACTCACTTTCGGTGAAAATCTTTGCGTGCGCCGTCTGAACACTGCCGCCCAGATACAGGTGGTTGATGACAAGATCTGTGTCGGAATCGGCTGACTTTTCATCCCAGGCATATTTGCCGAGGGCCTCTACGGTGCGGACAACGTTCGGAGGGCAGCAGGCGCATGCATACCACTGCGGACGCTGCGGCAGGACATGCTCGTAGCCGGGGAGCTTTCCGGAGACACCGGGATTTACTTCGAGCGGATTGACATAGAAGAAACGCTGACCGTCCAGCTGGATGCCCGAGAGAACGCCGTTGTAAAGAGCGCGCTCCATGACATCACTGTAGCGGCGATCGGTCTTCATCTTCAGCATACGGTGTGCGAAGAAGACAAGGCCGATGGATGCACAGGTCTCTGCATAAACCGTATCGTTCGGCAGATCATAGTCGAAGGAGAAGCCCTCCCATTTGCCGACCTGGCCGATTCCTGCGGTGATGTACATCTGCTTGCGGGTGATGTTGTCGAAGAGGCGATCGCAGGCAGTGCGCAGAGAAGGATCACCGGTAACCTCTGCAAGATCCGCCATGGCGGTCAGAAGGTAGACGTTTCGGACCGCGTGTCCTCTTGCCTCATGCTGATCGCGCACAGGGGCAAAGACCTGCGTATAATCATGATCCGTCGCAGAATTTCCCCAATGGATCCAACCACGTTTTTCCGTCTCTTTTATGAAGAAATCAGGGTCTTGACCACGCTGGTCAATAAAATATTCTGCAAGGCGCAGGTGATCCGGATTGCCGGTTACACGGTACATGCGAAGGAGTCCGATCTCGACCTCCTCATGACCGGGGACGCCGTGAATCTTTCCCTCCTCCGGTCCGATGTGGGCATCGATGCAGGCAGCCACCCGTTCCATGACCTTCAGAAGAGTATCCTTGCCGGTTGCTTCGTAATAGGCGACGGCGGCCTCCATCATATGGCCGGCACAGTAGAGCTCATGGCATTCCTGCAGGTTCTGCCATTTGTGCTCCGGCTCCTTCAGGATAAAATAGGTGTCCAGATATCCGTCCGGCTGCTGCGCCTTTTCGATGACGGCGATGATGTCGTCCGCACGCTTTTCCAGTGCTGCATCCGGATGGAGAATCAGAGAGTATGCAACGCCCTCCAGCCACTTGGCGACATCACTGTCCTGGAAGACCATGCCGTAGAACTCACCCTCCTCGAGTCCTGCTGCAATTCGGAAATTGGCGAGCGCGTGGCTTTTCTCAATTCCCGGGATTTCATCATTTAAGATTTTCTCCTGATACGGGATGACCGTATCGGTGATCAGCTTCTGACGAGCCGCCCAGAAGGCATCGTCCACTTTGATTTTATGAAGATCCATTTCATTTTCCATGATTTCCGTTCCCCTTTCCTGAATACGGCTTTCCTGAATACGGCCGGCAGGCAGCCGTATTTTGTCCTTGATGTGTGCGGCAAAATCCCCTCTTTGATTTGAATGCTGCACGAACTTTTTATATCATAGCATCATACTGTCACAGGGTGGATGGAAATCTGCTTCAAACTGCGGTATCGGTGCTGACGCATCGGCTGCTGCATTGGGCGAAACTGCCTTCGCGGATTTTGCCTCAGCGAGGAATCAATATGTCGTATAGTTTTTTTGCAACGGTATCACGAATGAAGTATATTAACCGGTGGGCTCTGATGCGCAATGCAAGAGAAGAAAATCTTTCCGAGCATTCGCTGGAGGTAGCCATGATTGCACATGCATTGTGCACCATCGGAAATGTCCGCTACGGGAAGCACCTGGAGGCGGATCAGGCGGCGCTGATCGGGCTGTATCATGATGCATCGGAGATCATTACCGGCGACATGCCGACACCGGTCAAGTACGCAAATGATCGGATCCGGAATGCCTATAAGGATGTGGAGGCAGACGCCGAGCAGCATCTTCTGGAAAAGCTGCCGGAGGATCTCCGCAATGAATATAAGAAGATTCTCTGCGCGTCGGAGGATAGGAAGGAAGAGGAAAAATACCTTCGGAAGCTGGTAAAGGCAGCCGACAAGCTGTCTGCGCTGATCAAGTGCATGGAGGAGAAGAATTCCGGAAATCAGGAATTCCGGAGTGCGGAGGCGAGCACGAGAGCGGCGATTGATGCATTGGCCGGAGAACTTCCGGAGGTGGGAGATTTCCTGCGGGATTTTCTTCCTGCATACGGACAGACGCTGGATGAGCTGACAGGACGGATATGACAAAGAGAACAAAAAAACAAACGATTATGAGAGAGCCTTGGGTCGGAGCCATTGTGGCCTTCTTTCTGTTTCTTGCCGCGGATCCCCTTCAGATCAGTACCCTGAAGGTACAGGCCCAGGTGATGATCATGGAGGACGGGTGTATTTTTGATCCCGTCTGGTATTGCAGCGAGTATCCGCAGGGAGCAGGTGCCCGGGAGCTTGCAGAGAAGCCTGCAGAGGAGACCGGGGATGCCGGGGAAGAAGGCGGCACAGCGGACCTTCCGGAGGTGGAAGAAGCAGCTGCTCAGAAAGAAGAGGAACCCGAAGAGGGTCAGGAAGGCTTCCTTGAGGAGGGAATGACAACGGCGGAGATTTACCGCCAGTATCAGCTCTACGGCCAGGGCGCCGGGCAGCTTCCCTATGATGCTTCTTTGGTAAACGGCACGATGCTCGAAGAGGTCAGGAAGGCGGCTGCGGCGAAGAGGCAGAGATATGAGAAAGAACGCGGCATTTCCTGGAACGTGATTACCTCGAAGATTTATGACACAGATGAGCTGAAGATCTGGGATACGGAATATCTGATTTCCGATGAGGATGAAAAAAAACTGTCCGATATCATCGATGAATTTGAGGATGACGGGTATGAAATCGGCTTTGTTCTGGTGGATCTGAAGACAGGAGATGCCATTTCCTACCACGCAGGAGCAGAAATTTACAGCGCCAGTGTGATCAAGGCTCCGTATATTTTCAGTCTGCTGGATCAGGGCATCCAGCCGACAAGAGATATGTTCCTTGCGGGAAATCAGTCCGACAACGATGCGTATGTAAGGATCCGGAGAGCCTACGGAAATCAGATTTTTGCCGACTGGATTGCAGGAACCGGAATTCCGGAGCAGCAGAGTCAGACGAGATACATTATGACAACGCCGCTGGATCTGTGCCGGATGTTTTATAAGGGAACCCGGCTTCTTCTGGGCGAAGAAGAATACTCCGACTGGGCGAGAAATACCTTCACCGACAGTCTGAACTCTGCAATTGCGCTTACCGTCGGAGAAAGCGAAGACGGAGAAAGCGGAAACGGAGAAAGCGGCGACAAGACGGACCGGGACGACCGGACAATACAGGAGAAAAACCGACGGAAAATTTACAGTAAGGCCGGATGGATTGCATCGGACAGCAGCTCTGTGGAGAACAGCTACACAAACGGTGCCATTGTGGACGGCGATTACCCGTACGTTGTGACGGTTATGAGCAACTCGCCGGGATATGTCGGAATTGAGTATGCGAAGGATCTGATGCCCATACTGGATGAGATTCATGATGAAATGGTCAATCCGGAGAAGACGTCGGATCCGGATGCCAGGGCGGCAGACGTGACAGACTTTGCCAGCAAGGCGCAGTCGGCAGCAAAGAACAGCAATTATGGCAGGAGGAGCAATGTATCAGTTGATCATCGTTGATGATGAGAAGGCAATTGCGGAGGGAATATCCGCTTTGTTTCCGTGGAACAAGCTTGGATTTGAAGCGGTTTCCTTCACAGATCCGAGGATTGCGCTTTCGTACATCCGGAGCCATGGAGCGGATGTCGTTCTGTCGGATATTGAGATGCCGGGGATGAGCGGAATTGAGCTGTGCCGGGAGCTGCAGGGAGAGGATGTGCTGATCGTCTTTCTGTCCAGCCATCAGAATTATGACTATTTCCGCAGTGCGATTCAGTACAGCGTGGAGGACTATCTTCTGAAGCCGATTGGCAGCGGAGATCTCCTGGAGTGCTTCGGTAAAATCAAGACGAAGCTCGATGGGAAATATCACGTGGAGGCAGCGGAGCACCAGCCATCCTACTATGAATCCATTCAGAAGATTGTCACCGCCTATCTGCAGGAGAATTACAAGGATGCCAAACTCGAGGAGGCTGCTGTGCGCGCCAATCTGAGCCCTGCCTATCTTTCCAGTCTTCTGAAGGAGAAAATGGGAACCGGCTTTTCGGAGCTCCTTACGAAAATCCGCATGGAGAAAGCCGCGGAAATGCTGATGGATGTGCAGTACAAGGCCTATGACATCGCCTACTATGTCGGTTATGACAATCCGAAGAGCTTTTCCAGAGCCTTTAAGAACTACTACGGCTGTACGCCGATGGAATATCGGCAGAATGGCGGAAGGCGGTCCTGATGCAGAAAAGAAAATATTTTCTCCGAAGATTCCGTCAGTACCTCCTCCTTTTTCTGCTTCCTGCGGTACTGGTTTTCCTGATTTCTCTGGCAGTCTCCATCATCGGTTTTACGAAGTCACAGGACGAGGCGGGAAGAGACCTGGTCCGGGCGGTCAATACGGATCTGGATCTTTCTCTGAACAACATTACCCAGCAGAACGTGCAGTTTGCGAACAACCCGTACATGGTGCTGTCGCTGAAACGGATTCTGGAAAAGGGAACGAATCTGTCCTATGCAGAGTCCATCAACCTGCGCAGTCTCAATGCTTCCTTAAAGAGCACCGTTACCACCTACCCTTATGTGAAAAACATCTGTCTGTATCTGGACGGCTATGATTTCTGCTATTCCTCCCGCAGAGGAATCGAGCCGGTTTCCGGAACGGAGGAATGGCTTCGCTATTACTGGGAAATGGGGGAGCAGGACACGGACGTTTTTGTTCTTCCGTCTGACGAGGACGGACAGAAGGAGGCGAAGAAGCTGACCATCCTGCAGAAGATGCCCTTTTTCGGCGGAGTGGTTATCATTCAGGTGGATATCAACAAATTTAAGATCCTTCTGGATGGTGCGATTCCCCGCAATGACAGCACGGTTGTATTCCTGAACATGCAGAATGAGAAGCTGTTTGCCTGGGGAGATGGTGAGAACACGCTGGAGCTGGCGGAAAGCCATCTTCCGGGAGACGGCAAAAGTGGAATCTGGGAAAAGGTCGGAAGCGGCAGGTATCTTCTCCATCAAAGCGACAATGAAAACTTCCGGATCCGAATCGTTTCCATGACGCCTCTTGAAGCGGTCATCCGACAGGCAAGAAACTTTCTTCCTTCCGGACTTCTGATGCTGGCGGCCGGCCTGGCGGCGGCACTTCTTGCTGCGTACATCACGACAGCGAGGAATTTCGGACACATTTCGCAGATTATTTCGGTTCTGGGAGAGGCGGAACGGGGGATCTATCCGTCAGAACCGGACCCGAAGAAAACCGCAGATGAATACGATGCGATTCTGAACAATATCATTCGGCTTCATCTGGAAACGGAACGGTTGAATTCCGAGCTGGAGCAGAAAAAACACCTGCAGGAGGTAGCTTCTCTGAGTGCACTTCAGGCACAGATCAACCCGCATTTCATGTTCAATACGCTGCAGATGATTCAGTTCAAGGCAGCGGAGGAGACCTCGGAGACGAACGATGTGGTGCGGATGACGGCCGACCTTGCGGATATCCTGAAATATGCGCTGACGGATCCTCTTCAGCCGATTACGCTGGAGGAAGAGATCGGATATCTGAAGAAGTACATTGCCATTCAGCACCTGCGCTTCGGGGAGCGGTTCATCATTTATTACGAGGTCGATGAGAGGCTTCTGCAGGCGCCGGTATTCCGCCTGATGCTGCAGCCGATCATTGAGAACAGCATTCTGCATGGCATTCGGTACCGGGAAGGAACCGGCTACATCAAGCTGACTGTTTTTGAGCGGGATGGATGGATTCGTTTCCGGGTCTTTGACACCGGAGCCGGCATGAGTGCAGAGAGACTAAAGGAACTGCGGGAGAACATCAATACCTTCAATGTCCGCAACATCGGCCTTGCCAACGTGAACAACCGGCTGAAGCTGTACTTCGGAGACGAAGCGGGACTGAAGATCTGCAGCATAGAGGGACAGGGAACCATCGTGAAGTTCGAGATTCCAAAAGATAAAATGCAAAAATATGTGACAAAATCCAAAATAATGTAACCTTCGGCAAAAACATAAAAATAAATGTGACCAAATGAAAAGAAGCCTCCCTGCAAGAACAGGGAGGCTTTTGCCATAATAAGCGCATAAGAAATACAGAAAGCCACTTATGGCAAAAACAGGAGGGTATGAACATGAAAAAGAGAACCATTTCCGTGATTCTTTCCGCGATGCTGGCGGCTGGCATGCTGGCAGGCTGCGGAAGCAGCTCGACCGGAGCTTCTTCGGATGCAGCAAGCCAGGAGGCAGCGGATTCGGAAGCAGCTTCCACCGACAGCGCTTCTTCGGATGCAGCCGGCAATGTGACGCTTCGCTTTGCATGGTGGGGCGGCGATGAAAGAAACGAAGCAACCCAGGCGGTTATCAAGCAGTACGAGGAAGCGCATCCCGGAGTTACCATCGAGGCAGAGCCCGGCTCCAATGACGGCTATCATGACAAGCTTGCGACACAGCTTGCTTCCGGAACGGCTCCTGACATCGTTCAGATTGATCCGGAGACCATGCCGACCTTTGTGGATGCCGGCGATTACTTCGTTGATCTGAATACGACGAGCATTGATCTGTCTACCTTTGATGCGGATTACATTTCTCTTCGCATCAACGGAAATTACGACGGCAAGCAGATCGGACTTCCGACAGGAATCGCAGGACCTGCAGTTCTTGTGGACAAGACACAGGCAGATAAGTTCGGCGTTGACATGACAAAGGAAGGAATTACCTGGGAAGACTGGCTTGACTACGGCAAGAAGGTTCATGAGCAGGATCCGGAATCCTATCTGTTCTGCGCAAACAAGGAATACATCACGAACCTGTTTGTTTTCACAATGGCAAAGCAGATCGGCGGGCCGATCTTCGATGACAACGGAAAGCTTGTGGCAACGGAGGATACCTTTACCAAGGTCTTCACCTACGTAAAGGATCTGTATGAGAGCGGCGCTGTGGCACCGGCATCCTATCAGGCCTCCTATGTCGGCGATGATGTTCAGGCGGATGCAAACTGGATCGCGGGCAAATACGTCGCAGCACCCTGCTACATTTCGACCTGTGACGTTATGGTAGCGGCAAACCCGAACGATGAGTATGTCGCTGGTGCTCTTCCGGTTCTGGACGGTGCAAAGGACGGCGGATTTGCTTCCAACACTCCTCAGCTTCTCTCCATCACGAAATCCTGCAAGAATCCTGATGTTGCAGCTGATTTCCTGAACTACTTCTACAATGACAAGACCGCACAGGAAACGCTTGGTGCGACCAGATCCGTTCCTCCGACTGAGCAGGCAAGACAGATCTGCGAGGAAAACGGAAAGGTTACACAGATCGTTACCGACTCCACGGCCATTGCAATGGAGGTTGGCGGAACACCGAACGACAAGATTTCTTCTTCTGCAGAAGCAAAGACCATTCTGTTTGATATGGTTGAGGCAATCGGCTATGGCCAGATGTCTCCGGAAGAAGCTGCTGCTACGGTCATCGACGAGCTCTCGGCACTTCAGAAATAATCGAACGCTGTTTTACAGATTCCGTCGTTAAAAAGCAACAGGTCCCCTGCGGAAACCGCGCAGGGGATTTTTCAAGAAAAGGGAGGCAACCAATGGCAGGTGCAAAGGCTGCGGCCAAGAAGCAGCATTATTCCAAGAAAGATTACAAGGGACTTTTGTATTTACTTCCCTGGCTGATCGGATTTGCCGTTCTGCAGCTATATCCGTTTATCACGTCGTTTATTTATTCCTTCAATGATTACACCGTCGGCGGAACCATGAATTTCGTGGGGCTTGCGAATTACAGGGAACTTCTGACACACGATCGTGAATTCTGGGGCTCCTTGAGGGCAACCGTCCTGTTCGCACTGTATACGGTTCCCGGAAAGGTGGTTCTTGCCCTTCTGGTTGCCATGTTCCTGAACCGGAACATCCGCGGGATCAACCTGATCCGCACACTTTACTACATTCCGTCCCTGTTCGGCGGTTCCGTTGCCATCGCTCTTCTGTGGCGACTGATGTTCATGGACAACGGCGTTTACAATACCATGATGACAAAGCTTGGCCTTCCGAGCGTTTCGTTCCTGGGAGATGTCAAAATGGCACTTCCTACGATCTGCATGCTGGAGGTGTGGCAGTTCGGTTCGTCCATGGTTATGCTGCTCGCAGCACTGAAGAATGTGCCGAAGGAGCTGTATGAGGCGGCAGACATCGACGGAGGCGGTAAATTTGCCAAGTTCTGGCACATTACCGTTCCCCAGATTTCACCGATTCTGTTCTTCTCTCTTCTGAACCAGACGATTCAGGAGCTGCAGAACTTTACGTCTCCGTATACGATCACCGGAGGCGGCCCTCTGAAGTCAACGAACGTTCTGGGAATCATGCTCTACAAGCAAGGCTTCAGCTTCTTCAAGATGGGCTATGCAAGTGCGATTTCCTGGATAGAATTTGCTATTATTCTGGTCTTTACTCTGGTGCTGTTCGGAAGCTCCAAATTCTGGGTACACTACGCAGATGAGTAAGCAAAAGGAAGAAATAACCGCATTTTCCTGAAAGGACAAGGACATGATGAAATTAGGTAAAAAGAAAAGCATCGAGGAGCAGAATCTGAAGCAGCAGGCCTCTGTTCTGGATTATGTGATTATCGTAATCATCGGTATTATTCTGCTGTATCCTCTGGTATGGATGTTTTTTGCAACATTTAAGGACAACAGTGAGATCTTCGGTTCGGTCTCCCTTCTGCCGAAGGTCTGGCATTTTGAAAACTACACCAACGGATGGAAGGGAAGCGCAGGCTTTAACTATACGAAGTTCTTCATCAACACCTTCGTGCTGGTCATTCCGACAACGCTCCTGACGCTGTTTTCATCCACTCTGGTTGCCTACGGCTTTGCGAGATTCAATCTTCCTCATAAAAAGCTTCTGTTTACACTGCTTCTTGCGATGATGATGCTCCCGAACACCGTAGTCATTATTCCGAGATACCTGCTGTACAACAAATTCGGATGGGTAGACAGCTACATGCCGTTCTACGCTCCGGCGATTCTCTGCTGCAACTCCTTCTTCCCGTACATGATCATTCAGTTCCTGCGCGGGATTCCGAAAGATCTGGATGAATCCGCTTATATTGATGGCTGCAGCTCCTGGACAACATTGTGGAAGATCATTCTTCCTCTGATGAAGCCGGCACTGTTCTCAGCGGGACTGTTTCAGTTCCTGTGGACCTACAACGACTACTTCAACTCACTGATTTTCATCAACTCCGTGAAGAAGTATCCGATTTCGCTGGCGGTTCGCCTGTCTCTGGATTCGGAATCCGTCGTACAGTGGGGCAAGGTTATGGCAATGGCCTTCGTTGCGGTTGTGCCGCTGATGATCCTGTTCTTTGCCGCACAGAAGTACTTCGTAGAGGGTATTGCAACCAGCGGAATGAAAAACTGATTGCAGAAGAGCGGATTGCAGAGAAGAAAATTGCGAAAAAGTTGCATCCGTACAATCGTATGCATTTCCTCTCGTCAGGGAAGCGCCTCCCGGCGTTTCCCTGATTCTGTTTTTGGGCAGAGCAGTGCCGCTGCGGATTTATGAAGTTTCGTCTGGATTTGAGTATCTGAGGAAAGAGAAAATGCAGGAGCATGTATCACAGAGGGATCCGAGTATATGAACATAACAATTGGAGCAACAAAAATTGATATTGAGCTGCGGTACCTTCAGGGCGGAAGCTGGGTCTCTGCCTTCGGTGAGAGTGGAAATCCGGTCAGCATCGCTTTGAAGGAGCATCCGGATTATGCAGATTACACATTGACCCTGAATTCCGAAGAGAAGACAAAGGTCCGCCTTGCGGCTTCTCCGGTGGAGATCGGGAATGCCTTCCACGTCATTCCCTGCTGCATTTATGGCGACAACAATGCGGCAGAGGTACATGCCGGGGAATTCCCGCTTCTTTGCGATGAGGAAGGGGAGGATGTTTTCCGTGCATCCAGATGGGAATTTCGCGCGGACCGCGCGGCAATGCCGCTGTCTGCGATCTGCACGGAGAAGGGAGTACTTGCTGTTACGGTGGATCCCTACACATTATCCGGCAGTGCGGCCGGGGCCTCATCCGCGAACATGAGCTGGAATGCGGCCGGGAATGCGTCGGAAACTGCGCCCGTTAGTGCGGCCGGGAAGGCGTCTGGAACTGCGCCCGTTAGCGTGGCCGGGAAGGCGCCTGGAACCGAGGCAGTTCCGAACGGCGTTTTTGCAGAGCTTCCGAATGTCTGCGGAATCAGCATGGGATATACCAATGATCCGATTTCGTTTATCAATAAGAGAACTCCCGGACCTTCGACAGAGGCATTTGTCTGCAGGGGAGAGGTGAAGGGGAGAATCTATTTTGTTCCTGCAAGGGATGCAGACAATCCGAGACTTTCTCTTCACGAGATTATTCGGAGAGAATATGCTCTCCGGCATGAGAGAGCAGCCTATCAGAAAAGCTTCCGGGATGCGGTAAAGGGGTGTCTTCAGAGCTTTGTCCAGATCAGCTGGAATCCGGAGACGGAAGAGTACACCAACTGCAACTGTCTCCCTCCGGAGAATCCGGTGCTGCATCCCTGGAGAAATGTCAAGGAGATCGGCTGGACCGGAGGCGGTGTTCTGGCGTATCCTCTGGTTCTTGCCGGGGAAATCCTTGGCGAAGAAGGAGAAAAGCTTCTTTCCGGGGCGGCAGCCGGCGGACAGATGTTTGACAAAATTACTGCAGTTTTCCATGAGGATTCCGGTCTTCTGTTCGACCTCACCTCTCCGATTGATACGGACAGGGTGAAGGACCGTTACAACGGAGCCTCCGGGCTTGCACACCAGGAGGTAAGCGCTGCGGATGAAAATGGAAGATGGGTCAATGGCTGGTGGGCAGAGTTCGGACTTGCACGGGATGTTCACTGTGCATATACCGTCGGCAGTGCAGTCCATTATCTGCTGAAGACCATCGATTTTCTTACACGGGAAGGAAAGAGTTATCCGGAAAACTGGCTTGATAAGGCAAAAAAAACGATCGATACGGTCATTTCCCTGCAGAGAGAGGACGGAGCGTTTGGCTATACCTACCGGACCGATCGGAAGGAAGTGGCCGACTGGAACGGTTTTGCCGGCTGCTGGTTTGTTCCCTGCGCAGCTTATCTGTATCATCTGACAGGGGAAGAGAAGTATCTGCAGGCTGCAGACAAGGCCTTGGATTATTATGGGGAAGCTGTCGGAACGCTTACCTGCAACGGTACGCCGATGGATACCTGGAAATCGCCGGATGAGGAAGGAAACCTTGCGTTTATCCGAGGGGCGCGGCTTCTGCATGAGTATACGGGCAGGGAAAAATATCTGACTGCTCTGAAAAACGGCGCGGATTATGAATTCCTGTGGCGGTACGGTTATCGGACGAAGCCGATGTACAAGCCGATTGCAGAGGGTTGGAATGCCTGCGGAGGCAGCATTACCTCTGTTTCCAATCCGCATATCCACCCGATGGGAATGATTGTGGACAGTGATCTGTACTATCTCGGCAAGGTAAGCGGAGATTCCTATTATACAGAGCGGGCACTTGACGGAACGGCCTGGATTATGCAGACCCTCGAGCTGTATCCGGAAAAAACAGGATACGGACAGTACGGCGTTCTTTCCGAAAGATGGTGCCCGTCGGATGGACTGGTGATTCAGAAGGATTCCAACGGAGATTTCTACAGCTCCTGGTATTCCTACAACCTCTGGGCTGCGGCCGCTGCCTTTGAAGAAGTCTGCGAGCGGTGCCTGGATGATACAGCGCTTTCCATGTGTGTGGGTCGTATATAGTTGTTTCTGAAAAGCGGCCGGGACGAAATCAAGTTGTTTCTGAAAAACGGCCGGGATGAAATCAAGTCGTTTCTGAAAAACGATCGGAACGAAATCAAGTCGTTTCTGAAAAGTGGTCGGAACGAAATGAAGTTGTTTCTGAAAAGCGGTCGGAACGAAATCAAGTCGCTTCTGAAAAATGGTCGGAACCGAAATAGAGTCGTTTCTGAAAAACGATCGGAACGAAGAAGTGTGCGTGAAAGGAGAATAAGATAATGGCAAAATTAAACTATGAAGTATTGAAGAACAGCGGCTACAACGGATATATCCTCGGAAAGGGACAGGCTCCTGTCAAGGTCCTGCAGTTCGGCGAAGGAAACTTCCTCCGTGCCTTCGTGGATTACTGGTTCGATATGTCCAACGAAAAGGCTGCCTGGAACGGTAAGGTTGCCCTCGTTCAGCCCATCGCTCAGGGACTGACTAAGATGGTCAATGATCAGGAGGGCCTCTACACCCTCTATCTTCGCGGCTCCGAGAACGGTGAAAAGGTCAACCGCAAGCGCGTTATCTCCTGCGTGGATGCCTGCTACAACCCTTATGACGCTGCAGACTGGGAAGAGATCCGCAGAATTGCCTGCTCCGATGAGCTCGAGTACATGGCATCCAATACAACGGAGGCAGGAATCACCTACGATCCCTCCTGCACGCCTGACCAGCAGCCTCCCGTCTCCTTCCCTGCCAAGGTAACCCTTCTTCTTCATGAGCGCTTTCTTGCAGGAAAGCCCGGCATCACCTTCCTCTCCTGCGAGCTGATTGATGCAAACGGCCAGGAGCTGAAGAAGGACGTTCTTCTTCACGCAAAGGACTGGGGCTATGAGGAAGACTTTATCAGGTACATCGAAGAGGAATGCCTTTTCTGCTCCACGCTTGTCGACCGCATCGTTCCCGGAAGAATCCGTGATCCGAAGGAGGTGGAATCCCTGACTCTTGAGAACGGCTATGAGGATGATCTTCTGGATGTCGGCGAGGTCTTCGGCGTGTGGTACATCGAAGGACCGAAGGAGCTGGAGGAGAAGCTTCCCTTCAAAAAGTCCGGACTGAACGTCCATGTGGTTCCGGAGGTTGCTCCCTACAAGAAGAGAAAGGTGCGCATCTTAAACGGCGCACACACCGGCTTTGTTCTCGGTGCCTACCTTGCAGGGAAGAACATTGTCCGCGAGTGCATGCAGGATGAGACGATCCACGGCTTTATGAACAGACTCCTGTTCGATGAGGTCATCCCGATCCTTCCTCTGGAGAAGGCAGACTGCGAGCACTTCGCGGCAGCCGTGACAGACCGCTTCAACAATCCGTTTGTGGATCATCAGCTGATGAGCATCTCCTTGAACTCAACCTCCAAGTGGAAGGCAAGAGATCTCCCGTCCCTTCTGGAGTATGAAGAGAAGTTCCGGACTCTTCCCTCCGCGCTGTGCATGGGGTTTGCGGCCTATATCGCCTTCTTCTCCAATGACCTTCAGAGACGGGAAGGAAACGGCCTTGTCGGAAAGCGCGCGGCAGGAAATGAGTACACAATTCAGGATGACGAGTGGGTACTGGACTTCTACTGGGAGCACAGAGAGGATGATGCGAAGACACTCACCCATGCTGTGCTTGCAAATAAGAAGATGTGGGATCAGGATCTGACAAAGATCGCAGGCCTGGAGGAGAAGGTTGCAGAGGATCTTGCTCTGATCCGCCGGGAAGGAGCAGAGGCTGCATACGCATCGGTTCTGAAATAAGAGCTGCGAGGCAGTATCCGTAAGAAAGTGGCCGATGGGAGGGGCGTGGCCGAGGTTGAGGGCAGTGGCTGCGTGTGCGCGGCGGTCTAGGCGGCAGAATGCATCCTGATTTGGAAGAATGTTCTTCCGGGGATTATTTTTCAGTGGGAAAATCATCCTGATTCAGAAGAATGCTCGCTCAGGGATGCTTTTCAACCGCAGAAATCATCCTGATTCAGAGAAATGCTCTCACAGGGATGATTTTCAACTGCAGAAATCATCCTGATTCAGAGAAATCCTCTCTCAGGGATGATTTTCAACCGCAGAAATCATCCTGATTCAGAGAAATCTTCTCCCAGGGATGATTTTCGGCGGTGCAGATGTCTATGTTCAGGCACTGATTTCCAGCCGGAAGCTTCTCGTTTAAGAAAGGAAACATATGAAATATATCCATATTCATCCGCTTGATAATGTTGCGGTCGCACTGGAGGATCTGAAGAAGGGCTATCCTGTCACAGCAGGAGACTTTCCGGTCATTCTTCTTCGCGAGGATGTTGCGCGGGGGCACAAGATTGCACTGACGGATATCGCGGCAGGGCAGCCTATCATCAAGTACGGCTGTGTCATTGCCCGTGCCCGCACAGACATTCCTGCAGGAAGCTGGGTTCATACACACAATGCGGAGACGGAGCTGTCGGAGAGTACCGAGTATCACTATGATCACAAGGTTTATAAGCTTCCCGAAGTCGCAGGAAAGACCTTCCGCGGGTACCGGAGAGCAGACGGAAGAGTCGGGATCCGGAACGAGCTCTGGATCGTGCCTCTTGTCGGCTGTGTCAACGGGATTGCAAAGGAGCTTGCGGAGGAAAATCAAAAGCTGATTGCTGGGACCTCCGTGGACGGCCTCTACTATTTCCAGCACCCCTACGGCTGCTCCCAGATGGGGGAGGATCTTGCGACCACGGCAAAGCTTCTGGCAGCTCTTGTCCGGCATCCGAACGCAGGAGGTGTACTGGTGCTGTCTCTTGGCTGTGAGAATCTTCAGCCGGAGATGTTCCGCGAGGTTCTCGGAAGCTATGATCCGGACCGCGTGAAGTTCCTGGTCTGCCAGGAGGAAGAGGACGAAGCCGTAAAGGGAGCGCAGCTTCTTCAGGAGCTTGCAGAGTATGCATCACAGTTTCGCCGTGAAGAGCTTCCTGCCAGCGAGCTGGTGGTCGGGATGAAGTGCGGAGGGTCGGACGGACTCTCTGGAATCACGGCAAATCCTGCGGTCGGCCGTTTCTCCGACCGTCTGATCGCACTTGGAGGCTCCACGGTTCTGACCGAGGTTCCGGAGATGTTCGGTGCAGAGAACATCCTGTTCTCCCGGTGTGAGAATAAAGCCGTCTACGGCAAGGCGGTCGACATGGTGAATGCCTTTAAGAAGTATTTCACGGATCACGGACAGGTTGTCTATGAGAATCCGTCTCCCGGAAACAAGAAGGGAGGCATCACAACGCTGGAGGACAAATCCTGCGGCTGTGTGCAGAAAGGAGGAAGTGCGCAGATCGTGGACGTTCTGCCTTATGCAGAGCCTGTCACCAAAAAGGGCCTGAATCTTCTCTCCGGTCCCGGAAATGACCTTGTGAGCGCAACGGATCTGACGGCTGCGGGAGCCCATCTGATTCTGTTTACGACAGGACGGGGGACGCCGTTCGGAGCACCGGCGCCTACGGTGAAGATTGCAACGAACTCACAGCTGGCGATGCGCAAGAAGAACTGGATTGATTTCAACGCGGGAACCGTTGCAGAAGGGAAGGAAACCCTGGACGAAGCGGGTGACCGGCTTCTTGACTATGTGCTTTCTGTTGCATCGGGAGAAGAGACGCTCTCCGAGCAGCACGGCTGCCGGGAGATCGCGATCTTCAAGGATGGAGTGACACTTTGATACATACAAAATAGAATATCAAGATCAGGCTTGAGCAAGGCCCTGCAAATGTGATGATCGCGTTTGCAGGGCCTTGCTTATCAGATTTTACTTTTGTTATATACAGCGATGACTGCAGTATTTACATTTTTCCTTTATAGTAAACTAAGAATATAGAAATGCTGCGTGCCCTGGGGATCGTGACGGACAATATCGATTCTGGCAGGATGATTGGTACTGCAGCAGGTCTGTGCGGTGGCTCTGCTGGCAGTGCATGGAGAGGCAAGAAGGAAGAGATGAAACATGAAGAGTAGAAAAGCAATGGAAAATAGCCGTAAAAGCAGTAGTAGATTTTCAAAATATATTGCGTCAATCCTGCTGCTTTTCTTATTTGAAGCAGTAGCGGTCACATTATGGCTCTCAAAAGGCAACGCGTTCTACCTGTTGAATTTCAGTTATATAGGAGGCTGTCTTGCACTTGGAACAGCACTTTTTACTGCCGGGAAACGCTATGCCAGACACTTTGTGCAGCTTGCGGTTGGATGTTATATGCTGCTGTATCTTGGTATCATTTCACGCGAAAATATGCAGATCGAGGGATTCTGGTACTATCTGTTTCTCGGAACCTTCGAAGCAGCGACAATCCATTATGCAGTGGCAAAGATTTTCGGTCCGCTGCTTTTTGGACGTGGTTGGTGTGGCTACGCCTGTTGGACGGCTATGGTACTGGATTTTCTTCCTTACAGGCAGCCGCAGAAGCCGCGAAAAAAGAAGCTGGGTGTTCTGCGATATGTGACGTTCGCTCTGTCAGTGGCACTGGTGTCTGGATTATTCCTGATGAAGGTCGCGCACCTGGAACAGATCATGTTCCGGATGTTCCTTGCTGGAAACGTGCTTTACTACATTGCTGGAATCGCGCTGGCTTTTGTGTTCAAGGATAACCGCGCGTTCTGCAAGTATCTTTGCCCCGTTACGGTATTTCTGAAGCCGATGAGTTATTTTTCGCTGCTTCGGGTTCACTGTGATGAAAGCAAGTGTGTCCATTGCGGCAAATGCCTGCGGGTTTGTCCCATGAATGTGGAGGTCAATAAGGAGTCCCGCAAGCGGAAAAATGGAACGGAGTGCATTCTCTGCTACGAATGTACGAAATCCTGCCCTGTAAAAGCACTGCATTAAGATAAATGGCAGACATCTTTACAGACTTTTCTTTCGCTTTATTTAATGTGATATCGGGCATACATTTCTTTCCGGTACGCAGGATCGGTCGATGCCTTCAGAATTGACTCCTGATCTGCGCCGCTTTGTACCATTGCGGAGACCAGCGAAGCGAGTCGGTCTTCACCAAGTGCTCTGCCTTTTACTACGCCGATGGCCTCGCCCTTTGCAACACCGATTGCTTCACCCTTTGCCATGCCGATGGCTTCACCTTTCCTCTGTCCCTCTGCTCTTGCGTCTTCTG
>ERZ1034680.408-NODE-408-length-21841-cov-15.205820_pt1 | contig 21841 bp, 21 predicted proteins | sample MGYA00520639_ERZ1034680 | MGnify/ENA primary metagenome ERZ1034680 (study PRJEB33766, sample SAMN09781760) | gut metagenome | biome: gut microbiome | host: Homo sapiens | place: Madagascar | study: EMG produced TPA metagenomics assembly of the PRJNA485056 data...
AGGTTTCCAAGTCTGGTTGGCAAGTGTTGGTGCACCATTTAGAAATGGTTGCTTGGTCTTTACCCAACATTTCTGCCAACCACTTGTTTGAGTGCTTGGTTACTGCCAACATTATCTTCAATCTGTTTACATCTTTCTTTGCCATACATTATTATAAAATAGGTGAATACGCTTGCAAAAGTACGAAAATAATTTCAGAGAAAGGCACATAACCCTCAAAATCTTTGCAAAACAAGCAAATAATTGGGTTTTTCGCAATATTATTCCTTTCATTGATAATCATAAAATATGAGCGAAAAAGGTTGTTTTGGAGCTTTTTGAATTACAACAAACACAGAGAGATGACATAAATATCATTTCATTGACCTGCACAATCAAAAGATAAAATCGGAAATTTATCGTTGTTTTCAGTGTTAATTTATGTTTTCTCATGCTTTCATTTTGGGGTTTCTTGTTTTTGTTGTTCCTAATTTGTTTCTTTCGTCATTTTGCTATTCCAATCAGTATTGATTATCAGTGTGTTACGAGCAATCAGTAAGATTTCAAGAAGAAGATTATGATGGTCGTTGGCGCATGTATTTTCCTGATTGCAGCAGCCCAGGCATTGCCTCTGTTCTTCGGTATCGGATAATGACACATAATCCGAACAACAGCAAGAAGTGAGATTGTCAAAAAGAGAGTGATAACGCAAAGAAACTATTGTTATGGACGCAGATAAAGAAGAACGCTATGCGGACTTCCCCGTGTTCAAGGGATTGCAAAAACCGCTTGAATTCATGGGATTCCAAGGACGCTATATCTATTGGGCGGCAGGTACGGCAGGTGGAGCCATTGTAGGTTTCATCATCGCTTACTGTTTGTTGGGATTCGTTGTAGGGCTCGTGGTGCTTGTATTTGCCATTTCCACAGGTGCTGCCCTCATTTTCCTTAAACAGCGGAAGGGACTGCATACCAAGAAGAGCGACCAAGGAGTGTATATCTACGCCCATAGCAAGAGCTTCTGATAAGGAAATCAAAAGAAGAACCATCATGAGAGTTGTTGGGTTGATTGCATATTGACAGAGGTAGGTTCGCTCCGACGAAAGAAAGAGTGAGCCTACCTTTATTTGTTGCTTCCTGAGAACAAAACGCAGGAAAGAAATGCAAAAGAACAGCCACAGAGAGAATAACGAATAACCAGAAAGGAAAGAAATGATACTATACGTCATCTTGTTTTTCATTGCACTATGTATCGGCATGGCAACATCCGTATATGCCTTCGGTACTGGAGGCAAACGGAAAAAGATATTCGAGGACATCTACTTCTCGGTGGAGGAAGTGGACGGCATCGGTGTGGTGTATACCAAGAACGGTGACTACTCAGCCATACTGCGCATGGAAAATCCAGTGCAGAAATACTCCGCCAACATTGACAGCTACTATGAGTTCACCCAACTCTTCACCGCTATCTGTCAGACATTAGGCGAAGGCTATGCCATCCACAAGCAAGACGTGTTTACACGCAAACAGTTTAAGGACGAGAGTACTGACAAGCATGAGTTCTTGTCGGAAGCCTACTTCCGCTATTACGAAGGACGTGAATACACAGACAGCAGTACCTATCTGACCATCACTCAAGAAAACAAAAAGAGCAGTCTGTTCTCTTTTGACCATAAGAAGTGGCGCGACTTCATGGTAAAGGTTCGCAAGGTACATGACCAGTTGAAAGATGCTGGACTGAAAGTATCCTTCCTCGGCAAGCAAGAGACACAGGAATATGTTGACCGTTTCTTTGCCATGAACTTTCGGGACAAGACCGTAAGTATGACAGGCTTCAAGGTGGATGAAGAGACCATCGGCATGGGCGACAGACGTTGTAAAATGTACAGTCTGGTAGATGTAGACTGCGCCAATCTGCCCAGTGTCATCCGTCCATATACCAATATGGAAGTAAACAACACCAGTATGCCAGTAGACCTACTATCGGTAGTAGACAACATACCAGGAGTGCAGTCGGTGGTGTACAACCAAATCATCTTCATGCCCAACCAAAAGAAAGAGTTGGCAGTATTGGACAAGAAGAAAAACCGCCATGCCTCGATGCCCAACCCAAGCAATCTGATTGCAGTGGAAGACATCAAGCGAGTGCAGGACGTGATAGCGAGAGAAAACAAACAACTCGTCTATACACATTATAATATTATAGTAACTGTGGCACCCAATGTAGATATTCAAAAGTGTACGAACCATATAGAAAACGCATTCGGGCGCATGGGCATCCACATATCCAAGCGAGCATACAACCAACTGGAACTGTTCGTCAACTCATTCCCTGGCAACTGCTCCGGAATGAGCGAAGACTACGACCGTTTCCTCACCCTATCGGATGCAGCCGTCAGTTTGATGTACAAGGAGAAGATAGTACATAGCGAGGACACACCTTTCAAAGTGTACTATACCGATCAACAGGGAGTGCCAGTAGCCATAGATATATCGGGAAAGGAAGGCAAGAACAAGTTGACAGACAACAGCAATTTCTTTGTGCTCGGACCTTCAGGCAGCGGCAAGAGTTTTTACGTCAATTCCATGGTACGCCAAGCCCATGAGCAGAATACTGATATCGTGTTAGTGGATACTGGTAATTCGTATGAAGGACTGTGTGAATACTTCAACGGCAAGTATATCTCGTATACCGAAGAGCATCCCATCACGATGAATCCCTTCCAAATCAAGAGAGAAGAATGGAATATCGAGAAATTGGGATTCTTGAAAAACCTTGTCATGCTGATTTGGAAAGGCAGTCAAGGTACGGTAACAAAGACAGAAGACAAACTCATTGAGCAAGTCATCAACGAGTATTACGAGGCACATTTTGGAAAAGACAGTATTGGTCGTTTGTGTTTCAACAGCTTCTATGAGTTCAGTACAATGCGCATACCAGAAATCTGTGATGAGAACGGACTGCGAGGAATCGACTTGGCATCCTACAACTATCTGTTGAAAGAGTTCTACAAAGGAGGCTGTCACGAGTTGACACTTAACGAGAACATGGACAGTAGTCTGTTCGACGAGACCTTCATAGTGTTTGAGATTGACAGTATCAAGGACGACCCGCTACTCTTCCCTCTTGTCACACTTATCATCATGGACGTGTTTCTGCAAAAGATGCGCATCAAGAAAAACCGCAAGATGCTCATCATCGAGGAGGCGTGGAAAGCTATCGCATCGCCCATGATGGCAGAGTACATCAAGTATCTGTACAAGACCGCCCGTAAATTCTGGGCCAGTGTTGGTGTGGTGACTCAGGAGATACAAGACATTATCGGCAGTGAAATCGTGAAAGAAGCCATCATCAACAACTCCGACGTGGTGATGTTGCTTGACCAAAGCAAGTTCAGAGAGCGTTTTGATACAATCAAATCCATCCTCGGACTGACGGATGTGGACTGCAGAAGATTTTTACGATTAACCGACTTGACAACAAGGAAGGACGTGCCTTTTTCCGTGAGGTATTCATCCGACGCGGACAAACCAGTGCCGTGTATGGGGTGGAAGAACCACATGAGTGCTATATGACCTATACCACGGAGCGAGCTGAGAAGGAAGCATTGAAACTGTACAAACGAAAGTTAGGATGCAATCATCAGCAAGCCATCGAAGCATATTGCAGGGATTGGGATGCAAGTGGCATCAGCAAGTCATTGGCTTTCGCTCAAAAGGTGAACGAGGCAGGACAAGTGCTGAATATTGGTACCTCTTTTAAGGGTAAGCCATTCTAAGCCTCCTTATGCCTTTCTGGGGGTATGGACGATAATAGTGGTCTGGGGAAATTGCAAAACAAAGACGCTGACATGTCAGTATAACTATAAACAAAACAATAGCAACGAATGAAACGACTTCTAATCATCATGCTGACAATCTGTGTATGGACCAATGAAGCCTGTGCTCAGTTTCACAGCATGAACTACGACAAGGAAACAGTGGCAGCAATGGCTACAGCTTTCGGAGCGGAAGCCGTGGCAGAAGGCTATTACAGCGAGCAGGTAGGTGCAATCTTGAAGCACTACAATGCAGCAGAGTTGGCGGCAGCAGGGATTTTCGCCAGCAAGTTTTTGGAACGCAAGGCAATGACCGATTTGGGATTGTGGAACAGCAGTACGGAGAACTACTATTATAAGCGCATCTACAATATGGTGAGTCATAAGATAATGCCAAAGATATGGACAGTGTCGAAGATGATGCTCCACTCTCCTCAGACCGCTTTGTATTGGGGAAGTTATCTGGTAAAGGTATGCAATGATACAAAGAATTTGTGTATGCAGTTTGAAAGTGTCGTCACCAACTCTACTTTGACATTTGCAGACATACAGTTTCTGGAAATCAACAAAGAGACAGCAGCCATACTGAAACTGTCGGACATCGGCAATGTAGACTGGAAAGGAATGCTGAATGATTTGGCGAAAGTACCGGGAAACTTCACGGTGGACAATCTGACGGCAGACATTGACAATCTATACAATATGGGAGTGGGACTTGCCACATCAGGCATGACCAATATCGGTGACGCACTGTTGCAGAAAAGTGCGTTCAAAGAAGTGTTTAACGGCAAGGTGGGCAAGGTCATAGACATATACAATAGCTATAACGACCTGTTTGAGCAATTTGACAAAGATGTGGGAAGTACCCTATTGAATATGATAGGTGGCAAAGACAATGTAGCAGGACTGTTCAACATCGCCGACTACAATCTCACGTCGTGGATAACCGACTATATGAGTGAAGCAAATGGACAGTACTACACCCAGCGCTGGTATATCTACCGTAGGGACAGAGGATCCGAAACCCTTGTGGAGTATAATCCACCGACGGACAACAACAGTATATTGAAAGGCGACCACTGGTATAGGATAAGTACCAAAGATCCCGACTTCTATCCAGACGGAAATCAGAGAGAAGCCATTCTGCAAAACTCTGAGAACCATGCCGGATGGTCACGAGCCAAGGTGCAGCAGCTGAACAATCTGAATGACGGATATAACTATAATATAAGCTATAGGTTAAGCAGCTATATCATCAGTAAAAAGAAAAAGCAGAAGCAAAAGGCATTCGCTTATCACATCACGGTTACAAAAAGTTGGAACAGAGAAGAAACTGTCTATGAGGACGTGTTCGACTCCTATTCAATGGACTTAAACACCTTCAAGGCGCAACTGCAAGCACGTCTGTCGGAACTGAACGACAATGAAGAAGACTACACCTATTATATAGGTAGCGACACACGCAACTACTATCAGGCAACCGATGCAGCCAAGCTGAAAGGATGCGAGAGTGTAACCATCAGCGTGACATGCTCAGACGGTGTGACCTTGGGACAAGGAACAACGCAATACAAATGTAGCGAATGTGGCAAGTCGCTCAATGCACACAGCAAGGAATGCGCAATGAGAACAACCGTAATGGAAGGCAATTTGGATTTGTCGGAGTTTGACAAAATGCAGCAAGAAGCAGACAGTAAGGTGACAGTGTTGCAAGTGCAGATAGGTCAATTGGAAGCAGAAAACAAGGAGTTGCTTCGCAAGATAGCCAATTCCAGTGTAGAAGATGCTGCCGTCTATCGCCAACAATACAATGCCAACAAAGACCAGATTGACAAACTGAATGTGGAGTTGGCGACATGGCGACAAAAGCAGCAAGAAATAGCAAAAGCCAAGGAAGAAGCAAGCAAGGACAATGACTTGGCAACCGATGACTACTATCACATTCCAGCCATCATGAACGATTGCAAGACAGCCTATAACCTCACTTGGCAAGACAAAGGAGTGTGGAATGGCTACGTATATACACGTAAGGCAACCGTCCCAAACATCAACGGCATCGTTACCTTCAAAGCGACATTGTCGATAGCGAGAAAACCCAAGATTGTATTTGGTGTAAAGGTACACCGTGCCATCATGCAGATAGCATGGGACTTGACATCGGAATACACCAATACCAGTGTGGTAGACGTGATGACGCTTGACAGAAGCAAGTCAGAGCAAGAAAAAGCCGACGAAGTAAACCGCCGAATATCCGAGATAGCAAGGGAATATCCATCGTGCAAGATAACCACCGAATATGCAAAGAGTGACCCGATGGAAGAGCAGACCAACAGCGATGTGAAACATCTGTTGTGGTCGAGTGACCGACTGGAGATAGCACGAGAAGTGGACAGCCGTATCACAAAGATTTACGCAGACTTGGTATCGCTGGAAAAGATGATGTACTATAAGCGGAGCATCATAGATGTACTAAAAAGTGCATTGCCAGAGATAGACGATAACATGGGACGCAGACAGACCATATTGGAAGAATGCTATGAGCGTTGGATCAATGGAGCCAGAGGCAGAAAGGAGGCAAGTGGATGAGGACGACTTTGATGATAGTAATGCTATTGACACTGTTACCCAATGCAGCAAGAGCCCAATGGGGCTTTGACGTGTCGAGTGTGGAAGCCTATATCAATGACCACAAGAAACAGCGTAGTCTGCTCTTGGCACGAAGTACATTGGAATACAGCAACCAATTACTGCACGACTATAGCCAGAAAGAGACAGGTGAATACAAGACACTGAATGTGAAATTGGACAAATACACCAGGGCGTTTGATGTGATAGACGTGATGTACCAGTCGTTGCGCACCGTGCTGAACGTAAAAAGCACCTACGAGAATGTGAGTGAACGGATTAGCGACTACAAGCGGTTATTAGAAGACTTCAACAGAAAAGTGGTGAAGCGCAAACATATAGCCCTTGCCGACACCATGCTATTATCCATCAATGCCAAAGCCATCAAGCAAATAGCAGCAGATGGAGAACAGCTATACAAAAGTGTGAACGATCTGGTGCTGTATGCTACAGGAGCTGCAGCTTGTTCCACCTCAGATTTGATAATGGTATTGGAAGCAGTCAACAATTCGTTGGACAATATCGAGAGGCATTTGAACAGAGCCTATATTGAGACTTGGCGGTATGTGCAGGTGCGCATGGGATATTGGAAAGAGAAAGTGTATCGGACAAAGACCAAGACTGAGATATTGGATGATGCGTTTGGACGGTGGCGAAAGGCAGGAAAACTGGGTAAAGAATAAAATAAATAGCAAATGCAAATGGGACAGATAAGACATATAAGGATGTTGGCAATTTGGGTGGTTGGAGCTGCTGCAACAACAGCATACGCCCAGAGCGTGACATATAATCACGATCCAGCGAAAAAGAACCAGATAATGGTAATGGAGACAGGAGGAGGTTCACTGACTCCAGAACTATACTACTGGACATTTCACAAGAACTACAAAAAGTCGGCAGCAAGCAAGAATAAGCTGACCTATCGTACAGTTGCAGGTCTGAACGCCTATAATCAGGTGGCATATGCGGAGAATATAGACTCTGCACTGACAAGCAGAGCTGCAATAGAAGCATTGAATGTGGCAGATAGACAAATAGACTTGGCGTGGACAGCCGAAGGCAATAAGATAGAAGCGGCAATGGCAAGGTTCAAACAGAACATAGACCGTATAATGTTCGTTGGTGGCACAGCCAATGAAAAGCAACGCTGGACAGAGTATTACAATATGTACAACTGCGCCATCAATACCACAAAAGACGCCTATATGCCTAATGCACAGCGAAAGAAAGAATACCTACGCATCTATCATGATGTGGTAAAACAGAACGAAACACTGTTGCGATACCTTGTGCGACTGCATAGTGCATCACGCACCAACACCTTGCTTACGGCAACACATGAAAGAACGTTGCATAAAGAAAATATCGTGAGCGAGGCAAAGAGAAGATGGAATGAGGCAGTAAAAAAATAAATGCCTTTTATAGGGTAAGCCTTTCTGAGCCTTCTTAGGAGGGACTAAGCCATTAGAGATACGATAAAATAAAATACGACATGGATAATAATATTCAGATTTTCAACAATGAGGAGTTAGGTACGATACGCATTAAGGGAACACCTGATGCGCCATTGTTCTGTTTGGGCGATGTATGCAAGATGTTGGGTTTGCGTCAAGGTAATGTGAGAGAGCGACTTGAAAAGGGGGTCGTTTCAACCGAACCCCTTTTAACAAGCGGTGGTATTCAGATGGTTAACTTCGTTACAGAAGATGGACTGTATGATGTCATCCTTGACAGCAGAAAGCCCGAGGCTAAGAGATTCCGCAAATGGGTGACCTCAGAAGTGTTGCCTACCATCCGCAAGCATGGGGCGTATATGACCAAAGACACATTGGAGCGAGCCATCACAGAGCCCGACTTTTTGATACAGTTGGCAACGACGTTGAAAGAGGAAAAGGCGAAGCGATTGGAAGCGGAACAGCAATGCGAGGCACAGAAACAAATCATCGGAGAAATGGAGAAGAAAGTGAGTTATCTGGACTTGATATTATCATCCACCAGTACCATGACCATCACCCAAATAGCGCAGGACTATGGTATGTCAGGACAACGAATGAACAAATTACTGCACGGACTACGCATCCAATACAAGGTTGGTGAGCAATGGATATTGTATGCCGAATATAAGGACAAATGTTATGTGAGCAGCGAGACCATCCATTTTATGACCAACGAAGGAGTGCCATGTACCACACTTAACACCAAGTGGACACAGAAAGGACGGCTGTTTCTCTATGACATACTGAAGAAAGAGGGCATCTTGCCCAAAATGGAATGGGCGAAAAAGGCAGCGAGGGACAAAAACGCCCCAAACGAGACAAGAAATTGCAACGATTTAGAGTAAAACGCATATGGCAGACAACAGTAATATATTATCCGACTTCGGCATCAATCTCCTTGAAGAAGATATAGATGACGTGATATTCCAGACCAACGAGTTCCTGTGTGATGCCACATTCACAGGCTCACAAGGGCCGTTTTGGTGGATTCTGCAAATGAGCATGGCATTGGCAGCACTGTTCTCAATCATCGTAGCGGCAGGTATAGCGTACAAGATGATGGTGAAGCATGAGCCATTGGATGTGATGAAACTCTTCAAGCCATTGGTCATTTCAGTGATACTCTGTTGGTGGTATCCACCGGCAGATACAAACATGACAAATAGCGGCAGCAGTTGGTGCGTATTGGATTTTCTATCCTATATACCCAACTGTATCGGCAGTTACACTCATGACCTATACAGTTCGGAGGCGACACAAATCAGTGACAAGTTTGAAGAAGTGCAGCAACTCGTCTATGTACGAGACACGATGTACACCCATATCCAAGCCCAGGCAGACGTGGCGCACAAAGGAACCTCGGACCCCAACCTGATAGAAGCGACAATGGAAAATGCAGGAGTGGACGAAGTGACGAACATGGAAACCGACGCATCCAAGCTATGGTTCACCTCACTGACAGCAGGAGCTGTGGTAGGTATCGACAAACTGGTGATGTTGATAGCATTGATAGTGTTCAGAATCGGTTGGTGGGCAACGATATACTGCCAACAAATCTTGCTCGGAATGCTCACGATTTTCGGACCGATACAATGGGCATTTTCCCTGCTTTCGAAATGGGAAGGAGCTTGGGCAAAATGGCTGACACGCTATCTGACCGTGCATTTCTACGGAGCCATGTTATACTTCGTCGGATTCTATGTATTGCTGTTGTTTGACATCGTTCTGTCCATACAAGTGGAGAACCTTACAGCCATCACAGCCAGTGAACAGACAATGGCAGCCTATCTACAAAATGCGTTCTTCTCAGCAGGTTATCTGATGGCAGCAAGTATAGTGGCTTTGAAATGCCTTAACCTCGTTCCTGACTTGGCTGCTTGGATGATACCGGAAGGAGACACCGCATTTTCAACGCGAAATTTTGGTGAAGGCGTGGCTCAGCAGGCTAAGATGACGGCATCTGGAGCAATGAGCAAGATAATGTAAAAACAACGACATAAAACAATAAAGAAAACGAATTATGGAAAATAACAAGATGACAGAGTTGGAACTGAAGATTGAGAAGTGGCTTGAAAACGAGCAGTTTGTGGCATTTGCTAACAAGCGAATGAACAACGTGCTGTTGAACAAACGACATCCCATTGATCCGATGTTTGAGGAGATGGACGAAGGGTTTGACGAGGAGGACGAGTATGTAGTGCCGATGGTGGAATACCTGAGCAGCCGATTGCACAAGGCGAAGCTCTGCAAGAACAGACGCAAGCGTGAGAAGGAACTGTGGTGGGTTTGGTATGAGATTGCCATGCAGGGCATTTATATCAAGGTGTTCAACTGCTACTATGAAAATTTGGTGGAAGAACTGCGACTGGAGATTATGCCGATGCTGTACAGAGAGTATATGCAGTTGCAGAAGAAAAGCAAGAAGTAAGCTATGGTAATCAAGAACTTAGAAAACAAAATCAAGTTGGTGGGCATTGTCTGTACCGCCTTCTTGATTGGTTGTATCATCATCAGCGTGTCGAGTGTATGGACAGCAAGATGTATGGTGACAGATGCCCAGCAGAAAGTGTATGTACTGGATGGCAACGTACCCATATTGGTGAACCGTACAACGATGGATGAGACCCTTGATGTGGAAGCCAAGAGTCATGTAGAGATGTTTCATCACTACTTCTTTACACTGGCACCTGACGACAAATACATCAAATACACGATGGAGAAAGCCATGTATCTGGTGGACGAGACAGGATTGGCGCAGTACAACACATTGAAAGAGAAAGGTTTCTATTCGAATATCTTAGGTACAAGTGCCGTGATTTCGATATTCTGTGACAGCATCAAGTTCAACAAGGAGAATATGGAGTTCACCTATTATGGACGACAACGCATTGAGCGACGCAGCAATATCCTGACACGAGAACTGGTGACAGCAGGACAATTGAAGCGAGTGCCGAGAACGGACAATAATCCACATGGACTATTGATAACAAACTGGAGAACGCTGTTGAATAAGGATATTGAGCAGAAGACCAAGAGTACGTATTAGACTAAGAAATGACATACGACAATGAACATCAAGCGAATGATATTCGGGGAGAAAATGCCCGATAAGGACGATCCGAAATATAAAGAGCGATATGAGCGAGAAGTGAAGGCTGGACGTAAGTTTGCGGAGACGCTGCATATAGACAAGTTTGCAGCAAGCATACAGCGATTTGCAGACAGACACCGAACTGCGTTTCTGGTGATAGTGTTCGGATTTGTGGTAGGCAGTTTTGCATGGAACATCTACCGACTGGCAGTAGTGTACAATCACAAGCCCAATCAACGGACAGCGACAGAAATGCAAGACAGTCTGTTGAGAGAACGACACAAAGCGTTGGAACATCATAAAGAAAAGGTGGACAGGGAGCGTGAACAAGAAGTAGAACCAATAAACAGACAAGGCAATGAAGATAACAGAAAAGATAAACTTTAGACAACCTAAGTATATGCTTCCTGCCATACTCTACTTTCCATTGTTGGGAGCTTCGTATTTCATCTTTGACTTGTTCAATGCTGAAAAAGCCGAAGTGACGGACAAGAGTATGCAAACCACAGAATACTTGAACCCCGAACTGCCAGGAGCAAAGACAAAGGGAGACGGTATCGGAGGCAAGTATGAGAACATGACCAAGGCATGGGGGAAGATTGGCGACTACACCGCTGTAGATAACATCGAGCGAGACACCCCAGAAGAAAATCAGGAACAATATGAATCAAAATATACAGAAAACGACATTGCCCTGCTTGATGAGCAAGAGAAAAACAAGGCACAAGCAGAAGCAGCCGATGCCAAAACGCGTGAGAAAGAAGCAATGGCGGAGTTGGAGAAGGCCCTCGCGGAAGCACGATTGAGAGGCCAGACAAGTGCAGGTGGCGGCAATACGGAACATGGTGAGTCAGCAGCCATCAATGGAACGAATAATCCAAATGGAAGCAATCAAGCATCAGTGGAGCCTTCGGGGAAGATTTCAACCGACCCAAATGCCGTGAACAAACCATCGGATGAGGAAAAGCCAAGTGAGATGGTGAAAAAGGTGAGGACTACATCAGACTATTTCAATACCCTTGCCCAAAATGAGCAGGAGCCTAAGTTGATAAAAGCCATCATTGATGAGAACGTGAAGGCAACGGATGGATCGAGAGTGCGCTTGCGACTATTGGATGATGTAGAAATCAATGAGCATGTAGTAAAACGAGGTTCATACCTATATGCCACAATGAGCGGTTTCGCTTCGCAACGAGTAAAAGGCAGCATCAGCAGTATCATGGTAGATGACGAACTGGTGAAAGTCAGCTTGTCGCTATATGACACCGATGGATTGGAAGGACTATATGTGCCGAGCAGTCAGTTCAGAGAGACAACCAAAGACGTGGCAAGTGGAGCTGTGAGTGGCAATATGAACATGAACACATCCGGTACAGGCAGCAGCTTCTCGCAATGGGGAATGCAAGCCATGCAGAATGCCTATCAGAAAACCAGCAATGCCATCGGCAAGGCTATCAAGAAGAATAAGGTGAAGCTGAAGTACGGGACATTTGTGTATATCATCAATTCAAAGGAAACCAAAAAGTAACAACACATGAATATGAAAATCATTCAGAGAATAGGTTTGGCAGTAGTCGGACTAATGGCAACAATGACCATGCAAGCGCAAGAAACGTATCAAGAGTTGGAACAACTGACTGTCAATGAGGAAGTGACCACAGTTATCACGGCAAGTGAGCCGATACGTTTTGTAGACATTTCTACAGATAAGGTAGTGGGCGACCAGCCCATCAACAACACCATCAGACTGAAGCCAAAGGAAGGTGGTCATGCAGACGGAGATGTGTTGGCGATTGTAACCATAGTAACAGAACGCTACCGTACACAATATGCCCTACTCTATACGACAAGGCTAAAGGAAGCTGTAACAGACAAGGAAATACGCAAGCAGGAGAAAACCGCCTATAACAACCCAGCAGTGAGTATGTCCACAGAAGACATGACACGCTATGCATGGAAAGTGTGGAACTCACCAGCAAAATTCCGAAATGTGGCAAGCAAGGCGCATCGAATGGTGATGCGCATGAATAACATCTATGCAGTAGGCGACTACTTCTTCATTGACTTTTCTGTAGAGAACAAAACAAACATACGCTTTGACATCGATGAGATACGTGTGAAATTGGCAGACAAAAAACTGTCGAAAGCCACCAATGCACAAGTCGTAGAACTGACACCAGAGTTGATGTTGCAAGGTAACAAAAGCTTCAAGTACGGCTACCGAAATGTCATGGTGCTGAAGAAGATGACCTTCCCCAACGACAAGGTGCTTACCATCGAAATGACGGAGAACCAGATAAGCGGACGCAACATCAGTGTGAGCATAGACTACGAAGATGTGCTGTCGGCAGACTCGTTTAATGTGGTAATGTTGGAGGAAGAATAATGAAAATGAAGAGCATAATGATGGCAGTGGCATTGATTGCCACTGCTTCAACGATAAAAGCGCAAACCAATAGCGACAGAATATCAGTAGGTGTTGGTGCGCTCTATGAGCGAGGATTGGATATGACCCTATCCTATGAGCATGAGACAAAGTACCACAATGCGTGGGAATATTTCGCCAATGGCTATATCAAATGGGATGAGTGCAAGTCTTGTGGCCACGTATGTCCTGACTCCTTTTGGAGAAACTATAGAAGCTATGGTTTCGGTATCGCCTATAAGCCATGCGTGACCAGAGGACGTAACCATCATGGCAACCTACGTATCGGAGCTTCTGGAGGAAGTGACACCAAGGATTTCTTGGGAGGCGCACATTTCGGTTATGAGCACAACTACACACTGCGAGGTGGTTGGACACTCTATTGGCAAGTGAAGGGTGCCATAATGATAAAAGGTGAAGACCTATTCAGAACAGGTGTCGTATTAGGTGTGAAACTGCCAGTAAAGTAAGATAGAAGGTGAAACCAAAGAAAGACGAATGATGAAACGAAGATATACACATTATATGATAGGTGTGCTGATGGCAGTGCTGTTTGTAGCCTGTGATGCACATCGTGATATCCCTGATACAGCAATGAAGCCCTGCCATATTCTGTGTACGGATGGCAATGTCATGTCGTATGCAGACTATGAGAAGTCGGGAAAACAAGCCATAGCCGTAGTATTCCATATCAACCAACGAGAAGATGTGGAAGGAAACGGTTATGCCGTTTATCTATGGGATATAGCACCAGAATCCTTTGCAGATAGTATCGGTGTGGCACAAGGCACGTCAGCAGATCTGACAGCTTATGATGGAAACACCAATACCTTCGCCTTGTATGGTACGACCGATACCTTCTCCCCTTTGGCAGAGAAAGTTTTCGACATTTGGAAATACGGACAGAGTGCCTATATCCCGAGTGTGGCGCAAATGCGACTGCTGTATGCTGCCAAGGCTGTTGTGAACCCCATTATCGAGAAATGCGGTGGAGACCCATTGCCGGATGAGAGCAATGATTGTTGGTATTGGACATCGACAGAAGTGAAAGGGCAACAGACAGCCAAGGCATGGCTCTACTCTTTAGAAAGTGGAGCCATGCAGGAAACGCCAAAGATACAGGCGCATAGAGCGAGACCGATAATTACGCTGAATGATTGAGAGGAAGATTTATGGAAGAAAGTAAGGAGTTACAAGGGTTTTACAAGATATTCAGAGCGGTTATTTATGTCTCCGTGCTGATGGAGTTCTTTGAATATGCCATAGACCCCAGTCCGATGGGAAGCATCGTATGCGATTTGCATAGTCGTATCAAGCAGTGGATGATATACCAGGATGGGAATATGGCATATAGCAAGATTGCCACCTTTCTGTTGGTGTGCATCACTTGTGTAGGCACGAGAAACAAGAAGCATCTGGAGTTTGACGCAAGGAAACAGGTGCTTTATCCATTGGTAAGTGGCGTAGGCTTCATTGTGTTATCCGTCTGGCTGTTCAATACACCAATGGAAATGCGAGTGTATATTTTCTCGCTGAACACCTTATTATATATGGCAACATCCATTATTGGTGTAGTATTGGTGCATATCGCTTTGGATAACATCAGCAAGTTCTTGAAGGAAGGACTGTTGAAAGACCGTTTTAATTTCGAGAATGAGTCTTTTGAACAATGCAAGGACTTGCAGACCAATGACTACAGTGTGAATATCCCCATGCGCTACTATTATAAGGGTAAGTTTAGAAAGGGATGGGTAAACATTGTCAATCCCTTTAGAGGTACATGGGTAGTGGGCACACCAGGCTCTGGTAAGACTTTCTCCATCATCGAACCATTCATCAGGCAGCACAGTGAGAAAGGCTTTGCGGTCGTCTTGTACGACTATAAGTTTCCGACACTTGCGACGAAGCTGTATTACCATTATCTGAAGAACAAAAATGCTAAGGACAGCAAGATGCCAAAGGGTATGAAGTTCAATATGATCAACTTCGTGGACGTGGAGTATTCAAGAAGAGTGAACCCTATCCAGTTGAAGTATATCAACAATTTGGCAGCAGCGAGTGAAACGGCAGAAACCTTGTTGGAGTCGTTGCAGAAAGGCAAGAAAGAAGGCGGTGGCGGCAGCGACCAGTTCTTCCAAACATCAGCTGTGAACTTCTTGGCGGCATGTATATACTTCTTCTGTAACTGGGAGAAAGAGCCATACGACAAGGACGGCAACATGCTGATAGCAGAAAAGGTGCAGGACAAACAAACGTTGCGTATGATACCCACAGGAAGGGTATTCGATAAGATGGGGAACGAAGTGGAACCTGCCTATTGGCTGGGCAAGTACAGCGATATGCCCCATATCCTTTCCTTCTTGAATGAAAGCTACCAGACCATCTTTGAGGTATTGGAAACAGATAATGAGGTAGCACCATTGCTTGGACCATTCCAGACGGCATTGAAAAATCGTGCTATGGAACAGCTGGAGGGTATGATAGGTACGCTCCGTGTCTACACCTCCCGACTCGCCACAAAGGAAAGCTACTGGATATTCCATAAGGACGGAGATGACTTCGACTTAAAAGTCAGCGACCCGAAGAACCCCAGTTATCTGCTGATAGCCAATGATCCCGAAATGGAAAGCATCATTGGAGCGTTGAACGCCCTAATTCTCAATCGACTGGTGACGAGAGTGAACACTGGGCAAGGCAAGAATATTCCGACAAGCATCATTGTAGATGAGTTGCCCACCTTGTATTTCCACAAGATAGACCGACTGATAGGTACGGCACGAAGCAACAAAGTGAGCGTGACATTAGGTTTTCAGGAACTTCCGCAGTTGGAAGCCGACTACGGGAAAGTAGGAATGCAGAAGATCATCACCACCGTAGGCAATGTGGTGAGCGGTTCGGCACGAAGCAAGGAAACCTTGGAGTGGTTGTCCTCGGACATCTTCGGCAAGGTGGTGCAGTTGAAGAAAGGCGTGACCATCGACCGTGACAAGACAAGCATCAATCTCAATGAGAATATGGATAGCCTGGTTCCAGCCTCGAAAATCTCGGATATGCCGACAGGATGGATATGCGGTCAGACAGCACGTGACTTTGTGAAAACCAAGACAGGACGCGGTGGCAGTATGAACATACAAGAGAGCGAGGAGTTTAAGACCAGTAAGTTCTACTGCAAGACAGATTTCAACATGGCAGACATCAAGAAAGAAGAAGATGGCTATGTGGCGTTGCCCAAATTCTACACATTCAAGTCAAGAGACGAACGGGAACGCATCCTATATAAGAATTTCGTGCAAGTTGGAGAGGATGTGAAGTCGATGATAAATACGATACAAAGATACCGAGTCAAATGAAGATAAAAATAAAGATAATGGCGTTGCTACTGTGCTTGAGCCCAATGGTACGAGCACAGACCGCAACCCCAATCCAGTCGGACTTGGGAATATTTCATCTCCCTCTTTTTGAACGTGCGGTACGCTGCATTAAGTTCTATGAAGGTTGGCACGACATCAAGCGCAACTACCCCTATATAGGATGGGGACATTGTGTGCAACCACATGAGAATTTCAAGAAGAACCTGACATTAGAACAAGCTGATTCACTGCTACGAAGTGATCTGAGAACCTTTTGTGGAATGTTCCGCAAATACGGAAAGGATTCATTGTTATTGGCAGTACTTGCTTACAATGTGGGGCCGTATAAAGTGCTTGGTGACAAAAGAAAATACAATAAAAGCCGATTATTGAAAAAGATAGAGTGTGGAGATAGAAATATAGAAAATGAATACTTAGACTTCTGCCGATGGAAAGGAAAGGTGATTGCTTCGATAAGGAGAAGACGGAATACAGAGCTTAGGCTGTTGTATGAACCCTGAATATGGTTGGGTGCTGCAGGGTGGGCTTTAGACAAAAACCGAGATAAACAGAATAAAAACCGTTGGGGTTTGCTAAACATTGCTGTCACTCGGAAAACATAAATAAGGTCTTGTTCTGACAATATAGTTAGGACAAGACCTTATTTATAGGTAGTAATAACCCGTAAAAACAAACATTTAATGGCAACAATAAAATTGAAATTCCGTCCATCGTCAGTACCCGAGACAGGGGGAACGCTGTATTATCAGGTGATACACAAGCGAAAAGTGAAGTGGATAAGCACTGGGTATCATGTATACCCATGTGAATGGGACGAAAAGGTAGGCGAAGTGCAGATTCCGCCAAACAGCGAACGAAAAGCAGAATTAGAAAAGATGCAGAGCCAAATAAATTGGGAGTTGAAGCAATGGGACTGCATTATTGTGGAAATGGGAAACCAGCATAAGAATGTCACTATAAATGAACTGTGCGATGCTTTCAATAAAACCAAGACACAAAAGACCGTCTTTATGTTTCTACAAGAACAGGTGACGAAGAAAGAGCAGATGAAACGGCAAGGGACAGCCATGACGTACACTAACGCCTATCGGCGGTTCAAAGAGTTTCGTGAAGGCAAGGACTTGACCTTTGACGAACTCACTCCAGACATGATGGAGTGTTATGAGGCATGGCTCAAAGACAGAAGGTTGAAGCAGAACAGTATAAGCTGCTATCTGCGTACACTATGCACCTTATTATATAAGGCAACCGATGAAGGAGTGAGGATAGACAGCAATCTATTCTGTCATGTGCGTCTGTCATACGTCAAAACCACCAAACGAGCCATCAGCGAAAAAGAGATGAGAGCCATAGCCACGCTGCAATTGCCCGAAGGTACGTCTATAGCCTTTGCCCGTGACGTGTTTATGTTCAGTTTCTATATGCGAGGAATGCCGTTCGTCGACATCGCCTATCTGCGGAAGAAGGACTTGAAAAATAAAATGTTGGCTTATAGTCGCAAGAAGACCAACCAATATCTGACGGTGGAATGGGTAAAAGAGGCGCAAGAAATAATCGACCGATACGCACAAATAAATTCCGTCAGTCCCTATCTTCTTCCTATTATTCAGCAAGATGACGGAACCGAACAAAAACAATATCATCGTATGTTGGAGAACATCAACTATAATTTGAAGAAGATAGGTGAAATGACAGGGTTGAAAATGCCACTCACCACATATACCGCACGGCATACATGGGCAAGCATAGCGAGAGACATGGACATACCCATTCCAATAATCAGCGAGGGCATGGGGCATAACTCCATAAAGACAACGCAAGTGTATCTGAACTCCATTGATGTGTCGAAAATCAACGAGGCAAACAAGAAAATAATACGGAAAATAAGCAAGAAAAATGTTTAACAAATGAATGTCTCTCATCCGTATTTTGTACGTCAAAATACGGATGAACCGAATTGGGACTGAAAATCAAGGCTTTTTATGGTGCTGATATGGCAGATTTATTAAACATTTCTACGGAAAATCGCAAAATGGCGGAAGATTTTCGGGAGAAGATGATAATAAATGCAAGAAAAAATGTACCTTTGCAGCACATTCCGTATTTTGACGTACAAAATACGGATGAACGGATAGAGACACTAAACCAAATGAGAGGGAAAAGCCAAAACGATTGACACTCCTCTCAGACTGGACAAACATACAGTTTAATAGTATGATTTTATGAACAATGTTGTTGTAAAATTGGCATTGTCATCCCAGGTGATGACAGCCTACAGTGACATAAAGTAGAGGAGAGGTTATGGAGCAGGATTGCACGGTTTCTCAGTCTACAGCCGACGAAATAAAGAGTTTTCAGACAACTGAAAGCAAAGGATTTCAAGAGGGTACACACGTTTCTGAGCCAGACGAAATGACTGGTTCAGCGATAAAGAAGTGTTCGCAGGTGAACACGGAAACTGAGACAGAGAAAGAAAACGAATCCATTCTTGAAGTGCCTCCAAGTAATAACGATAACTGCACGTCATGGAGTTATCTTTTTGTACACAACCAAAAAGTAAAGTCGATAGAAGAACTGCTGAAGAAAGATGGAGTAACCCATTTCGTGCATAAGACAATAAAATATGTCCCTCGTCACAGGAACAGAGGCGGAATGTGCGAAGTGGAAACCCCTTCTGTAAGTGGACTGATATTCTTGCAAGGTAACCCAAAAACATTACAGGACTACTTAGATAAAAACATAAAACCATACAAACTCTGTAAAAATTGTAGTACAGGAAAGGTTGCCACTATCCCCTGCAACCAAATGGAGCCATTCATGCGTGTGGCAGAAACCGAGCCAGAACGACTCCGCTTCCTTCTTCGTCCTTTTGTTTATTATTCCAAGAACCGCACCCTACTTCGCATCGTGACAGGTGAATATGCTGGACTTGAAGGCTATGTCATCCGCATAGCCCGAGACCGCAAGCTCGTCATGGATGTCGGTGGAATGGCAGTAGCCTTATCAGGCGTACATGCCGAACGTTTTGAGGAAGTAAACAAGAACGAGGCAGACAAAAAAGAACGCGAGCTGTTCTACAAGCGCAACCTGCATGAGCGCAACGCCTTTATCGACCGATACTTTCATCAAGTGAAGACCGCCCAAGAGGTGTCTGCCCAAGTAGAAAATATAGAAATACTCCGTCTTCAAACTCTTGCAGATGTAAGAGACAAGAAACTGGATATGAAAGATGCCTATGACACCTTCTATTTTATGATAGAAGAGATAGGCTACTACTATGCACCTTTCATCGACTATTTCAAAGACGAGCTTAGACCCATCTTTGAAGCAGGAAGAACCGTAAAGGAAGAGATAGAGAAAGCTATAAAGATATTCAAGGACAGCGACAAAGAACTGCATAATCGCTGCGAAACAGAATTTGAGGCGTTGCAAAACAACTACGGCTATCTGTTTGAATAGCTATTATCAGTCATCGTAGAGAAGTAAAAATGGAAACCGATTTCTTCGCATATTCTCGTCGAAAAATAGAAAAAGACAAAGAAGAAGGTCACTTTGAGGCTGCTCACAATCGTGAGATGGCACTCCGTTGCTTTGTCAATTTCTTGGGTAAAGAGGAATTGTCATTAAACGAATTGACTCCAGAACTTATGGTAAAATTCGAGGAATGGTTGAATACCAAAGGGCGTAAACAATCAACGACTCGACTCTATCTATACCAAATCAGTTCGGTATATAATATTGCAGTAAAAGAAGGAATTGTTCCAAAACTTAAATTACTGAAAGGCGTAAGAGTTGCTTTGCCAGCAAAAAAAGAACGTGAATTGCTGTCAGTTGATGAATTACGTAGAATGCGTTATGCCGACCTGTCTGATTCCATACCACAAACTTTTGCCCGTGATATGTTCTTCTTTTGCATCTACGGCAGAGGCATCAGTTTTACAGATTTGGCAAACATCAAGAAAACCGACATCAAAGGATTCACATTAACATACATCTCACAAATACCAGGATTGCCACGTATAACCGTACAATGGGATGCAGCCATGCAGGAAATCGCAGACCGCTACCCCTCTGATTCAGAATTCTTATTCCCTTTCATCAAATCAACAGATATGCAAATGGCGGATTGCGAGGTGAAAAGGGTGCGACAGAATGTGATGAGAGCCTTTAAAAGAATTGCTACTCGTTGCAACCTATCTGTTGTTCCGTCAATGGGAATGGTAAAAGATATCTATCAGAGAGCTATTGATGGGGTGAGTGTGAGCAAGATAATTTAATAGGAAATCAATCTAAAAGATTATGGATATCTTTTATATAATATTTAATGGTCTTGGTACTGTTGTTTTGTTAGCATTATATATAGTCACACTAACAATCCTTGTTAGTAATGAGAATAACTTGAAATGGATACCAATATGTAGTATATTATCATCCACATTGACTTATATATGCTATTTACTGCTTTATGACATATTCAACACTAATAAGTTGTTACAAATATCTCTTGGTGGTTTAAATTGTATCACTGCTGTATGCCTATTAATCGGGATATTCCGTCGTAAACGACAAGGTATTGTATTTCCCATATTAGGAATATTGGGGCTTGTTGTTTTCGGAGGAATTCCTATATTATCTTGTTCCTATAAAGTTATAAACTTATCAATACCTATATTTAAATATAATGTAGAAACATTATTGGTTTGTATTGCGCTTGTTTTAGGGATATTTAATATTGCTATATTGTTCTATTTTGTGTGTAAAAGTAGACGTTCTTTTAATAAATCAACCAATACATTGATTGAATTGCATGAAGAAATTCAAAAGAAACTTATATCTCTAACTACATTTTCTGGCCCATATACAAAACTCATAAAAGATGAGTTGAAATTTGAAATAGCTGAACTATTCAATGAAGTAAAGGATGGGATTGCTGTAAATACATTTATCTCAAAGCGAGGTAGTCGGAATAACAAATTGGATAATAAGTAACTGTTCAAAATTAATTTTATAAATATGAATAATTCACGAATAAGTTC
>ERZ1034680.410-NODE-410-length-21761-cov-5.369299_pt1 | contig 21761 bp, 18 predicted proteins | sample MGYA00520639_ERZ1034680 | MGnify/ENA primary metagenome ERZ1034680 (study PRJEB33766, sample SAMN09781760) | gut metagenome | biome: gut microbiome | host: Homo sapiens | place: Madagascar | study: EMG produced TPA metagenomics assembly of the PRJNA485056 data set...
GTCCTTGACAATGACATTATGGCCCATCTCGCCCGCGGCAAAGTTGAAGCCGCGCAGAATCTTGCCGTCCAGAATGATGCCGCTGCCGATGCCGGTGCCCAGCGTGATAACCACGGCATCCTTATAGCCCTTAGCACCGCCTGCAATGTACTCGCCGTAGGCGGCGGCGTTGGCATCGTTCTCAACATAAACCTTGCAGCCCAGCAGCTTTTCCAGGTCAGGGCCGAGGTTCCAGTCATAGTAGCCAAAGTTGGTGTTGAAGCCGACAAAGCCGGTGGTGAAGTTCACGCTGCCCGGGGTGCCGATGCCGACATAGGCAATATCGGCAAAGTCAATCTTATTCTCGCGGGCCACCGTGCGGCACAAATCGGCCATGCCCTTTTCCAGATCCTCCGCCGGGCGGGGCAGGCGCGTTGCCCAGGTCAGCTTGCCAATGATTTCATAGCTCTCGTTGACAATACCGGCGGTCATAGTGGTGCCGCCGAGGTCAATACCAATGGTGTACTTGCTCATAATAGAATTCCTCCTACTTCTTTAGCGCAGGGCTTTTTGTGCTCCTGCAGTTCACGTACCAAATTTTCCCGCGTGGCGTTGATGATGAGCTCCTGCGGAAAGTCCAACTCCTCCAGCATTGCATACAGCGCCGTAAGACCGTTTTTGAGCTGGAGGGTGCTGTGGGCATCGCTGTCCACCGAAATGCGGCAGCCGTTTTCAAGGCAGGCTGCCAGCAGTGCGCGCATATTGGGGACACCGTCCTTGCGGACGTTGAACGAGTTGCCGTTCAGCTCCACAACCTTATGATTTCTGACAAAGGCCTTGGTGACAAGGTCATAGTCATAGCGATAGTTTTCCTGCTCGGAATGGCCGATGATATCCACATAGGGGTTTTCTGCCACGGCCAGCCAGAGACGGTTTGCTTCCTTGCGGGTCAGCAGCCCCGGCACACAGGCGCTGTGGATGGACGCCACCACCCAATCCTGTTGTTTGAGCAGGCTTTCGGGCATATCCAGCCCACCCTTCGTGTCCATAACGTTGACCTCCGCGCCGTAGAGCATAACAACGCCTTCCACAACACGCGGCAGAGCCTTCCAGTTCTGGAAGTGCCAGATATGCGCAGAGTCCGGCATGGAGGAGGCGTGGTCGGTGACAGCCAGCGCGCAGTAGCCGGTTTCTCTGGCGGCTGCGGCCATTTCGTTCAACGTGTTGTAGGCGTGGGTGGCGCACAGTGTGTGGGTATGCAGGTCTGCAATCATCTGCATGGGATGGGAATACCTCTTTTACTTTGTGATATCGTCCTGAAGGCCCAGCTGGGTCAGCAGTTCCTTGGCTGCATTGTAGCCCATCTCCTTCTGGCGGTTGTTGATGGCCGCCGTTTCCAGAATGACGGCCAGATTACGGCCCGGCATAACCGGGATAAGCATACTGGGCACCTTGACGCCTAGGATGTCATAATACTCGGTTTCGAGGCCTGTGCGGTCATAGTTCTTGGTGCGGTCCCATGGCTCAAGCTGGACCACCATCTCCACCTCAACGCTGGAGCGCACCGAGCCGATGCCGAAAACACGCGCCACGTTGATGATGCCAATGCCGCGCAGCTCAATAAAGTGGCGGATGTTGGCGGGTGCCGTGCCCAGAATCTTGCGGTAGGATACCCTGCGCAGCTCAACGGCATCGTCGGCAATCAAACGGTGGCCGCGCTTGACCAGCTCAATGGCCGTCTCGCTCTTGCCGACGCCGGAATCGCCCAGAATCAGGATGCCCTCGCCGTAGACCTCCACCAGCACACCGTGTCGGGTAATGCGGGGTGCAAGCTCGGTGTTCAGGGTTGTGATGAGCTGCCCCATCAGGGCTGAGGTCATCTCGGTGGACATCAGCAGCGGTACGCCGTACTGCTTGGCAAACTGCATCATCTCCGACAAGGGCTGCATACCGCGGGTCAGCACAACGGCGGGCGGCTGGAAGGAGAACAGCTTCTCCAGATGGGTGTTGCGCAGCGAGGTGGACAGCTCATCCAGATAGGACATTTCGGTCAGGCCGATAATCTGGATGCGCTTGTTGTCAAAGTTCTCATAGTAGCCGGCCAGCAGGATGCCCGGGCGGTACACCTCCGTTGCTGTGACCTGGATTTTATCCAGCTCACAGGGGGTATAGGCAATCGTCAGGTTAGCCTCCTCCGCCAGCTTTGCGAGGGAAACAGAGAATTCAGACACAGTGGAACGCCCCTTTCCTTTTTCAAAACATTATTACCTATTATACCGTAACCGGCGTTTTTTGTACAGGGGGAATAGCCCCCGCTTTGTTAAAAAAATGCCCGCCGTTTTTTGTGTGAAAACGGCGGGTCGGTTTCAGTTGTTCCGGGGGCACATAGCCGCAACGGCGGTGCGCAGGGTTCTTTGCAGCCAGAGCAATGCCTCTGCCGCGGCAAAGGTGGCAGCCAGATAAATCACAAACAGGAATGCGGTGTCCCGGCGGGACAGTGCCCCCAAATCAAAGTGTGCGGCCATATCCTGAATCAGCATATGGTGGACAAGAAAAACCGCGTAGGAGATTTTGGCCAGCCGTGCCCCCACCGCGCAGGGCCACGGGCGTTCGAGCAGCGGTGCCGCAAGCGCCAGCAGGATAAAGACCACCATGCTGACCAGCGCACAGGTGATTTTCCCGTCCAGACGCTGCGCCGCCGCACCGGCCAGAAGAAGCACCGGGGCCAGCAGATACTGCGCCTTTTTGCCCAAGGTCAAGAAGGTCATACCAAACAGAAATTCCGGGATATGCACCGCCACAAGCCGTGCATCCCAGCCCATCAGGTGCACCGGGATGCAGACCGCCAGCGTCACCGCCCATGTCAGCACCAAGTGCTTGCGCATTGCACGCTGCAAAAGCGGAAAGAGCGCATATAAAAACAGAATGCTGCCGAGGAACCACTCGCCGACACAGGCAAAGTCCATGCCGACCCAGCCCGCAGCCACCGCAAAGTTATCCAGCCCCAGTGCGGTAAGCACCAGCGTGACCGTCCTTGCCCCGCCGAAGCTGCCGGGCTTTGTCACAAAGCGGAACGCAAAGACCACAAACCACGCCAGCCAGAACAGAGGATAGACGGCCCTTGCCCGCTTTTTATAAAACTGCACCGGGCTCTGGTCAAGCGGGACGGTCAGTGCCAGCGAGGCACCGGACACGATAAAAAACAAGGACGAGCCAAAATCCCCGAGATAAATGCCCAGCGGCAAAGTGCTGGTGAACAGCTTGTGCGGCATGGTAAAATACCCGGTGACCGTTGCATTGAAATGTACAATCAGGATGCAGGCCAGCGCCACGGCGCGGATGAAATCCAGATAGAAAAGACGTTGCTTTTTGATTGGGTATCTCCCCTTTTATTTTTGCAGTCTGTGCTTGATAAGCCGTCCCAGCTGCTTTGCCACATCGGCGGGCCGGGCGGCGGCGGTTTCGTAGGCGTTCAGGATATCTGCGCGGGCCACTGCCTGCGCCGCCGTCTCAAACGGCGCTGCATACGCACCGTTTTCCTGCGCCGTCAGCACCAGCCGCCACGCATCCAGCTGGGTTTTACATTCCGGGATTCCGTCCGGGAAGGCAGATTCGCGCACCAGCATCCAACCGCAGTTGGGCGCGGGCAGGGGTGCCTCATCCACCGGGACAGGTGCTTTTTCCCGCAGTGCGGGCAATGCCGCCAGCCACTGTGCGCGGCGGGCTGCCGTACAGCCCGCATACAGCGGCACCGAGGGGCTCAAGATGCCCAGGAGCGGCTCTTTTTCAAACCACGCGGCGGCCTCGCCCAGCAGAGCATCTGCCTCGGCGGCGGCCTGCTGGTTGTACCAGTCTGTCACCGGGTCCGCGGCGGGCAGCTCATAGCGGATGAGCTTCAGCCCCAGCGCGGCAGGGTCGGCCGGTGCAGTATGCCGTTTTTCCACAAGATAGCGCCAATGCAGATTTTGTGCCAGCGCCGCCAGCGGCTGCGTTTTCAGCAGCGATACCACCAGCAAATCCAGCGGGAAATCCGTCTCTGACTGGATATACCCGCACAGCTCCCGCGCCGCCATACCGTCCGTGCGGCGCAGCTCGTCCGCATAGGGCGTGAAAAGACTGCGCCGCTTGAAAAATGGACAGCCGCGGTTCTGCAGCAGTTCCCTCGGGCAGGCCATAATGGGATTGACAAAGACGTCCTTCATATCGTCCGTCTGCACATAGGTATCCCAGACATAGCCCTTGGCAGCAAAGTACGGTGTAAACCGCGTTTCGTGGCAGATGACCGACTGCTCATAGCTTTCCGGCAGCTTCATTTCCTGCCAGTAGCGCCAGAAATCCTCACTGTTGAAAAGCCGCGGGCGCAGGGCGAGAAAATGTGACTGGATATGCTCCGGCACATTGCCGCCGAACCGTGCGCTTTTCATCGCGTAGTGGCGTGTCAGCCCCCAGAAATCCAGCTCCCGGCGGGCGTCCATCGCCGCCAGCATCGGCTCCAGCGTGCAGACCGGACCCGCCAGCGTATAGTTCATCAGGATGACTTCCTCATACCCGGCCAGCTCCTCGCGGCCAAGTGAGAGCAGCGCCTCCCGGTAGGCACCGACATCGAAGCCGGTGTTTTCTCTCTCGATACGCCCTGCGCCGGACTGGCGCACCCAGACGCGGTCTGCCGGGTTCAGCGTACCGTTTGTGACAAAGATGACCCTTGCATATTTCTGCATTGCCTGCACAGCAACGCGGCAGGCTGTGTCAATGCGGCCTGCCGGGTCATAATGAAAATAGATGACCAGTCGTTTCATCGGCGTGTCAGTCCTCATAGGGGCCGTGGTGCGGGCCAAGGATGGCGCGCTTTGTGCTAATAATCACTTTATAAGAGCCCGCGGGCAGATTATCCCGCAGCCAGTTGCGCGCATGGCGGCGTTTGCTGGCCGAATACGGGCCGTAATGGCTGAACAGGTGGTGCTTTTTGCAGGCAAAATCCACCGCCGAGCTGCTGGCGTTATAGAAGGTCGTGCAGTCAAAGACGCGGGCCAGCGGGCGAATCAGACCGTTGGCGTAGGCCTGCATTGTATCATTGCGGGTCACGGCGTAATTCTGGCTCATAACCACCGCCGGATAGTAGCCTGCCCCCTGCGCCACAAACGGATAGACACGCTCAATGGCGTGGCTGATGGTGCCGTCCTGCGGCAGCGGCTCCGGCGGGAAATCCGTATGCTTCCAGCCGTGGTCAAACAGCGGGGCCAGCGCCTTGGGGCGGAACCAGAACACACTGCCGTAGGGCGCAATCGGCGATTTTTCACCGCTGATGGGCACGTCCACCCCCAGCTCCTTCATCAGCTTTTTGGTGTTCTCAAAGTTCGGGCCCCAGCCGCCGGAGCTCATATTCATAAAATACACGCCGTGGGTCGGGAACGGCGGGCAGAGGATGCCGAGATACGTGTCTTTTTCAAACTCGCACAGCACGTTCAGCACATGGGCGGCGTTCTTGCAGACGTTCTCATTGCAGACATAGCCGAAGCTGGCACCCACGCTGCCGGGCTTTGTCTGGATGGCTTTTTTATCGTGCATAAAGCAGGCATAGTCATATTCCCGCAGTTGGGGGGCCAGATCACAGAGGAAGGCGGCCACATCGCGGCCCTGATTTTCCACCACAGTCACGGTGACGCTGTGCACCCGCAAATCCGCAAAAGCGGCTTCAATCTGCGGCTTTTTGTCGGCGCTGCTGGTCGAGATAAAAACATCCGTCTCCGGCGGGAATTTGGCCGCAAACGCCTTGCTGGAATCCAGCATATCCATAAAATACAGGTGCATCGCCAGCGCAATGCGGCGGTTCTTGCGAATGTCCTGCACCATAGCGGTATCCTGCACGGTGGGCGCAATGATGCGGGTCAGCGCCAGATTGCGGGTGAAATCATGCGGGTGCATCGTGCGGATCATATTCTTCCAGATAAGGTCAATGGGATAGTCCGTCTCGGTGCGCAGATAGTCATACAGCTCCTGCACCGGCTCCCCCGCCGTATCGTTGAGATAGGCCTCCAGCTCGTGCATAAAGCTGCGGCGCTTGAAAAGCGGGCATTTCTTCTCACGCAGCAAAAGTGTCGGGCAGACAAGCAGCGGATAGTCTGTAAAGTCCTTCAAATCGTCGGTCTTGACGTAGACATCCCACTTGAAGCCCTTATCCTCAAACTGCTTGGTGAAAACCGCCTCATACCGCTGCACGGAGTCGGTGTAGCTTTCAATCATCGGCATATTGTCCCAATAGGCCTGCAGCTCAGCGCTCCTGACAAAGCGCTGGCGGTAGACGATGAAATGGGACTGGATGTGCACCGGCAGATAGTCATACAGGTGCTTGCCCTTGAAGGGGTTGGACTGTGCGCCGTGATGAATGGAGAGGCCCCAGAAATCCAAATTCTGATTTTTCCACATGGCGTCGAACATTTCCTGCAGCGGGCGCACCGGGCCCATCAAGGTGGAGTTCGTCATGACAATCTCGTCAAACTCGGCCAGCCTTGCCCAGCCATAGGAGTCAAGCGCCGTCTTGTACGCCCAGACATCCAGACCCTTGTTCTCGCGCACGATGATATTGTCCGTAAAGCGGGAGAAGGCTGCACGGCCCTGCTCACTGAGCTTGCCATTGCAGACAACGACCAAATCGGTCAGGTTCTTATTCAGGTCAGCAAGATAGTAGGTGATGAAATCATCCACATCGCCATTTTTTTCATAGAAGAAAAAGATGCCCAATCGTTTCATTGCGTTTTTTCCTTACTGTTGAGGTTTGTAGGTGTCATTGGCCAGTATCCGGTTGATTTTGGCCGGGTCGCCCCAGGTGCCCGGGCTGTCATAGGGGCGGTCCGGGAAGGCGCCGTAGTCCAGTTTAATCGTATAGTTTTTGTCGCGCAGGAACTTCTCCACGCGGTCAGCCAGGCTCATGGGCTTGCCGGTGCAGACGTTGATAATGCCGTTAATCTCCTCCTGCACGCTGGCGGCCACAATCATATTGGCCAGCTCGTCCACTTCGATGAAATCGTAGAGATTTTTGCCGCTGGTAAAGGGGAAGGTCTTTTTTCCATCCAGCTCTGCCTGTGCAATCTTGGCAAAAATCGAGCTGCCGTGCGCCTCGTCCCCGGTGATATAGTAAGCGCGCAGCCAGTGCAGCTTGCAGGGGGAATCTGCAAGGGTCAACATCATACTCTGGCGCAGGGCGTTTTTGGCAATGCCGTACTGGCTCTGCGGCTTGCAGGGGGTGCTCTCGTTGATAGCGCCCTCCCAGTAGCCGACCTCGTGCATCGTGCCCATAACACTCAAGTCCTTCAAACCGCCGTCAATCAGGGTGTTCAGAAAGACCACATGGCTGGACAAATCCTTCATATGGGCGGCCGAGTTATGGCGGAAACCATCCCTCCATGCCAGATGGATGCAGACATCCGGGCTGCCCAACTTACGGTATAAATCCGGGTCACCGCTGAACAGCGGCACATCACAAAATTCGGCGCGTTCATCCACGCCCTTGAAGTTGAAATCCGCCGCGATGACCTTATAGCCGCGGTCCAGTGCATTTTTTACCACATGGCGGCCGATGTAGCCCGCCGCGCCGGTAACAAGAATTGTTTTCATAGTTAGTCCTCTCTGACCGGCAGCAAATCATACAGGTCTTGCAGCCGCATCTGATATAAAAGCAGTGCGATTGTCTGTTTTTTCGTGTGCTTCGCATCATGCAGAAGGTCAAGCAGGCCGCCCGGATAGGGTGCCAGCACCTCGCGCAGGGTGCGCCACGCCTTGCGGCGCAGCACGCCGGGGGCGTGGGCGTCCCGCAGCTGGTGCATTAAAAAGGTCACCGCCTGAGCGCGGCGGTTTTTCCACACCGCCTGCATTTCCTCGGGGCCGCACCAGCGCTGGGCCGCGTGGTACTCAGCCTCCATCCACGGTTCCAATGCCCGGATGCGCCCCAGCATCGCCTGCGTTGTGCGTGCGCAGGAGGTGCTCTGTGCGCCTTCAAAATGCCGGTAGACCACCTGCGGGATGTACACCGCCCGGCTTATGCGCCGGTACGCGGCGGCATTGAACACGAAATCCTCCAGCCCATAGCTGCACCGTTCATTGAAGCGCAGCCCCAGCAGAGCTGTGCGGCGGTAGAGCGCGTTCCAGACGAACTGCGGGCCGCTGTTTTGCAAAAACACGCCGTACCCGCCGCGGCCCGGCTCACCTATTTCGATTGAGCAGGCTGTTCCGGCGGGATGGGGCTGCTCTGCAAAGCCGCCGTCCCGGCGCTGGCGCAAAAGCTCATAGCCGCCGCGTACAATATCCGCGTGGGTATCCTCGGCGGTCTGCAAAAGCAACTTCAGTGCCCCCTGCCAGAACTGGTCATCATCGTCACAGAAGGCGATGAACTCGCCGCCCGCCGCCTCCAGCCCGCGGTTGCGTGCGGCGCAGATGCCGGAGTTTTTCTGGGTGATGATGTGGATGCAGTCATTTTCGTGTGCCAGCGCATGGCACACGCTGTCGGTGTTGTCGGTGGAGCCGTCATTGACAATGATAATCTCCAGCCCGGGCATCTGCTGGGAAAGGATGGATTCCACCGCGGCGCGCAGGGTTCCCCCTGCGTTGTAGGCCGGGATGATTACACTGATTTTTGCCATGCACCGCGCTCCTTTCCGCAGATTATTTCTTGAATGTGAGATACAGCCTGCCATAAGGCAACGGCAGCGGGGCCAGCCGCTTCAGGTAGCCGATTTTCCACCGCGCCGCCGCAAAATCCCGCTTGGCCTCGCCGGGGTGGATTAGATAATGCCCCACGCTCTGCGGTGCGGCCAGCGGGTAGACGCCGCCATCCTCAACGGTGAGATTGCCCAGAAGCGCAAGCTGTAAAGCAGTTGGGCTTTCCACCAGCCGCAGAAACGGTGCAACGGCCTGTTTGGGAGAAATGGGCTGGCCAGACAGGATACTTTCCCGCCACGCTGCAGCAAAGTGCAGCACACCGCGCTGCACCTCCGCCAGCATAGGCTCCGGGGTGTGCGGGGCTATTATGACCCCGCCGGTTTTTGTATAGCCCAGCGTGGCCCCGGCATCCTCCGAAAGGAGCCGTTCCAGCATGGGCTGCCCTGCCCAGTAGATGCGCGGCGCAGCCTCCCCGCCGAAAAGGAACACTTCCGCCCTTTCCGGGGTGAACCGCGTGCGCAGGCGCTCATCTGCTGAAAGCTGCAGGCCGTGCAGGCTGGTGTGCAGCAGCTTTTCCAGCAGCAGTTGTGTTGTGCCGCCGCTGCCGATGTCCACGAGAATATCGCCGGGCCGCAGTCTCCTGCCCTGCAGATATGCCTTGGCTGTATCAGCCGCTTCCGGGCGCGGCAGACTGCGCAGAAATTCATACAGCTCTGCCCCGTCCGGGTGCTTCAGGTCAAATTGCCCTGCAGCCGCAGCAGGCGGGCAGACCGTGCCGCAAAAATCCGCCAGCTGCTTTCCAGTCAGAAGCTGGCGCGGCAGGGCAGCCTGCACGCAGGCAAACTCCCCCGCCGCCAGAAAGGCCGGGGCCAGACTGCGGCGGGAAACCTGCAGATAGTCGGTCTGCTCCCCCGGGTAAAGGGTGCGGTAGACCTTCTGCATCAGGTACATATCCCGCGCCAGAAAGTGTACCGCCGCGTCGGGGCAGCTTGCCCGGCAGCGGTGCAGCCATTGGCAGAACGCCACGCACAACGGCCCCAACACGGAAAAGCCCAGTGCCTCCCCCGCCGTTTTCTGCATCGGCAGGCGGTTTTCGATAAAGGCGGCCAGATTTGTTCCGGGTGCTTCGGACGTAGGCAGATGCCACGCCGCAATGCCTGCCACAGCCGCACCAATCACATCGGCGCGCCAGCTATCCCCAATGAAAAGCACCTGCTTTGCGTCCTGCTCCGTCTCATGCAGGAACTGCCGGAACAGCTTTCCGCTGCGCTTCTGCACGCCGTAGGTGCAGGAAACAAAGCCGCCGTCAAAGAAGGTATAGCCGCAGTGGCGCAGCATGGCATCAATCTGTGTGTGCGGCAGATACATATCTGAGATATAGTAGAGCCGTTTTCCCTGTTGCTTGAGCCTTTGCGCGGCGGCAAGCACAGGGCGGTACGCCGTGCAGGCGGCAAGCTCTGCGCTTACCTCCTCGGCCGGGCCATAGCCCGCCAGACAGGGGCGGGCGTAGATTTCGGCCAGCGTCACCTCGCCGCCCTTTGCGGCGCGTGCCTCCTGCTCTGCCCGGACGCGGACCTTGTAAAAGGCCTCGCCCCGCAGGCGGAACAGCGCCGTGGGGGTAGCTGTGTCGCGCTTAATCAGCGTGTCGAACACATCGAAGGCCACCGCATCAAAGCGTGCCGCTTTATGACAAATTTGTTCCGTAATATTCATGATACATATGGTATCTGCGGGTGGAATCGAACCCCCGCGGCAAAGCCCTTCCAGATGATGCCAATACGCTCAGCGCGGCTGCCCTGCCCGTCGCGCAGAACCTGCACCGTGTGCCAGGCGTCCTTTGCCAGCAGCCACAGCCAGCCGGGAAGTCCCTCCCGGCGGTAGAGCACAACATCATTGCGGTAAAAATAACGGTAGCGCGCCCAGCGGGCAGGCACATCCCGCGCAATGTTCACAACACCGGGGTTCTGCATGGCATGCACCACCCGGCTGGCCGGAATGACCCAACACGGCTTTGCGCGGGAAATACGGCGGGTGTACTCCCAATCATCGGACCAGATAAAAAATTCCGCGATAGGCAGCCCAAACTGCTGCACCGTCCGGGTGCGCAAAAACAGCGAGACAAAGCTCGCCATCACGGCAGGAACGGCAGACGCGTCAAAGCTGTCGATGTCCTTATACATTGTTTTGCGCTGCAGGTTCATCGGCTGGTCGGTACCGTCCGGGGCAAGAGCCCGGCTGGACAGCCAGCCGTAGTCCCCGCTGGCCGCATCGGCTTCCAGCAGCTTTTCCAGCGCGTCCGGCTCTGGCAGGGTGTCATCGTCCATAATCCAGACCGCCTCGCAGCCAAGGCGCACGGCTTCTTCAAGGCCGCGGGCAAAGCCGCCCGCGCCGCCGAGGTTTTCCCCGGTGTTGTGGTAGATAAGCCCCGGCATGGCCAGCGCTTTTATATAGTCCGCTGTGCCGTCATTGGAAGCGTTATCTACCAGCAGCACGGTAAAGCCCTGCACGGTCTGCGCCCGCAGCGCCGCCAGACACTGCCTGAGCAGCGGCAGGCGGTTATAGGTCACGACCACTGCCGTGACAGCCTTTGCATCAATCATCTTTTTTCGGGAAGAATTTGCGCTTGAGGAAGGCTGTGCCCTTGCGCAGCCAGTTCTGGTGCTCCATATAGACGATGTCCAGCTCCTCAAAGCTGATGTTGTTTGTAATCAGCCACGCATCCAGCAGGCGCTCACTCACAAAGCCGAAAACACGCCGGTCATTTGCGGTGTAGCCGGTCATATCCAGTTCCTTTTCCAGCTCAAACAGGATGTCAAACAGCCACGTGCAGTAATGCTGCAGCAGCTCCTTTTTCATGACAAACATATTGAAATGGTGGCCATGCGTCTTGGACATATACATATCATACGCAGGCAGATACTCCGGGCATTTGCGTGCGATGATGGCGCGGGTTGCGGTCAGGTCCCGCTTGTGATGGGCGTGGATATACTGGGTATAGTTGGTCTCAATGAAATAGTGCCGTTCCTTCGGCAGTACAACGTTGGTTGTAGCCAGAATGGAGCACAGCTCCTCATGGCTGATGACTCGATCCTTTTTGGCGGCAAAACGGCTTTTTCTGCGGCTGGCAAAATAGCGGCGGTAATGCACAATACCGATATAGTCAGAATCTATATTGTGTGCTGCCCAGTACAGGCCGGTCAACTCACAGAAATTGGCATTTCGCTCCGAAATATTCTCGCCGGTGTCATCGCCGATATAGCCGATAGCCGGGTGGATGGCGTGTCCCATCTGTACCGGCAGATACATGGGGTCATCCGGCACCCAGTACGGTTTATGCGTTGCTACGATAATGGTGGTCTGCAATGTGTTCTACCCGCCTTACGTTCCTTTCCTATACTTTCTTGCTAACCCTATAGTATAGCGCTTTTTTGCAGGAATACAAGTTACAGAACGGTAAAACGCGGTCATTCACCCTCGTTTTCAAAGCCTTCCTGCTCCTCGGCCAGCTTTTCCCACTCGTCATACAGCTCCTGCTGGTGAAAGCGCGTATCGTCCAGCTCGTCGCATTTGTCCCGCAGCAGCAGATGGTCGCGCAGCACCTCGGGGTCATTGATTTCGTTTTCCAGCTCCACAATGTGCGCGCCCAGCTCCTCAATCTCAGTTTCCACCTTCTTGAGACGAGCGCGCACCTCGGCACGGCGCTTGCGCTGCTCCCGGCCGTAGGCCTGCTTTTTGGCAGTCTCCTCGGTTTTCTGCTGCTCCTGCGTTTTGCCATTTTCGCGGTTCTGCAAAGCGGCGAAGTTCGGGTAAAACGACGCCTTACCGTCCTCCAGATACATAATGGGGCAGCCCAGTGTCTGCATCAGGTAACGGTCATGGGTGACAAGCAGCAGCGTGCCGGTGTAGGCAGCCAGTGCCTGCGTCAAGCTCTCGCGCATATAAATGTCCAGATGGTTGGTCGGCTCATCCAGGAACATCAGGTTCGGGCGTTCCAGCGCCAGCTCTGCAAAGCGCAGGCGGGCCAGCTCGCCGCCGGAGAGCGAAGCGCAGTCCTTGAAAACCTCCTCGCCCCGGTAGCCGAAGCGCGCCAGATGACTGCGCACCTCCAGCTCAGTAAAGCGCGGATACTGGTTCCAGATAGCGTCAATGACGCGTCCGGCCCGGCGGGCCTGCTGCTGGGTGAAGATGCCGGGCTTGGCGCCGCTGCCCAGCCGCACCATACCGCCGGAGGGGCGGCGCTTGCCGTCCAGCACCTGCAAAAGGGTCGATTTACCCGCGCCGTTGGGCCCCGCGATGACCAGCTTGTCCCCGCGGTGCACCACGTAGTCCAGCGCGTCAATCAAGGTGCGTTCGCCGATACGCACGCTCAGGTTTTTCATAATGACCAGCTCATCATATGGCTCAATGTCATATTCAAAGCGGAAGTTCAGCTCCCACGCCTCCGCTGTGGGGGCCTCGACAATTTCCAGCTTTTCCAGCTGCTTGCGGCGGCTCTGGGCCATCTTGGTGGTGGAAGCGCGCACAAGGTTGCGGTCAACGTAGTCCTGCAGCTTTGCGGCCTTCTCCACAGCGGCATCATGCAGCTTCTGCTGGCGCTCATCGGCGGCCTCACGCTGCGGCAGATACGCCGAGTAGTTGCCGCGGTAGGTCTTGATGGTCTTTCCGCGCAGCTCCCAGATGCGGGTGCAGACGGAATCCAGAAAATAGCGGTCATGGCTGACAACCAGCACCCCCCCGCGGTAAGCTTTCAGGTAGCTTTCCAGCCATTCCATTGTCTCGAGGTCAAGGTGGTTCGTCGGCTCGTCCAGTATCAGCAAATCGGGGCGTTCCAGCAGCAGACGCGCCAGACGCAGGCGGGTCTGCTCGCCGCCGGAAAGCACCCCCGCCAGCTTTGTCCACGTTTGTGCCGGAAAGCCCATACCGTTGAGCACCTTTTTAATCTGGGTGTCCATATTGTAGGCGTCCATGGCATCAATGACCGCTGTGCAGTGGGCGATTTTCTCAGCCACAGCGGCATCATGCGGGGCGGCTGCCAGCTGCTTCTGCAGTGCTTCCATCTCCTGCATGGCGTCCAGCGCCGGGGTGAATACCAGCTTCATCGTGGCGTAAACATCCAGCGCCGGGTCCAGCCGGGCATTCTGCTCCAGATAGCCGGTGGTCACCCCGGCTCCAAAGGCGGCATCGCCCGCGTCTGGCAGGCACTCTCCGCAGAGAATCCGCAGCAGCGTGGTCTTTCCGGTGCCGTTTGCACCAATGATGCCGATGCGGTCACCGCGCTCCACACCGGCATTTACATCCTGCAGTACCTCGTGTTCGCCGAAGCTCTTGCCTAAATTTTGAAGTTCCAACAACATAACGGTACGTTCCTCTATTCCAAAATGATGCCGCTGCCTTTCGTATGGGCAGCGGCAGTATACCCCTGCCTTGCTCAGAGCAGAGCCTCGTTGCTGTGGCGGCGGTTGCGCACGCCCAGATTTTCCAGTTCCTCCGGTTCCATCACAATGCGGTACAGCTCCTCATAGGAGCCGACCGTATACTTCGGCGTGATGCCGGATTTATTTTCCTCGTTCTTGGGGTTGAACCAGCAGGTGTCCACCCCGGCATTCTGGCCGCCCTTGATGTCTGCCAGCAGGTCATCGCCCACCATCAGCACACGGCTTTTGTTCGTGATGCCAAGGTCGCGGAAGGCGTGCTCAAATAGCTTCGCGCTCGGCTTGGCTGCGCCGACCTTTTCCGAGATATAGATGCCGTCCATATAGCGGCCAATGCCGGAGGCCGCAATGCGGGACTCCTGCACGGCAAGGGCACCGTTGGACACAATAGCCAGCGTTGCCACCTCACCCAGCTCCTCCAGGGCGGTCAGGGCGCCCGGCAGCAGGTCGGCATGGGTGGCCAGCAGCTCTTCATAGCGGTCATTCATTGCCTTGCTCTTGCCGTTGTCCGGCAGCTGCATGGCCTGCATAAAGCGGCCAAAGCGGATCTGGAACAGCTTCTGCTTGTTCAGCTGGCCCTTGGCCAGAGAATCCCACAGCTCACGGTTCACCTTGTGGTAGACCGCGCAGGCGTTTTCATCGTGGGGCAGCTCATACTCTGCCAGCATATCGGTCAGTGCCTGACGCTCCGCGGCGTCAAAGTCCAGCAGTGTATTATCAATGTCCAGCAGGACACAGGTATAAATTGCCATTTTCTTACCTCTGTAAAATCATTCCCCCGCAGGCTAGTCAGTCGAGGTCGAAGTCGACTCCGGTGTCGGGGCCGGGGTCGGGGCCGGGGTCGCAGTCGGGGCCTGCGTGGGTGCCGGGCTTACGGTCACCGTAAAGACGGCATCCACATTGTTGTTGACCGCGTGGATGTGGTAGGTGCCAGCCTCGTTGGCGGTAAAGGTAACCTGATTGCCGGTCATACGCCAGGAGGTTTCCTCACAGCCCCAGACGGTATCGCCATTGCCGTTCGTGACAGTGGCGGTCAGGGTGGTGCTCTGGCCGACGGTCAGCGTGTTGCTGCCGCTGATATTCACGGTTGTGGGGTCAGCCGCCACCGTAACCACCAGCTGCGCGGTAGAGAAGGTGCCGTTGATTTCAATCCCGGCCTTGATGGTGTAGCTGCCCGCATTGTCACCGGTAAAGGTGAAGCTGCTGCCGTTCTGCTCCATCTCGCTGTTGACGGACCACTGGACGTTTGTAGCGTCATAGCTCTTGCCGCCCAGCTTGACAGAGGCGTTGATGGTCAGTTTCTCGCCCTTCTTGATGGTGGTGTCCGCCTTATCCAGCGTCAGCTCCACGCGGGCATCGTTGAACATAGCCTTGACGGAGATATCCTTTGTGATGTTGTCATAGCGGGTCGCCGTGGTGACGCCGTCGCTCCATTTGTAGAACACGAAGCCCTCCGCTGCCACGGCCGTAACGTTGACGCTGGTGCCGGAGGCTGCCTCAATCTCCAGGCTGGAGACGCCGGTCTGGCCGTTGCCGGTCAGCGTGCCCTTGGTCGCGTCCTCCACCTCATAGCTGGCGGTGAGCTTTTCCGGGGTGGCTGTCGGCTCAGCCGTATTCCCGCCGACGGACTGGGAAGCACGCTGCGGAATATCACTGGTGTCGGGGCGGCTGTCCATTGTGTTGTAAGCGTGGCTCTTGGCGTATTCCAGCACAACACGTGCGCCGGAGGCACTGTAGCCGCTGCCCTCAAAGTACGTGCTTTCCGCGTAGCCGTCGCTGTTTTTCAGCACCTCGGCGGTGTTCAGGTACTTGACGTCCAAATCGCTGCAGGCCGCGGCCAGCGCCTGATTGAACTGGTCAATGTAGGTCTGAATCTGGGCGGCATCGGTGCTGTCCTGCTTCACCGGGGGCACCGCCACGGCAATGATATCGCAGTACGAATAGGCGGACCGGATGCTCTGTAAAAACTGCTTGTAGTCCGCAATGTAGGACTCCACACTGACCGTGCCGTCTACATCATTGGAACCAAGCTGTACAAAGACGCGGCGTGCCTTCATCTTCGGGATGGCCTGCACGATGGTATAAGTGCTGGAATCCGAGGCGAAGTTCACGCAGGAGGTGGAAAGGGCCTTTGCGGTTTTCAATCCCTCCTGCCCGACAAATTGGTTCAAGGTAATGCGGCTGTCCTTCTGCAGGCTGACCGCATACTGGTCGCCCGCAAAGACACTGGCCGTGATGTAGGCATCATCCGCCGAGGCCTGCGGCAGGATGCAGTCCAACGTGGTATCCAGCGGGAATGCCTCCGGGTCATAGGGATCCTTGGAGCCACCGAAAAGCCCTAGCTTGCCCGGCAGCACCCACGCCACCAAAATACTTAAAATGAGTGCCAGTGCGCAAAGGGCCAGCACCACACACGCCTTGCGCTGTATAGGGCTCAGGCCAACTCTTTCCTCTTGATGTTCGCGGCTCATAGGAAAGCCTCCTCCTTTGATATGTGAATGGGGAGCTGACCACAGGCCATATCCCACCTAGTATACATATTAGGAATTATATCATATTTTCAGAGCTTTGAACACCGTTTTCAAAAAATTGTCACGAATTACAATTTTATTACAAAAAAGCCCGGGAGGCAATTTTCCCGGGCAAAGCATTTTATGAGAGCAACATTCTGTCATTGGCAAAGCCGCCGTCGCTCACCTGCTCAAAGCGCTTGAGCAAATCGCTGACCTGTAGGTTCTTCTTCTCTTCACCGCGCACATCATAGATGACGTGGCCTTCATACATCATAATCAGGCGGTTGCCGTATTTGATGGCATCCTTCATATTATGGGTAATCATAAGGGTGGTCAGGTGGTTTTCTTCCACGATTTTTTCCGACAGGGTCAGCACCTTGGCCGCCGTCTTGGGGTCAAGGGCTGCGGTGTGCTCATCCAGCAGCAAGAGCTTGGGCTTCTTCAGGGTGGCCATCAGCAGCGTGACCGCCTGACGCTGTCCGCCGGAGAGCAGGCCCACCTTGCTGGTCATACGGTTTTCCAGCCCCAAATCCAGCGTTTTGAGCAGCTCATAGTATTCCTCATGCTCCTTTTTGGTGATGCCGGTTTTCAGCGTGCGGGTCAGACCCCGGCGGGCTGCCAGCGCCAGATTTTCATCAATCTGCATGGTTGCCGCCGTGCCCATCATCGGGTCCTGAAAAACGCGGCCGATGTACTTGGCGCGCTTATGCTCCGACAGGCGGGTCACGTCCTGTCCGTCAATGATGATTTTGCCCATATCGACCGGCCAGACACCCGCAACCGCGTTCAGCATAGTGGACTTGCCCGCGCCGTTGCCACCGATAACCGTGACAAAGTCACCGTCCTCCAGCGTAAGGTTCAGGTCCTTCAGTGCCACCTTTTCATTGACGGTGCCTGCGTTGAAGGTCTTGTACACATTTTTGATTTCAAGCATTGTCCTTGCCTCCCTTTTTCACAGGCGTCTTGGTGAAGTATTTGCCCTTCCAGTACGGAATGGTCAGGAATACAGCCACAACCAGTGCGGTGAGCAGCTTGAGGTCATCGGTGGACAGACCCATGCGCAGCACGAAGTTCATAACAATGTAGTAGATGATAGCGCCAATGACGGCCGCCAGCAGCTTGAGTGCGAAGTTGCGGAAGATTTTGCTGAAGATAACCTCGCCGATGATGACCGCCGCCAGACCGATAACGATTGCGCCGCGGCCCATATTGATATCCGAGAAGCCCTGATACTGCGCCAGCAGGCCACCGGCCAGTGCAACCAGACCGTTGGAAACCATCAGCCCCAGCACAATGGTGACATTCGTGTTGATGCCCTGTGCGCGGGCCATATGCTGGTTTGCGCCGGTGGCACGCAGCGAGCAGCCCATTTCAGTGCCGAAGAACCAGTACAGAACACCAATCAGGATAGCGCAGAAAATGACCAGTACAATAATCGGGTTATTCGCCGCCAGCGCACGCACATAGCGGGCCGAAACCAGCAGGCTGTACTTGTCCACGCTGATAGGCAGGTTGGCTTTACCGCCGCCGGTGCCGGTACCCATAATGCGCAGATTGACCGAGTAGAGCGCCAGCTGTGTGAGGATACCGGCCAGAATAGCCGGTATCCCGCAGGCGGTATGGAACAGACCTGTGACCAGGCCTGCCAGCATGCCGACCAGCGTAGCCGCCAAAAGCGCCACACCCACCGGTACGCCGTTCAGAACCAGCACAACACAGACCGCGCCGCCGGTGCCCAGAGAGCCGTCAACGGTCAAATCGGCCACATCCAGAATACGGTAGGTAATATAGACGCCGATGGCCATAATGCCCCAGATGAGACCCTGTGCCACAGCACCGGGCATGGAGTTTATCAAAGAGGTCAGGAAATCCATAAAACATCCTCATTTCATATGCACCAAAACAGCGGGGAAAGAGAACAGCACTCCCCTTCCTCGCTGTTATGATGTTTTTTTACTGCTGCTTTCGTCTTAGCCGATGGCCACGTAGTTAGCCGGCGGCGTGATGCCGAGGGCCTCGCAGTTGGCAGCGTTGTACTTTTTGGTAACGTTGGGTGCATACTCAACCGGCATGGTGGAGACGTCTGCACCCTCGGCCAGAATCTTGGCGGCCATCTCACCGGTGGCGTAGCCCAGATCGTAGTAGCTGATGGACAGCGTAGCAACGCCGCAGCCGTTGCAGATGCCTTCCTCACCGGCCACTACAGGAACCTTGGCGGGAATGACCACGTTGGCGATGGCCTCGGTGTTGGAGGCTGCCGTGTTGTCCGTGGGGATGTAGATAACGTCAGAGTTGTCAGCGGCAGTCTGTGCCACAGAGGTAACATCATTCGTATCGGTGAAGGCATAGCGGGCCACGGTGTAGCCCTCCTCGGTCAGGTAGCCCTCAATGACGTCACACTGGTAGACGGAGTTCGGTTCGGCGCTGCAGTAGAGCAGGCCGACATTCTTGGCGTCCGGGAACAGCTCCTGAATCATAGCAGCCTGCTGGTCCAGCGGCGCAAGGTCAGAGGTGCCGGAAATGTTGTTGCCGACCGTGCCGGTCCAGCCACTGATATCCAGCGCCGTGGCGTAGTCCGTGACAGAGGTGCCCAGCACCGGGATGTCTGCGGTAGCCTGTGCAGCAGCCTGCAGCGGTGCGGTGGCATTGGCCAGAATCAAATCCACATTATTGGAAACAAAGCCGTTCACGATGGTGGCGCAGTTGGCAGAGTCGCCGGAGGCGTTCTGCTCGTCAAACTTGACGTTGCCCTCGCCCAGCTTCTCGGTCAAGGCGTCTTTGAAGCCCTGCGTAGCGGCGTCCAGTGCCTCGTGCTGGACAAGCTGGCAGATGCCGACGTTGTAGACCTTTCCATCCGCAGCGGCGGTGCTGTCGGCGGCGGCTTCGCTGCTGGAAGCGGCGGTGTCAGCGGTGGATGCTGCGGTATCCGTGGAAGCGGAAGAGCCGCAGGCGGCCAGGCCCATCGTCAGGGCGGCGGCCATCATGAGAGAGACTGCTTTTTTCATTGTATATTCCTCCAATGCACCCGCTGCGTACCTTTTGTTTCAGGTGTACACCCACATTCTCTCACGTGGGTCCCTCCGCGCAGCCGGTTTAGTGCTTTAAAGTATAGCACACTTTAGTGATTTAAAGCAAGTGCAAATCCGTATAATACAGCAGCAAAATCTTATATTGTTTTGTGCAAATCGACGGTTTTGTCTGAACTTGCAGGCAAAAAATATCCCGGCCGCGTTGGGCCGGGATGGGTTTACTCTGCAAAGCAGGCGTTTTCGGTTTTGGCAATCAGCTCCACAAAGCGTTGGGGGTTGCTGGCGGTGCGCAGAGCCTCCGCCAGCTCACTGCGGCTGAGCAGATTCACCAGCCGCGCCAGAATCTGTAAATGCAGGCTTTCGCTTCCCGGCGGAACGGCAATCATAAAAATCAAATCCACCGGTGCCCCATCAGGTGCGCCCCAGTCCACGCCGCGGCGCAGTAGCACCGCCGAAATGCCCGGCGCGGACACACCCGCGTTGCTGGCATGGGGCAGCGCAATGCCGCCGCCTATGGCTGTGGTTCCGCCAAAGCTCTCCCGCGCGGAGACAGCCTTGTAATAGGCGTTTCCGTTTGTGATAACGCCTATTCCCTCCTGCAGCTCCACCAGAATTCCCAGTGCATCAGCAGAATTATCTATCTTTGCCTGAAGCAGTACACCCTTCGGGTTCATGAATTTGCTGACTTTCATCGTCATGCCCTCTTTTACGCTTCGGCCTTGCCAATCAGGCTGTACAGGTACTCGCCCACTGCGCCCTCGGCGCAGGTGCAGGTCGTCACGTGGTCGGCGGCCGCCTTGACCTCCGCCGGGGCGTTGGCAACCGCCACCGCATACCCGGCCTCCCGCATCAGCTCCAGATCATTGTAGTAATCACCGATAACCACCGTGTTTTTCATGGATTTGCTCATCAGTGCGCAGAGGTCATGCAGGCCGCTTGCCTTGCTGACACCGCCAGGCATAATTTCCAGATAGATGCTGTTGGTGGCCAGGAAATAGTTATCCCTGCCGTAATATTTCGTCTTGGCGTACTGGCCCAGCTTGCGGATGCTCTCCGGGTCGGAGGCGAACACCACCTTGACCCAGCCATCCGGCACGGACTCCACCGGGCAGGCAATGCTGCCCAGCTGCTCATCCACCTGATGGGCGTGGGTCACCTCGTTGGCGTGAATCACGTACATTTCGCCGTTGCCCGCCATAACCTCAACACCCATGCGCGGGAATTTGTTCAAAATATCCAGAATCGCCGTGGTGGCCTGCTCCCGGTTCAGCGTGGAACGGTGGAGCACCGAGTCCGTGGAGAAATCATACAGCAGCGCACCATTGCAGGAGATAGCCGGCAGAGACAGCTTGATGTCCCCCAGCGCCGCACGGATGGACTCCGGCGGGCGGCCTGTGGCCACTGTAAAAAGTCCCCCCATGCTGGTGTACAGCTGAATGACGGCCCGGTTGCAGGCAGGGATGCCCGCCTTGGCCGTCAGTAGGGTGTTATCCATATCACAGATTACAAGGGTATCGCTGAGGGGTGCTTTCATGTGCGATGTTCCTTTCTTAACCGTGTCAGAAAATCTGTAAAATAAGGCGGCAGGGGTGAATCAAACTGCATCCACTGCCCTGTTTTCGGGTGGACAAAGCCCAGCTCCTTCGCGTGTAAGCATTGGCCGCCCAGTGCCTTGATGCAGTTTTTGGGGCCGTAGACGGCATCCCCCGCCAGCGGGTGGCCTGTGGAGGTCATATGTACGCGTATCTGGTGGGTACGCCCGGTTTTGAGCTTACAGGCAATGTAGGTGAAGTTGCCGTACCGTTCCAGCGTCTGCCAGCCCGTATAGGCATACTTGGCCCCCGGTGCGTTCTCCGGCAGGACCGCCATTTTCTTGCGGTCTCTGGGGTCGCGGCCCAGCCACGCTTCCACATAGCCCTCGTCCTCCTTCAGGTTGCCGTAGACAACCGCGTGGTAGACGCGGTGGATGCTGTGCACGCTCATCTGTTCACTGAGCGCATGGTGGGCTGCGTCATTTTTGGCCACCACCAGCAGGCCGCTGGTGTCCTTGTCAATACGGTGCACAATGCCGGGGCGGATGGCACCGCCAATGCCGGACAGCTGCCCCGCACAGTGCCACAGCAGTGCATTGACCATGGTGCCGTCCGGGTTGCCGG
>ERZ1034680.412-NODE-412-length-21696-cov-10.257659_pt1 | contig 21696 bp, 20 predicted proteins | sample MGYA00520639_ERZ1034680 | MGnify/ENA primary metagenome ERZ1034680 (study PRJEB33766, sample SAMN09781760) | gut metagenome | biome: gut microbiome | host: Homo sapiens | place: Madagascar | study: EMG produced TPA metagenomics assembly of the PRJNA485056 data...
CTGTAACTGACTGAAAATAACATGTTTATAATTACAATAATATTCTAAACAGAACTATGAAAAAGTATTCTAAGTATTTTGTTGTGGCAATGAGCGCTCTTGCCTTTGCCTTCTCTACAGGAACATTACTAAAGGTGAACGCTACGCCGGCTACATCGGCTGCCGTGCCTGCCCAGCCCGCCGACTTGACGTACGCAGCAGAGAAGTCGCTGCCGTCGGTGGTGCATATCCTCAGCACAAAGAACTCGAAGGTGCAGACCGTAGAGGTGGAGAGCGACCCGTTCTCCGACTTCTTCTCTGACCCGTTCGGCTTCTTCGGCAACCCGCAGGGCAACGGCGGTAAGCAGAAGCGCAGCGTGCGCACACCGAAGCAGCAGGGATCTGGCTCGGGCGTCATCATCTCTACCGACGGCTACATCGTTACGAACAACCACGTGGTGGCTGACGCCGACGAACTGACCGTTACGCTCAACGACAACAAGGAATACTCGGCTCGCATCATCGGCACCGACAAGGCGTCTGACCTGGCGCTCATCAAGATCGACGGCAAGAACCTGCCGGCTATCACCATCGCCAACAGCGACGACATCAAGGTGGGCGAATGGGTGCTCGCCGTGGGCAACCCGTTCAACCTCACGAACACCGTTACGGCGGGCATCGTGAGCGCTAAGGCTCGCTCGCTCTATCAGAACGGCGTGGAGTCGTTCATACAGACCGACGCAGCCATCAACCCCGGCAACTCGGGTGGCGCACTCGTCAACACTCGCGGTGAGCTTATCGGCATCAACGCCATGCTCTACTCGCAGACAGGTTCGTTCAGCGGCTACGGCTTCGCTATTCCTACCTCTATCATGAACAAGGTGGTAGCCGACCTGAAGCAGTACGGCACAGTGCAGCGCGCGCTCATCGGCATACAGGGTCAAGACGTGAAGAACTATGTTGACGCCAAGAAGGACAAGGGCGAGGACGTAGACCTCGGCACAATGGAGGGCATCTACGTAGCCAAGGTTTCTGAGGAGAGTGCGGCTGAAGAGGCTGGCATGAAGGAAGGCGACGTCATCACCGCTATCGACGGCAAGCCGGTGGGCAAGATGGCAGAACTGCAGGAGGTGCTCGCAAAGAAACGCCCGGGCGACAAGGTGACCGTTACCTATCTGCGCGACAAGAAGAAGGCTACAAAGACCTTGACGCTGAAGAACGAGAAGGGCAACACACAGGTCGTAAAGAAGGCTGACCTCGACGTGCTCGGTGGCAACTTCCGCGCCGTTACAGACGCCCAGAAGGAGCAGCTGAACATCGGCTACGGTCTGGAGGTGCTGAAGGTGAACGCAGGTAAGCTGAAGAACGCCGGCATCACAAAGGGCTTCATCATCCAGCGCGTCAACGACAGTGCCGTGAAGACCATCGAGGATCTGCAGAACGCCGTGAAAGAGGCTTCTACAAGCAAAGACCCCGTGCTCTACATCCAGGGCGTTTATCCTACCGGCAAGAAGGCTTACTTCGCAGTGCCGCTTGAGGACTAAACAATAGAAGCCTACGACATTAGCTTTCCGCTACGCGCCGCTGACTTTCAGTTCCTGCCGTAGGACGACACCAATGATTTCCATGCCTTCGACAGGAATGTCGTAGGCTACTAAGATACAAAGCGGAGGCCCTAAAGACCTCCGCTTTTTTTGTTGTCGATTAGGCATCCGCGCCGACTGGTCGAAGCATCGGACGGCGGACGGAATCTGATCGGACGGCGGACGGAAACCGATCGGACGGCGGACGGAATCCGATTGGACGGCGGACGGAAACCGATCGGACGGCGGTCGGTGCAGAACGTAAAAACGACGGCAACAACATTAGTTTTGCCGAGCAACAATAAAAATAAATAGATTAAAATTTGCGACAACCAATAGAAATAACTAAATTTGCAGAATGATGCGTGTATAACGCGCCAGCCCTTTAACAATAAAATAATATCAAAAAAAGCAACACTTAATGAGACAACTTAAAATAACAAAATCGATTACAAATCGAGAGAACGCCTCGCTCGATAAGTATCTTCAGGAGATTGGCCACGAAGAGCTGATTTCCGCAGAAGAGGAAGTGGAGCTCGCCCACCGCATAAAGAACGGCGACCGCAAGGCTCTTGAGAAGCTGACAAAGGCGAATCTGCGTTTTGTTGTCTCCGTTGCAAAGCAATATCAGAACCAGGGTCTCTCGCTGCCCGACCTCATCAACGAGGGCAACATCGGACTGCTGAAGGCTGCCGAGAAGTTCGACGAGACACGCGGCTTCAAGTTCATCTCGTACGCCGTATGGTGGATCAGACAGAGCATTCTGCAGGCCATCGCAGAGCAGAGCCGCGTGGTGCGTCTGCCGCTCAATCAGGTGGGTAGCGTGAACAAGATAAAGCGCATACTGAACAAGTTTGAGCAGGAGAACGAACGCCGACCAAGCATCGACGAGATAGCCGAAAAGACCGATATGCCGCACGAAAAGATTGAGGACGTGCTGAAGGTGGACACACGACAGGTGAGCGTAGACGCGCCGATGACCGAGAGCGACGGAGCAAGCATGCTCGACTTCATGCCGAGCGAGAGCGAGCCGTCTACCGACAGCCAGCTCGTGATAGAGTCGATGCGCGAGGAGATTGCGCTGGCCCTCTCCGTGCTCAACGAGCGCGAACGCAATGTGATAGAGGCTTTCTACGGCATCAACCAGCCCGAATGTACGATGGAGGAAATCGGCAACAAGTACGGACTCACACGCGAACGTGTACGCCAGATAAGAGAGAAGGCTATACGCAAGCTGAAACAGAATACAAAGAACAAGCTGCTCAAGGCTTACCTGGGCAGATAAAGCTGCGACGCAACCAAAACGGACAGCGCCGCTGAAACAACAGAAAACAAGGAAAGAAATGAAGATTCGCACATTACTGGCATTGGCACTGCTGCTCATGCCGTCGCTTATGTTCGCACTGCAGAAGCAGGAGCGACTCTACGTATACGGTGTAGCCACATCGTTCAACGACTCTACGGTGTACATCACAGAGATTCAGCAGCTCGATTCGGCTTGGGTAGACACCAAGACGGGCTTTCTCTACAGCCGCAACAACTACTCGTTCCAGTTGCGCGACCATCTGAAGGCTAACGGATTCGCCACCCCCACTTGCGTAACCTACTTCGCAAAGACACGCAAGGAGATAGAGAAGAAATACGTGGCTATAAAGAAGCGCTACGCAACAAGAGGACACTACAACGTGAAATACGTCACAAAGCACGACTTTACATACAGCTGTCTCGTACCAGACGATAGCGAGCGTGCCGATTTGCAGACAAAGAAGGCGAAGAAGAAATAATGGATATCATAGCAGACTATTGCATCGCAGAACATAACGTGAGGGTTGTCTTTGCAGAAAACGGAAAGAACAACACCGAACTGTTACCGTCGTTCGAGCCTTTCAAGAAGGAAGGCTCAAACGACGATTTTCTTTTTACGCTGCGCGTGGACGACACGCTGCCTCCCGTGGCTAAGGACCGCCGTGAGCGCATCGACACGTTCGAGACGGGCAACGGCGACACCGTAGTAGACCTACTCGACAACGGCGGCTACCAGTATATAGTGAAGGACATACACGGACGCAGCTGCTGTCTGCTGCAGACCAACAAGGACTTCAGCGAGGGCGTTTGTGCGCTGAACGGCGACCATCAGATGCGCCAGTTCGGACTGAACAACGCGCTGATGATGCTCTACGCCTTCCGCGGCAGCTTCTTCGACACGTTGCTCATACACGCTTCGCTCGTGAGAAACGGCGGCTACGGCTATGCGTTCACCGCAAAGAGCGGCACGGGCAAGAGCACGCACACGCAGCTCTGGCTCGACAACATACCGGGTTCGGACCTGATGAACGACGACAACCCCGTGGTGCGCGTCATCGACGGCAAGGCGTACATCTACGGCAGTCCGTGGAGCGGCAAGACGCCGTGCTACCGCAACATTAAGGCACCGATCGGAGCCTTAACGCAGATAGTGCGCGCGAAGGAGAACCGCGTGGAGCGTCTGGCGCCTACAAAGGCGTTCACATACATTCTGCCTGCCTGCTCTACGATGAAGTGGGACAAAGTGGTGTTCCGCAACACATACAACGCCGTGATACGACTCATTGAGGCTGCACAGTACATCTATGCGCTGCACTGTCTGCCCAACAAAGAGGCAGCAGAGGTGAGCTTCAAGACGCTGACAGCACCCCATCAGTAAAATCACAACACATCTCACCACATCACCACCCCAACACCTCACCATCTCACCACCACAACACCTCACCACCACCCTATCTCAACATGGAAAAAGAAATAAGACAGTACAACAATGCACAACTGATACCGTACTTCGTGGAGATGATAAACCAAGGGCACACCGTCACCTTCAAACTGAAAGGCTTCAGCATGCGCCCGTTCCTCGAAGACGGACGCGACAAAGCGATACTCGGCAAACACACCACCGTGCGTTGCGGCGACGCTGTGCTGGCAGAGATAAGTCCGAAGACGTACGTGCTGCACCGCATCGTGAATATCGACGGCGACAAGGTGACGCTGCGCGGCGACGGCAATCTCGGCACCGAGGAGTGTACTCTGGCAGACATACGCGGCATCGCTCTGGCGTTCTACCGCAAAGGACGCAGCACGCCCGACTATACCTCAGGACGCAAATGGCGCATCTATTCGGCTATCTGGACCCGACTGCTGCCCATACGCCGCTACCTGCTGTACATATATAGAAAAATAAACAGGTTGGAAAGGTAGAAAGTAAAAGAGTAAAAAGAATTAGCAAAGGCTTAGAAAGGCCTAAAAAGGCTTAGAAAGGCCTAAAAAGGCCTGGCTCAGCTTAATAACACCAAGAAATATGAAGATAAAGAAAGGTTTCGTCCTGAAGGACATTTGCGGCGAGAGTATTATCGTTGCAGAAGGCAAAGAGAACATCGACTTCACAAAGATTATCAGCATGAACGAGAGTTCGGCTTTCCTCTGGGAAAGCGTTAAGGACAAGGATTTCGACGCTGAGACGCTGAAACGTCTGCTCTGCGAGGAATACGATGTCGACGACGCTACGGCGGAGAACGACGCAAAAGCATTGCTCGACAGCTGGATAGAAGCAGAAATCGTTGAGTAAACAAAACACGCAAAAACGGCATATCCCAAAAACAAGGATATGCCGTTTTTGCATTTTTTAAAGTCTTAGTATTTCAAGACCTTGGCAGCCACACGCTTGAACTGCGGCATTGCCTTTCCTATGGATGCACCGATGTAAGTAGGGTCGCAAACTATGTATTTCTTTCCCTCTACGGTGACGAAATCGCCCGACACATTCTCGTTGAAGCATACCGCTGTGGCGATATGGTTAGGATAATCGAGCAACACGACATCGAGTTTCAGCAGGTTGCGCACCAGATATGAATAGAGCACCGCACGATCCTCGCAGTCGCAGTAGGGATAGTAGAATAGTTCCTCTACGAAGAACGGCTTCTCATAGCCGAACTGTTCTTGATCGGTGGCGTACTTGAAGCCGGTCTGTACGAAGTTGATGAGCAGGTTGGCAGCTTCGGTCTCGCTCTTGCCTTCAACGATCGGAGCAAGCGACGAGAGCAATCTGTCGGCAACAGCCGGGTTCACCTTCGCATTCACATACACGCTATAGTCGCACTGCGGCATGCTCTTGTAGAACAGCATCAGCGACTTGGGAACGTCGACAGATACCGCCACTGTGCCCGCACCATTCTTGTGTACGGAGTTGACCATTCCAGAATTGAGCAGCGGAGCGTTAGTTATCTGCATGTCGATATTGCTCTTTGCCTTTGGCGAATCCTCCTGACACATATAGAACTGGCAAGTCTCGTCGCTTGTAAGGTTGTAATAGTTGAGTCCGTCCTTAGTGAAATAAGGACGACCATACATCTTACAGTCGGTCGCTACGAAGAGAAGCATCTGGTCGCGGTCGGCACGGCGCGCCATCTTCGACTTATATCCGAGTTCGTTGAGTAGGAACTGCTGCATTACAACAGACGCATGAGCGTCGGCACAAAGGGCATTAGACACGTCGCGAACAAAGAGGAACACACCCCAATCGTTGAGCTTGAGGTCTTTCTTCAACTGACGACAGTTGGCAAGCAACGGCTTGTAGTCGGCCTTGCACATCGCCTCGTAAGCATCGGCAACAGCCTTCTCGCGCATATTGCCTATAGAGCATACGCCCTTCAGCGACTTGTCTACGTAAATTCTCTGTCCGCAGTAGTTAATCATCTGCTTCTCTGACGACTCTTTATAGAGTGCGCTCATAGGTGCAGAAGGCTTAGCGGTTGGCACCGGCACCACTGCTGGCGGAGTAGTTGGAGTTGTCGGGGTTGCTGGCTTGACTGCAGGAGTCGTAGGCTTGACAGTAGGACTTGCAGGCTTAGCTGTTGGAGTGGCAGGCTTGAGAGCTGGAGTCGTAGGCTTAGCTGTCGGAGTTGCAGGCTTGAGAGCTGGAGTCGCAGGCTTGAGAGCTGGAGTCGTAGGCTTAGCTGTCGGAGTCGCAGGCTTGAGAGCTGGAGTCGCGGGCTTAGCTGCAGGGGGCTCAGGCTTGGTAGCTGGAGTTGCAGGCTTAGCTGTCGGAGTCGTAGGCTTAGACTGCGGCTTTTCAAAGCCAACCTTCTCGCCGTCATTAATCTTGCCCTGCGGTCGCTGCTTGCTCTCGCCGGTAGACTGTCCGAGGATGTCCTCGATATCAAGTTCCACGGGGGGCGCCACCGGGTCCTTCTTCTCGTCGTATACAACCGGCTTCACAGGCTCCGGTTTGGTGCGCTTCTCCACCGGCTTTTTTGCCTCAAACTCCTTCCAAGGATTGCGCAGGAAACTGATGAACTGCTTGTTGGCATCGTCAATGAACTTGTCGAACGACTGCACCTCAGTCTTTATGAAGTTGTCGAAATCGTCGTCTACAACTTGTGCCTGAGTCCCCATACAACACGTTGCACCTAAAGCAAATAATATCAATCTTTTCATTTGTACGGGTTTCGTTTAGTTAATCATTATCTAAAAAAATCCGAAGAAGAGCAGACGAGTCTACCCTTCCCCGGATTGGATAAAACATCTCTAAGAAATTACTCGTCTGCCGGTACCGGCTCACCGATGAACTCCTCAACCTGCTCTGAGAGGTCGTTGAGGGCTGCCTTCTTCTTTGCTTCTCTTGCAGCCTCCTCGCGAGCCTTCTTAGCAGCAGTCTCGTCGAGAGTCATGTAAACCTGGAACTCCTTTGCGCCGTTCTTCTCGCGAACGAGCATGAAGTGTACCTTTACAAGACCAGAAATCTTTGTGTTGACACCAGACTCGTAAGCAGCACCGAACTTGTCGATCTCCATACCCGACTGTTCGCTTGCGTCAGCAGACATGATGCTCTTCATCTTACCTACGACCTGAGCCTTTGCACGGCTTGCATAGCTTGTGATGCCGTTCATCATGGCGTTATCGCGACCTATCTTCGGGTTCTTACCAACAGCAAGACCTGTGAGCACGAGGTGGTTGTCAGGGTCAGCCTCAACGTATGTGCGATACTTTGTCAATGCGTACTCCATTGTAGAAGCTGTAGCATACAATGACCAACCTGCCTTCTTCCACTCTTTGCATGTCTTCTTTACATCCTTTGCCAACGCTTTCGACTGAGCAAAAGCTACTGATGTGCCGCAGAACACAAGGGCTATAGCCAGTAATACATTAAAAATTCTCTGTTTCATAATAGTTCAGTTTAAATAATTATTAATTATTTTTGTTAAATTCTTTCATTTTTCAAATGTCTTGGTCTAAACTTTATTAAGACTAAATCTGAAACACTTTCAGACTAAGGTTTAGAACCCGAAAACCAGTCTACTCCCAATTTGTAGAATACTGCAATGCGACCTTGATAGGTTCGATAGCTCCGGTGTCGGGATTGACAACCGTGAGTGTACCGTTTACGAATGCGAAGTCGCCCTTTTTCACCTTACGCAGCGAGCAATCGCCCTTCGCCAGCATCTTTATCTGGATGAGTCCTTTTGTAGAATAGACGGCGTCTGCATTGTCGAAGATAAGCGGAACGGCGAGGTCGGGCACATTAAGTTCAAGACTCTTCACCGCAAACTTGCTGCCATTGCGGTTGTTGACAGTAAGGCGCACGGTGATGTCGGTCACTTCACGTGCGGCTGCGTCAACCATTGCGGCTGTCAGCATTACCTTTCCTTCAGGAACAAGCGAGAGCCTTTGGTCGGCATTGCCTGCGCCGGCTTCAGCCAGCGAGAACTTATGCGAAAGACGCTTACCGTCGAGGCACAACTGCACATTGATGAAGTTTTCTTCGTCCTCAATACAGTCGCTATCGTCGTATGTGATGACGAACTTGCCGTCGGCTGTAGGACGCACATTGAGCTGCGAAGCACAGTTCGACTTCAGTGTGGGCACCGTAGACACCTTGACAGGCATGCCCTTCAACAGTAGCTGGCAGTGGTATTCGCCATGCTTAACGAACTCTCCAGTGAGGCTGAGCGCATCATAAAGCTGACGATAGCGCTTCTTCAAGCCGTCAACATGCTCCAAACGCACATCGTCGAAGAAGTAAGCCTTAAGAGCGTCGAGCTCGGTGATGGCAGTCTTGATGTCTTCCACCGCTTCTATATTGTTCAACTTCTGTTCCAACGACTGGTACTTGGCAGTCATCTCCTTGTCGAGAGCCTCAAACTCAGCCTGAAGCGTGAGTTGCTCGCTGCGCGAGTAAGGATAGAGCACCGAATACTCGTAATAACCCTTGCCCGTCTTCTTGTTGAGCATACGCTGCCAATAGATGCCGGCAATCTTGTTTGGCGAAATGCCCTTGAGGAAAGGCAGGTTAGCCGACTTTATCTTTGAAAGACGTGTGAACTCGTCGCGCGAATCGACGCTGCCGTTCTCCACAACCTCGCTCGACTCGTTGCGCTGCGACACACTAACATTGCTTGCCACCGATAGAATGATGCGTTCTGTCACCTCCGTCATCGCTTTCACCTGAGCGTCGGCAAGAGAACTGGCTGTGACTGTAACTACAAACGCTCCATCGTTGGCTTGGTTAAGCCATTCGGGAGTCTTCTTTGCGCTACGCTCCACCACCTTGTCCTGTGCCAATGTCATGCAACACGCAGCAAGAAGCAGACACAAAGCCAATGATATTCTTTTCATATTATACTTAATTATTACCAGTTAACCTTCAAGTTGCGAATCTCCACTATACCATCGCGCACTTTGAGCTTCAGATAAGACACAGTCTCCATAGGATGGTCGTAGTTGATGATGTAGAAATCGTGCTTCAGCTTGACGCGTGCTGGCATGCTCACCCATTCGTATGACGAATCGTTAGAGGTAACAGCCATATTTTCACGAGTGAGTTCGCGTCCGTTGTCGTCAATCACTACGTTCATTGCGATGTCGCCGTTAGAGATATTCGCATTATTATTGACGTATTCAGCCTTTATGGTGATGCGTTTCTGCGTAGGATTGCCCGTGCAACTGAGAATGCGGAAGTCGAGGTCGTTCTTAGAGATGGTTATCTCGCACTCTGGAGCGGCAGGTGCTGGCGCCGGAACGGGTTTCTCCACAACCTTCTCCACTACAACAGGCTTCTCCACAATCTTCTCCACCACAACAGGCTTCTCCACAACCTTTTCCACAACAACCGGTTTCTCTACAACCTTCTCCACCACCTTCTCTACGACGACCGGCTCTGGAGTGTTGTCCATATTCTCAAGAATCTGCTTCTGCAAAGCTGCAGCCTGGTCGTAGCAAGGCACGTTGGCTGTAGCGGCAGACAGATAGCTCACTGCCTCCTGACAACGGTTCTGGTTGTAAAGGGTCTGAGCCTTCTGCAGAATGAAAGCACAATTGTTAGCGTAATAGTCAGCAATCTTCTTGCGCGCCGTATTGATGAAGCGCGTGAAGGCAGGTGCAGTCACCTTTATGTTCTTCACCATCGAGAGCATAGCCTTCTCCTTGTTGCCTACAGCTTCGCCCTGAACCGGAATCGTCACGCTGTAATACTCTGCACCGTCGATGATGTTCTTGGCGATAAGCACCAGTTCACCTTGAGCCAAAGACACGTTTCTCACCATGCCGCCGTCTGTAGACAGCACTTTGTCGAGAGACAACGACGGCGAAACAACGAATACGTTGTACACATCGGCTGCAGCCGCACTGTTGCGGTTGAACACCTGGTGCAGCTTAAGGTCGAGCGCATCAACAACATCCTCAGACAAGCCCTTTGTCTCCGACTTCAATATGGTGAAGTGTATATCGCTTTGTGCATATCCTACCATTGCAACGAATAGGAATATAATCTGTAAGAATGTCTTTTTCATAAAACACCTTTATATAGAGTTATTGAATCATAATTTCGAGCTTCTGTCCCTGTGCCGTTACAGAAGCCTTATAGCCATCGCCCAACTGAGTCTTGAGGAATTTCTTCAAGTCGCTGCTGAAGTTAGACAACGTGTAAGAGCGTCCGCGCTCCACATTCCACAACGGGATGTTCACGGTCATGTGTATGTATTTGTCGGTGTTGTTGCTCATGTCATAAACGCTGTTCTGCGCATGGCTGCGCAACCACTCGTCGAGCACATCCTTGAAGTTGTCGCCGGTAGACGGACTGTCCTGATCGAAGTCCCAATCGTCAATAGAGTTAGAGATTGTCATGTCTACATACACCTCTCTGCCCTGGCTCACCATAGCCTCAAACGATGTCTTTATCTGGTTGAAGAAGTCGGCCTTTATCTTCTTGAAGGCATAGTCGACGAGTTCCGACTCGCTCACATTGCCTTTATAGTATTTTCCGCTGGGGAATGTAGCAGAAGCAAGATTGCCGTTTGTCTGACTCTCCACAGCGCTTATGCTCAACTGACACTCCATCTGGTTGTTTGCATCTGTAACAACCGCTGCATCAACGGTGACGATGATGTCGCCAGGCAGCTGCTGCACAATCATTGTATTGATGTCCGACTGGCTTTGCGTGCGCATCATCTCGTCTTTCTTCGAGTTGCGCAGTTGCGATACGAAGTTACGAGTCTTGTAACCTTTCTTTGTAAACTCGCCAGTCATCTTGTCAAGAGCGTATTTCTTTGCCTCGCTTGCATCAATGGCTTCAAGCATAGCCTGGAAGTCGGAGCCTTCGCTCGCCTTCAGACCAGGCACAATAACGATAGTAGGGTTGAGCGCCGATGTGCTTTTCTTTGCACTTGCCACGCCCCACGACGGAGATATCGACATGTTGTTATGCTGCAAGTCGGCGATAAGCGACTTCACGTTTATCGAGAGCTGCACCGTGACACGCACTTTGTTGCCTACCTTCTTGTCGCCAACGGTCTTTACCTCGCTTGTGATGTAGTTGATGTAGCGCGACTCAGAGAAAAAGCGATAGTCGTAGTCGTTACGCTCCACAGCAACCATAGGCGTGCCGTCCTTCACGCCTTCTATACCAGCATGAAACAGAGTATGAAAAGCCGACTTGGCAGCCAACAGCGCAGCGTCCTTCTTCTTGTCGGCAACGGCTGAAGAACGTACTGTGATTATATTACCGTCCTGCGACACCAATGTAGCATCGGTAGAATAGACTTCTGCATTTATATTTGTACAGAAAAAGAGTCCGAATAAGAGAGATAAGATTATTCTGGTCATAGCTAAAAAAGATAAAATATTTCTGTTTTCGTGCCGATATAAACTAATGACATGGCTCCATTTTTTCAATGAAGTCATGCCATTTTTATAAACAAAGTTTAATTAGATTACCTTCTTTGCCTTGTCAAGTAATGATACTTTATGGAACACCTCAACCTCAATCTTCTGCTGAGCGTCCATAGCAGCCTTTATCTCCTTGCCGCCCTTTACCACGTCGCAAAGTGTGAGGTCCTCGCCCTCAACAGCGCTCACCTTAAGCTCGCCGATCTCCTTGCGTGAGTTGCGGCCAGCAACAGTGCGAAGCTCGTAGACCTTGAAACGTGCCTTGCTGCCTACACCATGAGCAGAACCGAGACTGATGTACACCTGCTTAGCCTCATCACCCTTAGTAGCGCTGATTTCGAGGATTGTACCGTTGAGCTTGAAAGCCTCGTCAACCAAAGCGCGTACAGCCTTGCGTGCGAACTTGGCAACGTCTACAGCAGCGGCGTCCGGTGTATCGCCAGTAGCCATTTCTGCTATGCTCTCACCATGCTTGAATGTCTTTGAAGCAATAGTTGTGCCGTTCTTCGGGTCAACAACCTTCAATGTATAGTTTACTACAGCAGCATACCACTCCGACTTGCCGTCGTCAGAACGCTTGTGGTCTACAGACAATGATGTGATTGTGCCCTGCAACAGATAGTTTGCACCGAGCTGTGTCATCACAGCGAGACGAGAAGCGTCGCCTGCTGCCGACAGCTCGCCATTCTGACGACGTGCTTTCTCTACTCTCAAAGCGTCTTCTGCATCAACGTCAGTGATAAGAACGCGATTGGTCTCCTGGATGCCTTCAATCACTTTGCTGCGAAGAGCCTCAGCCCAAGAATCCTTCACGTTAGACGGATGAGCAAAATAATCGATGAATACTGATGACTTGCCTTCTGTCTGCTTCTGAGCCGATACGCTCATTGCGCCACATATAAAAAGCATAAGGAATGCAACACGTAAGAATGAGAATTTCATAATAGATAAAGTTTAAAGTTTATAAAGTTAAGTTTAAATTATGCTTGCAAATATACAATTATTTTACAATACGAAACAAGTTTAAGTTAAATTTTTATACTTACAGACTTATTGAATTTATATATTTTAACAATACACCTACAACAATGCACCATAAATTCCCTGATTCTCCATTTATGAACACAACAAAGAAAACAATATCCTAAAGAAAACAAAAAAGGTTGAAAACGCAACATATTATACAATATTGCGTTTTCAACCTTATTATATATATCTAACCCAGAAAGGTCAGACATTATATATATCTAACCCAGAAAAAGGTCAGACATTCTATATCGGCTTACCGAATTACTCGATAACAACGAGCGGAGAGTCCTCAAGCACGCTCTCGCCAGTCTTCACGCAGATAGCAGTAACCTTTCCAGCCTTCTCAGCCTCGAGGTTGTTAGCCATCTTCATAGCTTCGAGCACTACGACTACGTCGCCAGCCTTCACCTCGTCGCCTACAGCAACCTTGATTTCGGTTACTACGCCCGGCAGCGGAGCCTTGAGCGCGTTGGCTGTGTTCACATTAGCAGCGCTTGCTGTCTCGCCTTCCTCTGCCTCTGCAGCCGGCTGACCGAGCACTACCTTCTTCTTCTCTGGCTCAGCCTCCTGCTCCATCTCGACCTTGAAAGCCTCACCGTTGACTGTTACGTCGGCGATGTTGCCCTCTACGTCCTCAATCTGCACCTTGTACTCTTTGCCGTCGATTGTATATTTAAATTCTTTCATTTCTTTTTATGGTTTTGCTGTTAAACTTAAGAACTTGGCGTTCCACATAGTCTGACGCGGCTGTATGGTGATGAAGCCCGGTTCTTTATCGTGTACGTTGTTGCCCTGATACTCGTATAGAGCCATGGCAATGGCAGCATATATATTCTTGTCCATACTTTGTAACCTGTTTACTTGTATAACCTTGTCTACTTGTTTTACTCGTCTACTTGTAAAACAAATTACATCGGCATACAACCATGCTTCTTAGCCGGCAACTGCTGACGCTTTGTAGCGAGCTGTGCCAGACCGCGGCAGATGCGGAAGCGTGTGTTGCGCGGTTCGATTACGTCGTCGATGTAGCCGTAAGAAGCAGCCTCGTACGGGTTGGCGAACTTCTCTGTGTACTCGTCTTCCTTCTCTGCGAGGAATGCCTTAACGTCTTCGCCAGCCTCCTTCTTAGCCTTAGCTTCCTTGCCGCAGAGGATTGCAACGGCACCGCTTGCACCCATAACCGCAATCTCTGAAGACGGCCATGCGAAGTTGAGGTCTGAACGCAGCTGCTTGCAGCCCATAACGATGTGCGAACCGCCGTAGCTCTTGCGCAGAGTGATTGTAATCTTAGGAACGGTAGCCTCGCCGTAAGCGTAGAGCAGCTGTGCTCCGTGCTGGATAACGGCGTTGTACTCCTGACCTGTACCCGGCAGGAAGCCCGGCACGTCGACGAGCGACACGATAGGAATGTTGAATGCGTCGCAGAAGCGTACGAAACGTGCTGCCTTGCGGCTTGCGTTAACGTCGAGAACGCCTGCGTATGCAGCCGGCTGGTTGGCTACGATACCAACGCTCTGACCGTTGAAGCGTGCGAAACCGATGATGATGTTCTTAGCGAACTTAGGCTGTATCTCGAAGAACTCGCCGTTGTCGGTGATTGCGCCGATAACCTTGTACATATCGTAAGCCTTGTTCGGGTCGTCGGGGATAATCTCGTTGAGAGAGTCCTCCATACGATTGATCGGGTCGTTGCACTCTACGCGCGGAGCCTCTTCTGTGTTGTTGCTCGGGATGAACGAGAGCAGGCTCTTAATCATCTCGATAGCCTCTTCCTCTGTCTTTGCAGCGAAGTGTGTCACACCGCTCTTTGTAGCGTGAACAGATGCACCGCCGAGGTGCTCAGCGTCGATGTCCTCGCCCGTTACGGTCTTTACAACCTTCGGACCTGTGAGGAACATGTATGAAGTCTGCTCCTTCATGATGATGAAGTCGGTGAGAGCCGGCGAGTAAACCGCACCGCCTGCGCACGGACCCATGATAGCAGAGATCTGCGGGATGACGCCCGAAGCGAGGATGTTGCGCTCAAAGATCTCGCCGTAGCCAGCGAGAGCGCAGATGCCTTCCTGAATACGAGCACCGCCCGAGTCGTTCATGCAGATAACCGGTGCACCCATAGTCATAGCCATGTCCATCACCTTGCAAATCTTCTGCGCCATTGTCTCAGAGAGCGAACCGCCGTTGACGGTGAAGTCCTGAGCATATACGTAAACCAAACGGCCGCCTATTGTAGCGCTACCAGCTACGACACCGTCGCCATAGTAGTGCTTCTTCTCCATACCGAAGTTAGTACAACGATGCTTCTTGAACATGTCGTACTCCTCGAACGAGCCTTCGTCGACGAGCATCTCGATGCGCTCGCGTGCTGTGTATTTGCCGCGTGCGTGCTGCTTCTCAATGGCTTTTTCGCCGCCACCGAGACGAGCCTGTTCGCGCTTAGCGACCAGTTCCTTGATTTTTTCTACTTGTTTGCTCATAATTTTATTTTGCTATTTCTTTGTTCTTTCTTTAATATAAAAATTGCGTATATTCTAATCCAGTGTGCAAAATTACTAAAAAAAGAACAAAGAAGGCTATATCATTGATATAAATTTTGTTACTACGTCTATTTCATGCTGTCGTCTACGAACGAGAAGGGCAGCAAGTCTTTAGCCGACTGCAGGCTGTAGACGCCTTTCTTGCCGTATAGCAGCACGCGTATTGGCTGCTTGTAGCGGTCTTCTACGCCGAGTATAACCTGGCGGCAAGCTCCGCAGGGGCTTACCGGCTCGTCGAGCAGTCCGTTTGCGTTGCGCGCTACGATGGCGAGTGTCGAAACGGGCTGGTCTGGATAGTTTGCCTGTGCGGCGAAGAGGGCTGTACGCTCGGCGCACAGACCTGAGGGGAAGGCTGCGTTCTCCTGGTTTGCGCCAGTCACGATGATGCCGTTGGCGAGGCGCAGCGCGGCTCCTACGTAGAAGTTGCTGTACGGGGCGTATGCGCCGTGAGTTGCTTTCAGCGCAAGGTCTACAAGTTCGCGGTCAGCAGTGTTGAGTTCGTCGAGCTGATAGTGCTCAACGCGGATGTGAATGTCAATTTCTTTCATAGTTAAAGGTGGTGAGATGTTGTTGTGGTGAGGTGGTGAGGTGATGGGGTGAGATGGTGAAGATACTTACTCCTGCGGATTCGGTTCTTCCGTCTTTTCCTCCTTGAATTCGTATGCTCCGACGTCGGGTCGCTCGTCGCGCGGCATGGCGTTGCGGTCGGTCTTTGTAGCCGTAGCTGGGTCGGCGCGGTCGATAGCTATCGATGTCTTAGCCAATCGGAAGTCGTAGTCCTGCTTGTCGCCGTCCACCTTCTTGAAGTGGTTGGTGCATACCGAGTCGGCGTTCTCCTTCTCCTCGAACACCACGTTCACGAAGTGCGGCTTTTCTTCCTCCTTCGTCACCTCAGGTGTGCGTATCACGCAGTTCTCAAACTGATAGTTGAAGGCGTTAGGCTCTGCGGCGTCCTCGCTCGCAGCGTCCTTCACGGGCTTTCCGCCCATCATCTCGTCGGCGCTGTAGCCCGTGATGAGCGTGTTGCGACAGACGAACTGCTGCAGCGGGTGCTTCAGAGCAGAGAAGCTGAGCGCACTGGCGCGGTTTGAGTCGAACGGATAAAACTGTGCCAGCGTGCAGTTGTTCACCAGCACGTCGCCGCCTTCCACGCCGAGGCAGTTGTTGAGCGCATTCGTAAGCTGCGAGTTCTCTACCGTCACCTTCGAATTTTCTACATAAAGCGCGTGTCCCTGACAGTTGTGTATGGTCGAATTGGCTATGGTGAGCGTCTGCCGCGCCACGTCCGATGAGTCGACACGCACGCCGTTGAACGCACTGTGCAAGTCGGTGAACTCCATCCGGTTGTCGTACGACTTCTCCATGAAGTGTACGCCGTTCCACAGTCCGCTCATGCGGTCGTAAGGCAGATAGTCGAACATATAGTCGAGGCGGTCGCCGCGCAGCGTTACGGGCTGTTCGGCTGTGCCCTTGCATACGAGTCGTCCCTTCACGTCGATGCCCGCTCCGTCGTGGAAGAAGAGCGTAGCGCCCGGCGCTATGGTGAGCGTAGCGCCCTCCTCTACGGTCATCGGTCCGTAGACTACGAGCGGCTTGCCGGCAGATATGGTGTAGTCGGTCGTGATAGTCTTGTTGCGTGCGAAGTCGGCGTCCCACGACCATGCGTTGAGCACCACCTTCTGCTCCACTCCACTCTCGAGTGCGAACACGAGGCGGTCGTTCAGCTCCTTCGGTGCGTCCCCGTGATTCACGGCGGTAGTCACTTCCACGAACACGCGTATGCTGTCATTGTTGCGCACCTCTATGTAGTTCGCCTTATAGCCCTGTTCCGGACTAAGATATACACCGTCAACGTTCACTCGGAATCCGTTCTGGTTGCCACCTTCGAGTCGCACCGACGTGCAGCGCAGTCCTTTTCCCGAGCGGTTGCTCACCCAGAAGTCGCGCGTCGACGACGGCACGGTCGAGAACACGGTGTCTATGCGCACCGTGTCGGTAGAGAACGTGAGCAGGTTATTCGGCGATGTTGTGAAATCGTCGATATCGTCGCATGCGCTGAAGCCGAACACGCCCAGCACACACATTATTATATATATATGAATATGTTTCATCGTAATACTTATAACGCAGAAACTGCGGTTTTATTGTATCATTACAATCTATTGCTATTGTTTAAGCGCCTTCAAGAAACATCTTGCTCCGTATAACGGCACATTTGTCAACCTGCCTTCTTCACGATAATCGCTCATTGAGAAACGCAGACCATGCATATCGGGGTTTTCGGAAAGCGTCGTCTTGAGCGACTTCGACTGTAGGTTTTCTTCTGCTTTCACCTCTACCGGACAAACCGCAGTGTCTGCCTGAACAACAAAGTCGAGTTCGAGCTGACTGTTGTCCTTGCTGTAATAGAACACTGGCAGATCTGACAACGACTTCATCTGCGAGCAAACGAAATTCTCCGTGAAATCGCCTTTGCCGCTATTGTCTGTGCTTGGCAGAAGAAGCATGGCAGGCGGAGTAAGACTCATCGCTCCAAGCAGTCCGCAATCGAGCATAAACAGCTTGAACGCAGAGATTTCTTCATGTATTTTCAATGGCATAGCAAGCGTTGTTACGCGGTTCACCTTATATACCAGCCCTGCATCCAGCAACCACTGTATAGCAAGTTCGTAATCCTTCGCACGTGCACCTTTCTTCACAACCCCGTATATGAACTTGCGGTTTTCCTTAGCAAGTTGCGAAGGAATGGAATGCCACACCTGCCCGATGCGCATCACCTGCTCGGCAGGTGCGTGTTTTGAAATATCCTTCTCGTAGGCTGCAAGTATCTCGTTCTGCACTTCCCTCACCAAGTTGGCGTCATTGGTCTGCACAAATTTGTCTACCGCCTCAGGCATACCGCCCACCAGATAATACTCACGCAGATGCTGTATATAAAGTGTTCGCAATCCTTTCACAAAGTCCCAACGCTGCGCCTGCAGCAAAGATACCATTTGTTTCCTGTTGCGCGCAAGCAGGAATTCCTCGAAAGTCATCGGATACATATTGAGCGTGTTCACCTTTCCTACCGGATACGAATCGCCATCATGAAGCGTAAGTCCGAGCAACGACCCTGCCACCGCAACATGATATTGCGGCGCATCCTCGCAGAAATACTTAAGCGACGCCAATCCCCGCTTCAGCTCCTGCACCTCGTCCATTATGATTAGTGTCTTGCCGGGCTGAATGTTCACGCCGGTTATCGCACCGATGGTCAACAATATGCGTCCGATATTATAGTCGGGAGTGAAAAGGTCGCGCACAAGAGCGTTGTTGTCGCAGTTTATGTATGCAACATTCTCGTATTCGCGCCTGCCGAACTCCTTTAGTATATATGTCTTGCCAACCTGCCTCGCTCCAAGCAAAATCAGCGGTTTGCGGTCGTTACGGTTCTTCCACCTGACCAAATCGTCCATTATAAATCTTTCCATAACAAATTGTCATTTGTCTTACACGATGCAAAGATACTGATAATCAGCGACAAAAACAAGTATTTTACATTTTTATGAGGGACTTTTTATTACACCACTACACTTTTATGAGGAACTTTTCGCCATTTCACTACATTTTTATGAGGGACTTTTCGCCATTTCACTACATTTTTATGAGGGACTTTTCGCATAAGGATGCGGTGAAAGCTACAGACACAAAAAGCGGTTGCACGTGCCCGAAGGCTCATGCAACCGCTTCTTATATTTCGTTTTATTACTATTGTCTGAGCAAGCTCACTTTTATTTAGTGAGGTTGATCTTGTTGTTTACATTTACAGCCTCTGCAACAGCTGCACAACAAATTGCGAAGATAAATCCGAAAATCATCATAATCTTAATCCTTTCTTTAATTTTTAATCGTTATCCTTACTGTGTTTTTCTGTGTTTCCCATCTTTACCTCTTTTCATAACCTTGCCCGAAGGCAGTCGGTTACTTATTGAGGCTGATTTTGTTGTTGACCTTTACCAGTTCAGCTATCGCTGCACAACAAATCGCAAAAATAAAACTGAAAATAACCATAATGTTACCCTTTCTTTAATTTTTACTTTGTTATCCCTAATTACCTATTCTCTTTTCTTGCCTTGCGGCAAACGTCAGCCACGCTTCCAGCGTAACCTCGTTCGTTATTTACTGATGCAAAGTTAATGCCTTTTGTGTTCGCACACAAGTATAATATCAATTATTTTCCTGCTTGTCTTATATTTTTGATGTTAGTCAAGTAGTTGTCGTAAATTTGTATCTCTGCGACAGATTTGCAATATGTTTGTAGCAAGAAATGGCAGAGTTGGTGGTGAAGAAGTGGCAGTTGGGCAGGGTTTTGACTGCCAAAGAACACGGAAAAAGCCGTATTTTACGTATCCAAAGCCACAAGTAAGCGCATTACCGCGCACAGGTAACACGATTACCGCGATGCAAAAACAATATTACCGCAGCGCGGAAATGAAGTGCCCACGCTGCGGTAACTGGATAGTCTGCCTTTTTATAATTATAAATCGTGTTACCTTATTATATAAAGCCTATCACTTTATGCGATACATTCTGAACGTCTTTGCCGGCAACTTGTCGCTGAGCACCGTGCCGCCCTTGCGACTCTGGCACGAAGCAGCCGACTCTACGGGGCGTACGGCGTCTGGGCGGTCGAGAGTGTTCTCGGCGTCCATGTCGTCGCTGTGCAGGGTTGTGAGCGTTGCCGAGTGCGAACCGCGCAGTCCGTTGAGGTTGAGCGTCAGGTCGTGCGCCTCGTCCGACGTGTTGACTACCTTGACGACGATTTCGCCCTTCTGTCGGTCAACGACCGCACTGGCGAAGAGTCCGTCCTGACCCTCCTGTCCTGCCACCGGCTTGCCGTTCATCGTGAGCGGCAGCACGTTGGTGCCCTTGTTGCAGGCGTACATCTGCTGCACATAATAGCTTGTGCTCTTGAACATGCGCGTGTTGTCGAACCATATCAGGTCGGGGCGCCACTGCCATCCGTCTACGTGCGCGAAGAGCGGAGCGTAGGTAGCCATCTCCACAATGTCGGCGTTGCGCTCGATGTCGGTCATGAAGGCAGCCTCGTAGAGCGATGTCTCGAAGTGGTTCCACTTCTTGCCCTTTCCGTGGCATGCATACTCGCCGGCGAACACCTTCGGGCCCTTGCGGTCGTAGCCCTCGTAGCGCAGTCCGTGTGACAGGAACCACTGCTCGTTGCGGTAGAAATGCTCGTCGACGAGGTCGGCCTTCATCTCCTTCATGGCTTTCCATCCCTTTTCGAACATCTCGCCCTCGGAGTCTGGGCCCGATGTGCCGATGAGGCGTATCTTAGGATACTTGGCGCGTATGGCTTTCACGAACGGGCGCAGACGCTCGTAGTAGAGGGTGTTCCACTGCTCGTTGCCCACAGCCAGATACTTCAGATTGAACGGCGCCGGGTGGCCCATCTCGGCACGCTTTCTGCCCCATGTGGTGCAGGTGTCGCCGTTGGCAAACTCGATGAGGTCGAGACAGTCCTGTATGTACGGCTGCAGCGAGTCGACGGGCACATGAGCCTTCGGGTTGTTCCAGTTCTGAAACTGGCACGCCATGCCCACGTTGAGCACGGGCAGCGGCTCGGCGCCGATGTCCTCGGCAAGCTGGAAATACTCGAAGAAGCCGAGTCCGTAGCTCTGATAGTAGTCGGGGAAGAGGCGGTGATGGAATGTCGACTGCCAGCGGTTGTTGTTCAACGGGCGGTTCTCGACGGGTCCGATGGTGTTCTTCCACTGGTAGCGGTGCTTCAGCGATTCGCCCTCGACGATGCAGCCGCCGGGGAAGCGCAGCACGCCGGGGTGCATGTCGTAGAGCGCCTGAGCGAGGTCGCGGCGCATGCCGTTCTCGCGGTTCTTGAACGTGTTGACGGGGAAAAGGCTCACGTGCTCGAGAGCCACGCTGCGTGTGCCGCTGAGCAGCACGCGCAGACAGCCCTTCTGTGCGGTCTTGCCGGGCGTGAGCACAGCTTCGTACTTCTTCCACTCGCTGCCGCTCACCTTTATCTGCGCCTTGGCGCGCTCCTGCGTTTCGTCCTGCGTGCTCTGGTCGGCAAGCGAGACGTCGATTGTAGCGTCGCCGTCCAGCGCTCTTGCCCATACCGTGAAGCGGTAAGGCTCGTCTTTGACGAATCCGATGCCGAAGTAGCCCTCGTTCTGCAGACCCGTAGCGCACTCCTTATGCCCCGTGAAGCCGAGCACTACGTAGTGGGGGCAGCGCTCGAAGGGTCCGTCCGCCTTCACCTCCACGTTGCCGAACGCCTGCCATCCGAGCAGCGCCTGCGGAAACTCGAACGAACGGTTCTTTACAAGCTCGCCGTACAGTCCGCCGTCGGCAGCATAGTTGAT
>ERZ1034680.414-NODE-414-length-21663-cov-37.050305_pt1 | contig 21663 bp, 19 predicted proteins | sample MGYA00520639_ERZ1034680 | MGnify/ENA primary metagenome ERZ1034680 (study PRJEB33766, sample SAMN09781760) | gut metagenome | biome: gut microbiome | host: Homo sapiens | place: Madagascar | study: EMG produced TPA metagenomics assembly of the PRJNA485056 data...
TACGACCTGCTCATTACGAATGAGCTGCTCTACCAACTGAGCTAAATCAGCAAAATATCAGCTATCTTCACAACTGACAAGAAATAGTATACTTGATGAATTAATACCTGTCAACCTTTTTATTAAAATCTTTTCAAACCAAACCACTGCGCATTACTATCCCAAAATACTTGCGTCTGAAAATCAACATGACCATAACGATCCCGGCTCGTAACTACTAACTGCTGCTTTTCAATAGTTGAGCTAAGCCGATGCCATTCATTGACATGGAACCCGATATTTTTAAAGCTGTTCCAAGACACATAAGTAGTCCAGCTGCCACCATTTTTGCCTACCAGCCAATAACCGCAGTTACGTCCATTTACTCCATGCGAGGCATTTATTTCAAAAAGGCGCATATTAGGATCGCTCGTCTCAATAGCCCGAACATTGTAAGATACATCATTATAATGACCATCAAAACTATTGAATGACAAATAATCATGCGCCCCGTCTGCGCTCATGAGCCGCAACACCCGTCCATCAGAAACAAATTTTATTTTTTGTCCATCCTGATCCGTCGCCATAACCGTCTTATCGGCGATTGTCATGCTTTGACTGATGCCTGAGACCACCATTGCATCAGCCTGACCAGCTGAAAAGATACTAACTGCAAACCCCAAAGCAGCTAAAATTTTATATGCTTTATTCATAAAAACATCCTTTCCCTAAACTACATTACCTTAATTTAGTATTCAACACCTAAATTATTTTTCCTGCTTTTAACTAAAACTCACGGCAAAGGAACATTTGTCTTTTTATTATATTTTATTTATACTAGAATAAGGTAGTTTGTCTATTTGCTTTATTTACAAAACTCAAGAGAGAGGGCTTTTTTAGTATGCCAAATACCAATATTCCAGCAACTAAGGAAATCAAACTAATTGCTATCGCAGCTTCAACTGGCGGAACTGAAGCCCTGACCCAGGTACTGACCAGACTGCGTCCACCAATGCCGGGCATTGTCGTAGTCCAGCATATACCGGCATATTTTTCTAAACTGTTTGCTAAACGCCTTGATAATGACTGTGTATTAACCGCCACCGAGGCTGTTAACGGTGATGTTGTCCAGCCTGATCACATTTATATTGCGCCCGGTGGCAAACACATGACCGTAAAGAACATAAATGGCCGTTTGCATTTAAATTGTAAAGCCGGTCTGCCGGTACATAGTGTCTGCCCAGCCGCCGACGTTCTTTTTAACACCGTTGCCAGTGAAATTGGCAGCAACGCCTTAGGCGTAATTTTAACGGGTATGGGGCATGACGGAGCCACTGGTCTGCTTAATATGCGCCAGCATGGTTCCCGCACTTTGGGTCAAGATGAGGCATCTTGCGTCGTCTACGGTATGCCCAAAAGTGCTTTTGAATTAGGCGCTGTGGAAAAACAAGTTCCGCTAGCGGATATGGCCACCGCTATTACTGAACTGGTACACCCTGCCTAAAAAGCACAAATGACTATGCTAAATTAGCTGTTTAGCATAGTCATTTTTATTTTATGATTATTTTTCGCCTTTAATTTTATAGCCCAGCCAAAGCAAAAGCAGCCAAATTGGCAATATGATAACCGCCAGCTTCATATCCTCTATTTGAGTCATAAAGCCCCAAACACCAAGCAAAAATGCCATACAAATATAATTTATCACCGGATAAAATGGTGATTTAAACTTTGTAGCCTTGCCTTCAGCTAAACATTTAGCCCGAAATTTCAAATGCGTTATCGTAATCGTCATCCAGCTGATGGTTGCTGCTATAGTCGCTACTGACATCAGCACCATAAACACCTTGCCTGGAAAGAAATAATTTAAAGCTACGCAAAGCAAGGTTATACCTGACGAAACAAATATGCCATTGACTGGCACCCCACGCTTGGAGAGCTTGCCCAAAAATTCAGGTGCTTCATTTTTCATGGCTAATCCATAGAGCATCCGGCTATTACTGTAAATAGCTGAATTATACACTGAAACTGCTGCGGTTAAAACAACAAAATTTAAAATATGGGCAGCTGCTGGCACGCCTACGTTAGAAAATATTTGTACAAAAGGACTTGCCTCCATACCAACTTTATTCCACGGCCATAATGCCATCAGCACCGCCATCGTACCAACATAAAAAATCAAAATACGCCAAATGACCTGATTGATAGCTTTAGGTATCGTATGATCCGGATTTTCAGCTTCACCAGCGGTTATGCCGATGAGCTCGATACCGCCAAAAGAAAACATTACTACCGTAATCGAAAGGGCCAATCCCCACCAGCCATTGGGCATAAAACCACCATTTTGCCAAATATTGCTGATATTATCCGGGAATGGCTGACCGCTGCCAAAAAGCAAACACAGTCCTAAAACAATCATCAAGACAATGGCCGATATCTTAACTAATGCCATCCAAAATTCAAATTCACCATATAGCCGTACATTTATAAGATTTACCACTGTAATCACTACCAAGCAGACAAGCGCGGCAATCCATTGTGGCATATCAGGATACCAAAACTGCATATATATTCCCACAGCCGTAAGTTCTGCCATAGAAACCAGCACATAGTTAAACCAATAGTTCCAGCCAGACAAAAAACCAGGAAACTTGCCCCAGTATTTCGTCGCATAATAGCTGAATGACCCTGATACAGGCTCATCCACCGCCATTTCGCCTAACATTCGCATGATGAAAAAAATCACCACGCCGCCTATTAAATACGATAACATAACGGCTGGTCCCGCCAAGGCTATCGTCGATGCTGAGCCATAAAACAGACCTGTGCCAATAGCTCCTCCCAGGGCAATCATCTGTAAATGACGATTTTTCAGACCCCGCTTCATCTCGCTTGAATCATTCATAACCACATCTCCAAAATACGTCAATCAATAGCGTTGCCGCTCTTTTAACGCCCGCTCTACTTCTCGTTTAGCTGCTTTGGCCTGAAGCGACTGACGTTTATCATAATTGTGCTTGCCTGATGCCAGTGCCAGTTCCAATTTAGCTCGCCCTTGCTTAAAATATATTTTTAATGGTACCAGCGTAAAACCTTTTTCCTTAGTTTTGCCTAAAAGCTTTAATATTTCGGCTTTATGCATCAAAAGTTTACGTGGTCTTAAGGGATCATGATTAAATATATTCCCTTGTTCATACGGACTGATATGCATGTTCTCAACAAAAACTTCACCATTTTTAATAACGGCATAACTATCCTTGAGATTAGCTTTGCCCGCCCGCAATGATTTCACCTCGGTACCATGCAATTCCAGTCCGGCTTCATAAGCTTCGTGGATAAAATAATCATGTCGTGCCTTGCGATTTTCGCAGGCAATCTTAACCCCAGCATTTTTTTTGCCCATTTTTATCACCTTGCAATTAATAAAGCAACTTTATTTACTATTACCCGTGCCGCCCTCAGTCTTACGATGTGGCCGTGGACGATGCTTAGGTGCTCTAGCCTGTTTTTCCTTTTGGGCTGATGCTTTTTCTTCCCGCTCCTTGCGCTCACGGTATCCCGGCGGATCTGGCCAAACAGCATTGTTAAGACCAGTCACATAAACCCGATGATAGCTGCTGCCATTGCGCCGTTCTTCACGATTCCGGCTGCGATTTTCTTTAAGACCAGCTTTTGCTATCCGTCCTTCTGCCTTTAGCGGTAATTGTTTCGGCGACTTGCCCGCTCTATGGCGGCTGCCATCCTTTTTACCAGGTTTCAACGGATTAGCTAATACATTTGCTACAACATCACTGCCAGTAAGCTTTTCCTGTTTTTTTGACGGTTTCTTAACCTTGCTCTTATAACCCCGTTCGGTGCTGCCATGATGGCGGTTATTTTCTTTAGCCACTTTATTATTTTTATTTGCCTTAACAGCTGATGCGGCTTTGCTGCCACAAGCGGCACTGCGACCAGCATTTTTCATAGCCAGTGGATCGCCAGCGCCATTATCCTTTAACACAAAATCAAGATTACGTTCTTCAATATTGGCTCTCACCAAGAGAACTTCAACTTCATCACCCAAACGATATTTTTGCTGTGTATGTTCACCAACCATCGCAAATTGTTCTTCTACATACTCGTAAAAATCATTAGTCATGGTTGACACATGCACTAGCCCTTCTACTCCATTATCGAGCTCAATAAAAAGGCCAAACGCCGTCACGCCACTTATGACACCCGTGAATTCTTCCCCCACATAATCAGCCATATATTCAATCTTTTTCATGTCAGTGGTTTCACGTTCCGCTTCAATCGCTAGCCGTTCTCTTTCCGATGAATGATCCGCTATCTCCGGCAGCAGTGACCGCAATTTTTCCTGCCGCTCAACTGGTATTGAGCCCGTTGCAAAAGTTTCCCGCAGCAATCTATGCACAATCAAATCCGGATAACGGCGTATAGGCGAGGTAAAATGCGTATAATAACGCGCCGCTAAACCAAAATGCCCCAGGCTTTGCTCTGAATACCTAGCCTGCTGCATCGAACGCAAAGCTACAGTGCTTATTATCCTTTCTTCCGGTCGTCCTTCCACTTTCGCTAATACCCTTTGTACATCCATCGGTTTTATTTGTCCAGCTTCATCCTGTCTTACAAATAGACCAAAGGCTGCTAAAAGATTGTTCAGGCGTTCTATTTTTTCTTCTGACGGCTGTTCATGCACCCGATACATAAAAGGAAGCTGTTTATTATCCATGTGCTTAGCAACCGTTTCATTAGCAATAAGCATACATTCTTCGATAATTGATTCAGCTAGTGAACCTTCCCGCTTGATGAGCGCTACCGGGTGTCCATTTTCATCTAGCTTCACCTTGACTTCCGGCACTTCAAAATCAATTGAACCGCGGCGATGGCGCTTAGCCTTTAAAATATTTCTAAGCTCAGCCAAGTTCATAAGCATTGCCTTAATATCTTCATTATCAGAAACAAATGGCTCAGCTTTATCAACGAGCACTTTATTTACAATATTGTAAGTCAAACGACGATAAACATGAATCACTGTCGGCAAAATTTCATAGCTAGTAACTTCACCCTCAGCCGATATTTGCATTTCACAAGCCATCGACAGCCGATCGACACCTGCATTAAGACTGCAAATGCCATTAGACAACTCCTTCGGGAGCATTGGCACTACTCTATCAACTAAATAAACACTGGTCCCGCGCTCATAAGCTTCTCGATCTAGTGGCTGATTTTCTCTTACATACCAGCTGACATCAGCAATATAAACACCTAAAAAATACGAACCATCAGCGTTTTTGCGCGCATACACACCATCATCAAGGTCTTTTGAATCCTCGCCATCAACCGTTACAATCGGCAAATCACGCCTATCGGCACGCCCTTCATATTCATTAGGGGCAGGATTTTCTTCCATGGCGCTAGCTGCCTGTTGCACTGCCTCAGGAAATTTCTCATCTAAATCGTATTGCCGCATTACTGATAGTATATCTACTCCCGGTGCCCCGCTCTTACCTAATACTTCAACAACGGTTCCTTCTGCATTGCGATGCCCCTCCGGCCATTTAGTTACCTTTACCACTACTTTGCTGCCAGTTTTAGCCCCATTGAAGTTCTTGTGATGCACAAAAATATCATGGTTAAGTTTCGTATTATCAGGCGTCACAAAACCAAAATTCCTGCTGCTTTCAAACGTCCCAACAATTTTTTCATTGGCCCGTTCCAATACCTCAATTATTTCACCTTCCCGTGACCGGCCTTCTTCCGTGGCTGGCACAGCCTTTACAGCTACTCTGTCACCATGCATAGCTGAACCTATATACTGTGGTGGTACAAATACATCAGTATCTTCATCCGTTTCCCGTTCATCCGGAATAACAAAACCAAAGCCCTTAGCTGTCATCGACAACCGTCCCTCAATAATTTTTGCTTTCAATTCCATACGTTTTTTCTCCATTGCTAAAAATTCGTTTTACCTGCATTTTCGTTCATCTTACTGTTGCAGGAAGGCAGCTGCCTCACTAAATACCAGATCCCGCTCGCCCTTTAGTGGCAGCATATGACCTGATTTATTCAGCCACAAAATACGTTTCTGACTGCTTTTTACATGTTCATAAATATATTCAGCACTCTTTGGTGCCGCTGTGTGATCGTCTCGGCTATGCATTATAAATACTGGTGCTGTAACCTCATCAATACAGCCTTTAGTCTTGTCGATAATTGTAACCAGTTCATGAATACTTAAAAGTGGCATTTTACGGTAACTTTTATTAGCCGCTGGCGGTACATTCTTTAACAACCGTCTGGCTTTTGGCACAAATTGATCGGTACATAGCTCACGTGGTGGCAATCCCGCCAGACCTCGCTCCTCAGCTACAAAAATTGGTGCTGCCATGGAAATTACCCGAGCTATTTTCTGCTCTGTTGACAAAAGCAATGCCAATAAACCGCCCATTGAATGACCAGCTACTGAAATTTCCTGACAAAAGCCTCTAAGTATCGCATAACCATCTCGCACCGAATCCATCCAATCATTCCACGTCATATGGCTCATATCTTCAACGGTCGTACCATGCCCAGCCAATCTAACGCCTAATACCGTAAACCCCTGTTTATTTAACGCCTCACCCATTAACAACAGTTCTGCTGGCAGTCCCGTAAAGCCATGAATTAAGAGCACGCCCTTTTCACCGCCAGGTAAAAAAAACGGCTCTGCTCCTGCTAATATCATATCCCTAACACCCCCTTAGAAAAAGCAAAACGCCCCTGCTCTGAATCAGAAGAACAGGAACGTTACCTTTTGGTATTAGTTGGTCATACGGGCAATCACAATCGTAATTACTGCAAACAAAATCGCAAATACCACTGTTACCCGTGCTAATAATGCGTCCATACCACGAGCCTTGCTTGAAAATACCGTATCGGCACCGCCGCCCATACCGCCCATACCAGCGGATTTTGCTTCCTGTCCTAAGACAGACGCAATTAGGACGATTGCTACCAATGCATCTAATATCATCAAAACGGTAAGCAACATGTACGTAAGCCTCCCTTTAATTACAGTTTCCACTTTATCTTACCATATAAAGACTTGTTACTGCAAGAAAACTTGCCGTTATGCGGCTTTATTTACCTAAATTTAACCCTAATTACAGTTTAGCATATATATTTTCTATATATTCTCTAGTCGCAACTGCATTCTCTGGCAAGGTGTTTTCCAGTGTAACATGAATATATGGTTTTTCTTGTTTAATAAACCGTAATATATCTGTATAATCCAGCTTACCCTTGCCACAAGCAACTGATACCAGCTTTTGCCCATCATCACTAATCACAAAATCTTTTAAATGCACTACTGCTATATAGTCCTTTAAATCAGCTATCGCCGTGCGTATAACCTCAGCTCTATTGGCTATATTATGCGGACCTAACAAATTTACGGGGTCAAAAATAATCTGCAAATTAGGTGAATCAATTGCTCTTAGTACAGCTAATGCCCGCTTAGAATCATAAACAATATGCCGGCACACTGGCTCAATCGCAACAATAACACCATATTTTTCAGCACAAGCTACTACCGGTCGCAAATTTTTAATAAATATTCCCAAAGCTTCTTCACTGCGGCCTTCGGGTGTGTCTTCCTCATAAGTGGTATTAGGCGCGCCAGTTTCAGTACCAACTACACCGGCACCAAGCTGTGCTGCAAAGCGGATATTGGCATAATAACTTTGCTGAATTTTAGCTAGCTGTTCAATATCAGGATTAGCCAGATTCTTATAATTGCCTAAAACTGCCACATCAATATTGAATTTGGCAAAAAGTTTTTTTAAATACAGCGCCAAGCCTGGTGTCAAGGCCTTATCACCAGGGTACTTTGCTAAAACCTTGGTAAGTGCCAAATGACCACAGGTAAAGCCTTGTTTTTTCGCCATTGCCAGTCTATCGGTAAGTTCCCCTGAAGCAATATCATGCAGCCTTATTCCTAATTGCATAACGCGACCTCTTTTCTGTTTATACTTATTTATTATCATTGTAAACACTTACATTATAGCGCAAACCGATAATTTTTGCCAATATAATATCTGACTGCCGGAAAGCTTTCTAAAAAACAGCTGCCAGCAACAAGCCTGAATATGACCTGCTACTGGCAGCTGTTACTATCCGTATTAAATTTAGATTGTATATACCCGAATCATATTCGTATTATTACCCACCGTAGTACGGCTCTGTAATTTAATACCCGAAGTAATAATCGTAATATCACCACGTTTAACAAAGTCATTTTTAACCGCAGCAGCTGCTGAGTTCGTTATCATTTCATCAACATCGTGCCACATCGTACCAAGAATTGGATAAACTCCCCAACGCAAATTCAGCTGACGAACAACTTCTTCATGCGGCGTATAAGCTACGATAGCAGCTTTGGGCCGATAGCGCGAAACAACTTTTGTTGTATAACCACTGTCAGTCGGCGTAATAATAGCCGGCGCATCCAGTTCATAAGCCATCTGAACCGTAGCATGAGCCACTGCTCGCGTTCTCGACTGCAAATGTTCAATACCGCGTTCAACGAACATATCCTTGTACTCAAGCGCCTGCTCAATGCGGCAAGCAATACGATTCATAGTTGCTACTGCTTCTACTGGATAGCTGCCAGAAGCCGTCTCACCCGAAAGCATAATTGCGTCAGTACCATCTAAGATAGCATTACCAACATCAGATACCTCAGCCCGAGTTGGACGCGGGTTATCCGTCATCGACTCTAGCATCTGCGTAGCTACGATAACCGGCTTGCCAGCCTTATTGCATTTGCGAATAATCTCCTTTTGAATAAGTGGTACATCTTCAGCTGGAACCTCAACACCAAGATCACCACGCGCAACCATGATACCATCTGAAACTGCTAAAATCTCATCAAAGTTATTAACACCTTCAAGATTTTCAATCTTCGGAATGATTTCCATATGACCATTGTGCTCTTCAATCAGCTTGCGAATAGCAAGTACATCTGAAGGACGCTGAATAAAGGACGCTGCTACAAAATCCATCCCCTGCTCACAGCCAAAAATAATATCCTTGGCATCCTGCTCAGAAATTGGTGGCAAGCCCAAAGAAACGCCCGGTGCTGCGACACGTTTTTTCGTGCTCATTTTACCACTGTTCTGAATCGTCGTAACGATATCCTTGCCTTTTATTTCATCAACTTTAAGTGCAACCAAACCATCAGACAATAACAAAGTATCACCTGGTTTTACTTCGGTATATAAGCCTTTATGATTTACTGAAACATGAGTTTCATCACCTGGAATATCTTCATAGGTAAGCGTGAACTGATTGCCTTTTTCCAGCATAACCTTGCCGTCTTTAAATTCGCCTAAGCGCATCTCAGGCCCTTTAGTGTCAAGCACGAGCGAAATAACTTTGCCCGTCTTTTTGGCAGCTTCCCGTACCATATTGATACGACGCAAATGTTCTTCATGGTCGCCATGTGAAAAATTGAACCGAGCCAAGTTCATACCGTTTTCAATAAGCGCCTCAACTACCCCTGGTTTTTCCGTAGCTGGACCCTGCGTGCAAATAATTTTTGTCTTTTTTAACATGATTAAAATCCCCACCTATTCTTTTAATACATATTACTTGCTGCTAGTAAAATTATCGAAAAAATCCGATGTCGCTGCAATTTTACTAACCGCTCGACCGGGAATTACATCTCCCTTGCTGCTTCTATTCTACACGGTTTGTCCACATAAGTAAAACAAAATACAATAATTCGCTTAAAGAAATTATTTTCAGAAAATCCCTGTAATTTTTTGTTATTCATTAAGCTTATTCATAGCTATATGGTTTAATTATTGTTATTGTTTATAATACTTTTTTAAAATTATTAATGTCAGAAACCTGCAAAAACGATATAATATAAGTAACGAAGGTATTTATATTCCAAGGAAGGGGGTGCATTTTATGGCTACGATATCTGCTATGTCTAACAATACCTATCTCATGTACAAATCAGCTAAAAAACTATCCGGCAACACTAATTTCAGCAACATGCTTTTTGGTTCAACGGACAAAACCAGCCAAACTGATGATTCTATCAGCAAAATGTGGTCAAATTACACTAATGCTGCCAGCCAATCAGCAGCTAATCTTGATAATTTAACTTCGCTGAAGCAAAATACCACTGAACTGGTAAATTCCTACAATGATGCCAAAAAAACATTTCAGACTGACTTTAAAGCCACGATGAGTGATCTAAAAGGATCAGCACAAACGGTTATGGGCATGAATTATGATTTTAGCACCAGCGACATAACTACTGACAACGCCGGCAAAACTGTCTATAGTGATTCACTAAAAAATGCCATCAGCAATGTAAAATCGTTAATTTCCGATTATAACGATGCTATTGGTTTAACTAGTGACTACAGCGATGTCAGCAAACGGCTAAAATCTCTGGCTAATGTCTTTAGTGACACTACTTACCGTGCTGATACTTATGCCAAAATTGGTATTGGTGTCGATAGTAAAACAGGTGCTTTGAGCCTCGATGAAGACAAACTTGCCAAGGCTCTCACCGAAAACGGGGATCGCGTAAAAAACATCTTGGGCAGCAATGGACTTGCTGGCAAAGCCAATAATCATGTTGACTTGGCTAACTCCCAGCAAAGCAATCTTTTCCCATCCATGCAAACCATGCTTGGCAAAGATTATATAACTGCTCAGGCTTATACCAATCCTAAAGTCTTAGCCGCTTCGACTAACTTTTCAATGATTGGCGGCTTAATCGACATGATGTTCTAAAGGTTTATTAAAAGAGGTTCGCTAGCTCTTATGAGTCAGCGAACCTCTTTATTTTCTTATTTTAAAATTAAATATTATAGCACTGAAGTCCCCCCGCAAGACATCAGTATGCTAAATCTGCTGACAACTGTGCTTATACGGAAACCAGACCATAAAGCCTAGTTAATAGTATACGGCCATGTTGTTTATGCTCGACAAAATAAGCTGCTATTTGATTTTTTTATCAACATCGCGGTAAAAGTCCTTCAATATATCGCGCACGGCATTAGCATAACGCTTATCATCACCAGCTGTTTTGTATTTAGTTGCTATCACTTCCCCCGTTTTAGCATTTATTAATTGCAAACTCAAAGCCACCTGATAACTTTGCTTGGTATAACCAAAGCAATCGGTTATTTTTGTGCGATAATGCCGACGATAACCAATGTGTTCTTTATCATTTTTGTCATACCAGCTAAATTCTTCGCTATAATCCTCGTCCATTTCGGTACTGACCGTTGGTGCAATCCAAGTTTTTTCACAAGCGTATTTAGTTACCTCTCCAGTTACATAATAATCACAAACTGCGTCATTAGTAAAAACTGGCCGCAAATTTTTTAGGCGATTAGCGGCTTCATCACGCAATGCAAATTCCAAAGTGCGGACAGCCATTTCATTGCTTGCTATTTCAGCTGTACAATTTAACGGCTTAAACCCAATAGTTAAATTGGTTTTATAATTTTTACGACGATCTTTTTTCAGTCGGCTCCAATCACCAGTAAAATTCTTGGTTATAGTTTCAAAAGCATCTTTTTCATCAGTATTCCCGCTGGTATAATAATCAGCCAAGGTCATTACCGGCTGTTTGCTAATACCATCATAAAGTGTATAATCAATATCAATATCTAACCGCGGATTATAGTGCTCTGGTATCAAATATGGTTCATAAGCACTCCAATAATGCAAGCGATAAGCTGAGCCATGTGGTCCATTTTCAATATTATCATAACTTACTTTTTCAACATTTACCCAAGTAGCGGGTGATTTTTCCGTGTATTTTTTTAATTTATGCAGCCTTGGCACTATATAGGCATCCCCCGCTTGCAAACTAGCTAGCAGTGCTTCTTTCTCCGTTGCGGTTGCCATAGCCGACATATTTTCAAATTTTGTCTTTTTTAACCGCTTGCTAGCACGTTCCTGCAAAATACTATTTTGCAGTGCAGATTGCGCTGCTGTAGCATTTTCCATGGGCATAATAATGATTCTCTTATACGAAGTAACCGGTATGGCGCCTTCTTCCACAGCCCAAATATTCCCCGCTGCCTCAATGCTATTATTCGCTGCTGCCAAATTACCAGCCCCCAAGGCTGCTGCGGTTATTAATATTTTTAAAAATTTATTCATAGAAATCATCCCCCCTTTTTAGACAAAAACTCCCGCAATTCGGCATAATTGCAGGAGTTTTCGGCTAGCATTTATTTTTAAAAATTATTTGTTCATTGCTTCCTGTACGGCAACTGCAACAGCAACTGTCATACCAACCATCGGGTTGTTACCAGCACCGATGAGACCCATCATATCAACATGAGCCGGAACCGAAGAAGAACCAGCGAACTGAGCATCGCTGTGCATACGACCCATCGTATCCGTCATACCATAGGAAGCAGGACCTGCTGCCATGTTATCCGGATGGAGCGTACGGCCCGTGCCGCCACCAGAAGCAACGGAGAAGTATTTCTTGCCTTTTTCGATGCATTCTTTCTTATAGCAGCCAGCTACTGGATGCTGGAAACGAGTCGGGTTCGTGGAGTTACCAGTGATAGAAATATCTACATCTTCCAAATGCATGATAGCAACGCCTTCCTGTACGGAATCAGCACCATAGCATTTTACGTTAGCACGTACACCATCGCTGTATTTGATTTCTTCAACAACATTTACTTTGTTAGCTTTGAAATCATAATCAGTTACAACATAAGTGAAACCATTGATACGGCTAATGATCTGAGCTGCGTCTTTACCAAGACCATTCAGAATAACACGCAGCGGGTTCTTACGAACTTTGTTAGCTGTCTGCGCGATACCGATAGCACCCTCAGCAGCAGCAAAGGATTCATGACCAGCGAGGAATGCAAAGCACTGTGCATCCTCGGAAAGGAGCATAGCACCAAGGTTACCATGACCAAGACCTACTTTACGATGGTCAGCAACGGAACCTGGTACACAGAAAGCCTGCAAGCCTTCGCCGATAGCCTTAGCAGCGTCAACAGCTTTCGTGCAGCCCTTTTTGATAGCGATAGCTGCACCAAGGGTATAAGCCCAAGCAGCATTATCAAATGCGATCGGCTGGAGATCTTTAACGATTTTGCCAGCTTCGACGCCTTTTTCGTCACAAATCTTTTTTGCGTCCTCGATGGATGCAATACCATACTGTTTGCAGACTTCGTTGATTTTGTCAATACGGCGCTCATAGCCTTCGAATAATGACATTCTATTCATTCCTTCCTTATTACCTAAAACTTGCAACAACTAGTGAATAGTTTTCTTACTCTTCACGCGGGTCGATGTACTTAACGCCATCAGCGAAACGACCTTTAGTGCTCGTGTTGGACTTAATTGCTTCATTAGCATCTTTGCCCTGACGAACAGCTTCCATTACCTTGCCCAGCTGAACTACTTCATAACCGATGATACGGTTTTCTTTATCCAGCGCCAGTTTCGTAACGTAGCCTTCTGCGAGTTCCAAGTAACGTGGACCTTTTTTCAGTGTACCATAAAGCGTACCAGTCTGGCTGCGCAAACCTTTACCAAGGTCATCAAGACCAGCACCGATAGGCAGACCATCATCAGAGAATGCCGTCTGGCTGCGGCCATAAGCAATCTGCAAGAAGAGCTCACGCATAGCCGTGTTGATAGCATCGCAAACAAGGTCAGTGTTTAAAGCTTCGAGAACCGTAAGACCTGGGAGAATTTCAGCAGCCATAGCAGCTGAATGAGTCATACCCGAGCAGCCAATAGTCTCAACGAGAGCTTCCTGAATGATACCATCTTTTACATTAAGCGTCAGTTTGCAAGCGCCCTGCTGCGGTGCGCACCAGCCAACACCATGCGTAAGACCACTGATGTCCTGTACATTCTTGGATTTTACCCATTTGCCTTCCTCTGGAATCGGAGCAGCGCCATGATGTACTTCCTGCGCTACGCATGCCATGTCTTCCACTTTCTGTGAATAAGCAATCATTGTTCGTATTCCTCTCTTTTCTAAAATATAATACTGAGGCTCAGCCGGCCGGCAAATGCTAGCATAAAAGAAAATCAATCTTTTTTTGCCAGCTGGCTTTTACCCCTGTCTTACTGAATCATTATAAACCTGCGCTTTAGATTTCAACCAGGTTTTTACCGGTCATTTCGGCCGGAATATCTACTCCAGCTAGGGTTAAAAGCGTTGGTGCGATGTCGCAAAGTGCGCCATCTTTAACAGCCTTTACCCGATCCGATACTACGATAAACGGAACTGGATTAGTCGTATGCTTCGTGAATGGCTGACCATTATCATAATCCATCATCTTATCAGCATTACCATGATCAGCAGTGATGCAAACCTCACCACCGACTTCGCGGATAGCATCAACAAAACGACCAACACAGGTATCAACCGTTTCTACGGCTTTTACAACTGCGGGGAATACTCCCGTATGACCAACCATATCACAGTTAGCGTAGTTGAGGATGATAAAATCATACTTACCTGATTTTATTGCCTCAACGACTTTATCCGTAACTTCGATAGCACTCATCTCTGGCTGCAAATCATACGTTGCAACCTTCGGGCTAGGAACTAAAATGCGATCCTCACCTTTATATGGTTCTTCAACGCCACCATTAAAGAAGAAGGTTACATGAGCATATTTTTCCGTCTCAGCAATGCGTAACTGCGTCATACCCTGATTCTGAATTATTTCGCCCATAGTGTTCTTGATAGTCTCCGGCGGGAATGCTACTTTGGCATTCATACCGTCTTCATACTGTGAGAACGTTGCAAACGGAATTTTCAGGCTTTCATCACGTTCAAAGCCATCAAATTCGGCATCAACAAACGCATGCGTCAGCTGACGAGCTCTATCCGGACGGAAGTTGAAGAAAATAGCGCCATCGCCATTTTTCATGCCTTCATAGCCTTTTATGACACATGGCACTACAAATTCATCATTAGCACCATTTTCGTAGCTGGCTTTAAGACCTGCCACTGCCGAATCAGCACTGACACCCTCAGCATGAGCTATAGCCTCATAAGCTTTTTGCTCACGATCCCAGTTATGGTCACGATCCATAGCATAATAACGGCCACTTATCGTAGCTATCATGCCAACACCAATTTCTTCACATTTAGCAGCAAGTTCTTCTAAGAAAGGCTGTGCACTCTGCGGTGGAACATCACGTCCATCAAGGAAAGCATGGACATAAACTTCTTTGATGTCATTCTTTTTGGCTAATTCCAGCAGTGCATATAAATGCGCCTGATGACTATGAACACCGCCTGGTGAAACCAAGCCTAAGAGATGCAGCGCACCGCCATTAGCCTTAACTCCATTTACAATATCCAGGAGCGCTTTGTTTTTGAAGAAATCGCCATTTTTAATATCACGCGTAATGCGCGTAAGCTGCTGATAGATAACACGGCCTGCGCCAATATTGGTATGACCTACTTCCGAATTACCCATCTGACCATCAGGCAGACCAACGTATTCGCCAGATGCCTGAAGCTGGCTTGTTTTATACTTAGCCATAAGACCATCAAGTACCGGCGTATTAGCCTGCTGTACCGCATTATTCTTATCGCTCTTGTCACCGAGTCCGCAACCATCCATAATGATTAATGCTACTGGTGCATTTTTAAGTTTAGCCATTTATATTGCTCCTTTGCGAAACAACTTACCGAGTAGATTAATAATTTACGATTTCAGAGAAATCTTTAGCTTTAAGTGATGCACCACCAACAAGCGCGCCATCAACATTCGGCTGTTTCATGAGATCTTTAATCGTAGCTGGTTTTACGCTGCCACCGTACTGAATGCGGATTGCATCAGCGGCTGCTGCGCCAAATACTTCACCAACAGTTTTGCGAATATGGGCGCAAACTTCTTCTGCCTGTTCAAAAGATGCCGTTTTGCCAGTGCCAATAGCCCAAATCGGCTCATAAGCAATAACAACCTTGCCTGCATCTTCAGCCGTAAAGCCTGCCAAAGCTGCTTTAACCTGACCAGCAACGAGATCAAGATACGTACCAGCTTCACGAATTTCCAGTGTTTCACCACAGCAGATGATCGGCGTAATGCCAGCAGCAAAAGCAGCTTTAGCGCGTTTGTTAACGCCTTCATCAGTTTCGCCAAAATACTCACGACGTTCGCTATGACCGAGTACGCAATAGTCAACACCGATTTCATTTAACATACCAGTGGAAATTTCACCCGTGAAAGCACCTTTAGCTTCCCAATGAACATTCTGAGCACCAACATGGATGTTCGTACCTTTGACAGCTTCAGCAACTGAAGAAAGTGCCGTAGCCGTCGGGCAAACAACAACATCAACCTTAGCATCCTTAACGAGCGGTGCCAAAGCCTTTACCAGTTCAACACCCTCTTTAATAGTGTTGTTCATCTTCCAGTTGCCTGCAATAATCGGAGTTCTTGCCATTTGAAAATTACCTCCCAATACAAATGTACGTAACGAAACTATTATTTATCAGCGATAGCAGCAATGCCCGGCATCTCTTTGCCTTCGAGGAACTCAAGTGTAGCACCGCCACCAGTCGATACATGCGAAATCTTATCCGTTAAACCAGTCTTTTTAAGTGCTGCAACTGAATCGCCACCGCCAACGATAGAAATAGCACCTTCATCTGTTGCCTTAGCTACAGCCTTAGCTACCGCCAAAGTACCCTGAGCAAAATCATCAAATTCGAATACGCCCATCGGACCATTCCAAATAACCGTCTTAGCACCAGCTAAAGCTTCCGTATAAGCAGCGGAAGTCTTTGGACCAGAATCAAGAGCGTCCCAGCCAGCTTCAACCTTATCGACATCAACGATTTTAGATTCGCCTTTCGTTGCATAATCCTTATCGCCAGGCCACATATTAGCAACTCTAAGGTCACGTGGCAGAACAACTTTAACGCCCTTATCTTCAGCTTTCTTCAAAAGTTCACGAGCCAGTTCGTATTTATCCGGTTCGCAAAGGCTGTCACCAATTGGCAGACCTTTAGCGGCATCAAAAGTATGAGCCATGCCGCCGCCAATGATAATAGTATCAACCTTATCAATCATGTTGTTGATAACGCCGATTTTATCAGAAACTTTAGCGCCACCGATGATAGCAACGAACGGACGCTGTGGAGCTTCCAAAGTTTTGCCAATGTAATTAATTTCTTTTTCCATAAGGAAGCCAGCTACGCACTCAATATATTGTGGTACACCAGCATTGGATGCATGAGCACGATGGGAAACACCAAAAGCATCATCGACAGCAAGATCAGCTAACGATGCGAGCTTTTTAGCAAATTCTGGATCATTTTTCTTTTCAGCCTTATGATAACGAAGGTTCTCTAACAGGAGTACTTCGCCTGGTTTTAAGTCAGCAGCAGCTTTTTCAGCATCTGGACCTACGCAATCAGCTGCCCATTTAACATCTTTCTTCAAGAGCTCCGAAAGGTGTGCTACCAAATGCTTCGTTGAAAACTGCGGTTCACGAGCTTCCGTCGGGCGACCGATATGACAAGCTAAAATTACAGCTGCACCGTTATCGAGCAGGTAATTAATCGTCGGCAACGTGCGAACCATACGCGTGTCATTGGTTATATTCTGATTTTCGTCAAAAGGAACATTATAATCAACGCGGACAAATACTTTTTTACCATTTACGTCAACGTCTTTGATGGTTTTCTTATCCATTAGTCATGACCTCCAAATAGTTTTCAGCATAATAAAAATTTGAGGTCCGGCCCAAGTTCTAGGCCGGACCTCAAAAGATCTTCTACTGTATTCGATTAAAACAGCTGAAATTATTTAACTTCTTCAGAGAAGTATTTGATAGTGCGAACCATCTGGCTCGTGTAGCTGTTCTCGTTGTCGTACCAGGAAACAACCTGTACGAGGGAGTTGCCGTCACCAGTGTGGGAAACCATCGTCTGCGTAGCATCGAAGAGCGAACCGAAACGCATACCAACGATATCTTTGGATACGATTTCGTCTTCGTTATAACCGAAGGACTCAGTAGCAGCAGCTTTCATTGCAGCATTTACGCCTTCAACCGTAACTTCGCCTTTAACAACTGCATAAAGGAGCGTCGTGGAACCAGTCGGAGTCGGAACGCGCTGTGCAGCACCGATGAGTTTGCCATTCAGCTCTGGCAGAACAAGACCGATTGCTTTAGCAGCACCGGAGGAAGCCGGAACAATGTTCTCAGAAGCAGCACGGCTGCGACGGAGATTACCTTTACGCTGCGGACCATCGAGAACCATCTGGTCGCCAGTGAAAGCATGAATCGTCTGCATGATACCACTCTGAATCGGAGCGAACTTATTGAGTGCATCAGCCATCGGAGCCAAGCAGTTCGTCGTGCAGGAAGCAGCGGAGATGATCTTCGTGCCAGCTGGAATCGTTTTGTGGTTAGTATTAAATACAACAGTCGGGAGGTCGTTACCAGCCGGAGCGGAAATAACGACTTTCTTAGCGCCTGCAGTCAGATGTGCAGAAGCTTTTTCCTTAGAAGTATAGAAGCCCGTGCATTCGAGGACAACGTCAACATCATGTTTAGCCCATGGAATGTCTTTTGCGTCGCGCTCAGCATAGATTTTAATCGTCTTGCCTTTAACCGTAATCGTACCAGCTTCATCATCAGCCGAAACCGTATCAGCATACTCATAACGACCCTGAGAAGAATCATACTTCAAGAGATATGCGAGCATGGAAGGTTTCGTGAGGTCGTTGATTGCAACAACTTCATATCCTTCTGCATCGAACATCTGACGGAATGCGAGACGGCCAATACGACCAAAACCATTAATAGCTACTTTTACTGCCATTTGAAAAATACCCCCTAAATGTTTTAGAAGTTCAGTTCTTACAGGATTTATAATACAATAACCAACGCCATAATGTCAATGATTTTATCATAAATTACAGCAATTATTCTATGAATGAACAATGCTCTTTTCTGAAAATTCATTACAAATATATAACAATAAGCTTTGCTTTATTAAACGACTGTAAACACAGATAAATAATAGCAATCACGTACTTAAACAAAAATGATGACAAGTAAAAATACTTGTCATCATTTTACAACATATATAAATATTATTTATACCTGATTGCTTTTATCATCTTTAGCTTGCTTTTCCAAGGTTAAAAGCGCCTGAACTAAAATAGCACATTCTAAGCGCTTCTTTTGTATTTCACAACCTACTTCATAAGGCTTACGAATATCACCATGGAAAAGATCCGCATTGGCATGACAACCGCCCGAACAGAAAAATCTGGCCCAGCAATCACGGCATTTTTCTTTGTTTAATACATGACTTTCTCTAAAGTATTGTGGCAGCTCCTGATTAGTTACGCCTTCATAAATCGAACCCAATTTATATTTTTCCCGACCTACAAATTGATGACAAGGATAGAGATCACCATTTTCAGCTACCGCAAAGTATTCATGACCAGCGCCACAGCCTGAAAGACGTTTAGCTACGCATGGTCCATTCGATAAATCCATATTGAAATGGAAGAAGAAAAAGCCCTTGCCTGCCCGATGTCTTTCCATATAAGCTTCAGTCAGCCGATCGTATTCTTCAGCAATACGCGGTAAATCTTCTTCGGTAAAACCTAAAGGACTGTCCTTCATAACCACTGGTTCCATCGAAAGAATGTCAAAGCCTTCATCATTCATCGACAATACATCTTTGGTAAAATCCATATTGTTCTTAGTATAGGTACCGCGCAAATAAGTGTATACTCCGCGATAGTCATAATCACCGCCCTTGCGGCTATCAAGACACTTATGGAAATTTTTAATTACCCGCTCATAGCTGCCATTGCCACCAACATCCGGGCGCATTGCATCATGAACTTCTTTTCGTCCATCAAGTGATAATACCAAGGAAAAATCATTGTCATTCAGCCACTTAATATTATCGTCATTTAAAAGTATGCCATTGGTCGTAAGCGTGAGTTTGAATTTCTTGCCGGTTTCCTTTTCCCGCTGTCTTGCATATTCCGTAACCGCTTTTACTGTTTTCATATTCATCAGCGGTTCGCCGCCAAAGAAATCCATTTCACAATGTTTACGTGGACCACTAGCCGCAATTAAAAAATCAACCGCCTTTTTACCAACTTCAGGGCTCATAACAGCGCGAGTTTTACCATAGCTGCCGCCATCACCGAAACAATATTTACAACGCAGATTACAATCCTGTGCAATCATCAAACACAGTGATTTGACCAAACCTTTTTGTTTAAAGGTTGGCGGAACATCAATATCTGGCGCAAAAAGCTCATTAATATTCATCAGTTCATGCAATTCGCCCAATGCTTCCCGCAAATCATTTTCACTATATTCAGCCTTGAGAGCTGTAACCACTGCTTCATCATTGCTGCCATCAAAAACATCCATCATATCGTAAATCATTTTATCAACAACATGAACTGCACCACTATTGATGTCTAACAATATATACGTACCATTTTGCTCAAATTTATGAATTTTAGCCTTCATCAAAATCTCCTCATATATTTCATAAGAAAAAGCCTTCCCAAAAGGGAAGGCTCACTTGCGATAATTATTTCTCGCAAACCTGATTGCCGACTGTGCAAGAAGTCTTGCATGCGGACTGGCAGGAAGCCTGGCATTCGCCGCAGCCACCAGTTTTTAACGTAGCCTGCATCGATGGTTTGTTGACCGTCTTAATGTGTTTCATCATTAGCCCTCCTATCAAAATAGAACCTCTTGTAATTATAGCGCAATTATTCAAGTTTGACCATAGGCAAAGCCGTCAAGTGCCTAACTTCTTTTATTTTGAGCAACTTACTAATTTTCTTTGCGCAAAAGTTACAATTTGTAAATTGATAAATTCGGCAAATTCTTCCGCCATCGCAAAATTCATGCCGATAGCAGAAATATTATGCGCATCCGACCCCAAAGTAATAAACCGCCCGCCTAGTTCATAGTAACGTTTATAGACTGGCACCAGCTCCTTTAAAGCCAATCTGTCACCAAGCCGGCGAGTATTTAATTCCAGCACCGTATCCGTAGCAATAACCGCCTTTAAGACAGCATCAATATCATCAGCAAATTTTCCATATTCTACTTCACTATTCGGAAATGGCGCATAACGGGCTATATAATCAATATGTCCCAGCACATCAATAAAATCGTGCTGATAAATATTTTCTGCCATTGACTGATAATAATCATGATACACACTCGGCTTATCCTTACCGGCATAAATATCCTGATAATAAAGATCCTGCCCCGCTAATAAATGCAACGAACCAATAACCATATCAAAGGGAACTTTTTTTACAAAAGCTTGGCTGCGTTTGCTAGTTGTTAACTGCATTCCTACTTCAACACCTAAATGAATCTTATAATCACGCAATGGCTCGTATTGCTGCCAATATTTAACTGGATCAAAAGTAAAATCAATATCACCTGGATAATCAAAATCCAAATGTTCCGTAAAAACTAGTCCTAGCCCCTGTTTAGCGGCTGCTTTCAGGGCGTCTTTTCCCTTCATTTCCGAATCACCGGAAAATTCTGTGTGGCTGTGACTATCAAAAATCATTCTTCTACCCCCACAATCAGTTATTATTTAATCATATTGCAACATCTTATTTAGTATTATCACTTAGTATACAGTAT
>ERZ1034680.415-NODE-415-length-21641-cov-6.124155_pt1 | contig 21641 bp, 16 predicted proteins | sample MGYA00520639_ERZ1034680 | MGnify/ENA primary metagenome ERZ1034680 (study PRJEB33766, sample SAMN09781760) | gut metagenome | biome: gut microbiome | host: Homo sapiens | place: Madagascar | study: EMG produced TPA metagenomics assembly of the PRJNA485056 data set...
TGGGTGAGGTCATGGCGCTCCAGTTTCTATCCACGCCACCCTCGCGGGTGGCGACCTGAGTGAATTTCAAGACCATAACGAGACAGAGGAGTTTCTATCCACGCCACCCTCGCGGGTGGCGACGGCTTCCCGGCCAACGGATACGCCCAGGGCGTAGTTTCTATCCACGCCACCCTCGCGGGTGGCGACGCGGCATCCCGCTTGCATCAGTAGACTTGATGTAGTTTCTATCCACGCCACCCTCGCGGGTGGCGACTTGTGTTGTAAAGCGAGGTGATAAAGTGGCATCAAGTTTCTATCCACGCCACCCTCGCGGGTGGCGACCCGCCCGCGCCAGGACAGCCTCGCAGCAGCAGATTGTTTCTATCCACGCCACCCTCGCGGGTGGCGACGGTCTGTTGCGCTGCCCGGTCTGCGGCTGCACCTTGTTTCTATCCACGCCACCCTCGCGGGTGGCGACTCTGGACAGGCCGCGATCTCGTCCAGCGTTTTCTGTTTCTATCCACGCCACCCTCACGGGTGGCGACTGTAGGGAAGGGCGGGACGCCTTACTAAATGGAGGTTTCTATCCACGCCACCCTCACGGGTGGCGACGTCAGCTTTACATTCCCGCTCCGCCTGTCTGTGCTGTTTCTATCCACGCCACCCTCACGGGTGGCGACTTATCGCCGCGCGCGTTCGCGCCTGTCTGCTTGGTTTCTATCCACGCCACCCTCACGGGTGGCGACGCGAATGTGGACGGCCTGCTCTGTGTAGTCTCCGTTTCTATCCACGCCACCCTCACGGGTGGCGACGTGCGTCGCTTCCGCAAGGGGCATCCCGGTAAAGTTTCTATCCACGCCACCCTCACGGGTGGCGACCGTTGCCCTGTATCGTGATCTTCGGGCTGAACGTGTTTCTATCCACGCCACCCTCACGGGTGGTGACCGCCGCGAACCGGGCACCGCTCATCCGCGCCGTTGTTGTTTCTATCCACGCCACCCTCACGGGTGGCGACTGCCAGCCCGCGCCCTTTGCGGCGGTCTGCTGGCGGTTTCTATCCACGCCACCCTCACGGGTGGCGACCCACACGGTATGGTGCTGTGCCGTGCCGGATGGGGTTTCTATCCACGCCACCCTCACGGGTGGCGACGGTTCGCATCCTCAATGCCCACCTCCATTTTGTTGTTTCTATCCACGCCACCCTCACGGGTGGCGACCAACGGGCAGGATGTCGTCACCGAAATGGAGATTGTTTCTATCCACGCCACCCTCACGGGTGGCGACAATGCGCCCAACTGATGCTTATCACCAGCGAGGGGTGTTTCTATCCACGCCACCCTCACGGGTGGCGACCTCGGTAAACAGCATTTTTGTGGCGACATCGCTGTTTCTATCCACGCCACCCTCGCGGGTGGCGACCGCCTCAGCGCGGACAAGTACATCAAGGGCTGGACATTTCTATCCACGCCACCCTCGCGGGTGGCGACTGCTGCCCGACATAGAAGACCGGCAGCTTCTCGAATTTCTATCCACGCCACCCTCGCGGGTGGCGACCCCCACCCGGCGAAGCGCCGCTTAGCACAAGAGCAGAATTTCTATCCACGCCACCCTCGCGGGTGGCGACGGAAAGCATTAAATTGTTGCAGGTAACGCCGGTATATTTCTATCCACGCCACCCTCGCGGGTGGCGACGTGATACCGTTTCTTGTGAACTTAACCGAACTCGGTATTTCTATCCACGCCACCCTCGCGGGTGGCGACGGCGTCCAGTAGTCGGGCGCCGGCTGCGCCATAATATTTCTATCCACGCCACCCTCGCGGGTGGCGACACGGGCAACGGACCCCCGCAGAGCCATCGACATAGTTTCTATCCACGCCACCCTCGCGGGTAGCGACTTCCCCTGGTCATTGTCTTGTGTTATTATTGCGGTTTCTATCCACGCCACCCTCGCGGGTGGCGACGTGGGGGCTTGACGTCAACTTTGCGGTTGCCGCTCGTTTCTATCCACGCCACCCTCGCGGGTGGCGACGTGTCGGCGCTGGTGTGTATCATCAGGCAGGTTTTATTTCTATCCACGCCACCCTCGCGGGTGGCGACGTCGGCGCTGGTGTGAATCATCAGGCAGGTTTTATTTCTATCCACGCCACCCTCGCGGGTGGCGACCATAGGTTTGCGTTGTGTGGGTGTCTTCCTCGGTATTTCTATCCACGCCACCCTCGCGGGTGGCGACCGGATGCCGTTCATAACGTCGATCATCAGCAGGCTATTTCTATCCACGCCACCCTCGCGGGTGGCGACGCGGGCCGTCGCGCACGTCGCCTTGTGTGGTTATATTTCTATCCACGCCACCCTCGCGGGTGGCGACTTGCCGTTGTCAGCCCCATTTCGCGCAAGATGTATTTCTATCCACGCCACCCTCGCGGGTGGCGACCTTGGTATTACAAAATCGGCTGTCGGCAATTATATTTCTATCCACGCCACCCTCGCGGGTGGCGACGCCTTGCGCCGCAACAGGCGTTGCCAGCCTTGCTATTTCTATCCACGCCACCCTCGCGGGTGGCGACCTCAAGATGCACGGTCAAGTCCGCGCTGTCGTGATTTCTATCCACGCCACCCTCGCGGGTGGCGACGCGCAGTGTTTGGAGGCAATGCGCCAGCACGTCGAATTTCTATCCACGCCACCCTCGCGGGTGGCGACGCTCAAATACGGCGATAAGGCCAACGCGAGCAAAATATTTCTATCCACGCCACCCTCGCGGGTGGCGACCGGAGAAACACCGCCGATCTGCTGCAATATGCCAATTTCTATCCACGCCACCCTCGCGGGTGGCGACGTCGGCGTCTGGCCCTCTACCATCTGTCGGGAGTTATTTCTATCCACGCCACCCTCGCGGGTGGCGACCACAAAACAAAAATGACAGTAAACAGGACGGTAATTTCTATCCACGCCACCCTCGCGGGTGGCGACGCAGGGACGATGTTTTAGCGTTCGGCGGCGATATATTTCTATCCACGCCACCCTCGCGGGTGGCGACCATAAGCAAGACCACCTGTTACCGATACATAGATATATTTCTATCCACGCCACCCTCGCGGGTGGCGACGGTCGCAAACGCTGCAACGAGAACGGCCTGACGGGATTTCTATCCACGCCACCCTCGCGGGTGGCGACACAGTGGCCGGTCGCATCTTACGATCATAATCAACATTTCTATCCACGCCACCCTCGCGGGTGGCGACATCCGGGACAAACGTTGTATAGCCGGAGTTACGCATTTCTATCCACGCCACCCTCGCGGGTGGCGACGGCTGCGGTAGTCGGCCTTCAGCTGGGCGCAGGCATTTCTATCCACGCCACCCTCGCGGGTGGCGACTAATGCGTTTCAAGTCATCCTTGATTCAAGGTGTAATTTCTATCCACGCCACCCTCGCGGGTGGCGACATTTGCGAAATTCTGCCGCACGCAATGCGGGAGCAATTTCTATCCACGCCACCCTCGCGGGTGGCGACCGGGCGTTGCCGGTATAAGTGCCGACGTGAGGCTCATTTCTATCCACGCCACCCTCGCGGGTGGCGACGGCCGCCGAACAGTACGACGACCCTCTGCGAGAGATTTCTATCCACGCCACCCTCGCGGGTGGCGACGATCGGGGACGCCGCCAGCGCCACGACCCTGACCGTATTTCTATCCACGCCACCCTCGCGGGTGGCGACTTTTGTTGTTGTCGAACGCCTTGTCGATTTCGGCATTTCTATCCACGCCACCCTCGCGGGTGGCGACTGAAAGTGCCGGAAATCCCGTTCAGCCGGATCGACATTTCTATCCACGCCACCCTCGCGGGTGGCGACCCTGGCGGCTGACGCTAAGGACGGTGGCGACGGATATTTCTATCCACGCCACCCTCGCGGGTGGCGACCTGGCGGTAGTAACGATAAGTGATGGTCTTCATAGGATTTCTATCCACGCCACCCTCGCGGGTGGCGACCGCTACCGCATAACAAAGCCCGCCAGCCGCTGCGGATTTCTATCCACGCCACCCTCGCGGGTGGCGACAGTTTTACCACGACAGAGCGCACGCAGACATGGGAATTTCTATCCACGCCACCCTCGCGGGTGGCGACTGCGGCTGCATCATAACCGACCAGCACAAGCCGATTTCTATCCACGCCACCCTCGCGGGTGGCGACCAAATACGGCGGTCGTCGCTCCGGCTTTCGGGTAATTTCTATCCACGCCACCCTCGCGGGTGGCGACTTGTTATAAAGCGGAGCCAGGGCGCCGCCGGGAAATTTCTATCCACGCCACCCTCGCGGGTGGCGACGAGATTCGACAAATGGTACTGGGCCGCGACCTCGGAAATTTCTATCCACGCCACCCTCGCGGGTGGCGACAGGCGGGCTGCAGCCGCGCTCTGATCGTAGCAGTAATTTCTATCCACGCCACCCTCGCGGGTGGCGACCTATTGTCACGCTGCTGGCGTCCATCGCAAACTTTATTTCTATCCACGCCACCCTCGCGGGTGGCGACTCGTGGATCATAACCTCCGCGCCCGCTGCAAGGTATTTCTATCCACGCCACCCTCGCGGGTGGCGACGCTTGTAGTTCCGGCAATACTCAGGCGATTTATTATTTCTATCCACGCCACCCTCGCGGGTGGCGACAGGATTTTCTTTGACTGGGCACATAATGGTAATCAATTTCTATCCACGCCACCCTCGCGGGTGGCGACAAAAGAGCCAAACAAAAAAGCTCCCTTCAGCAAATTTCTATCCACGCCACCCTCGCGGGTGGCGACACCACGCGCAGAAAGACCGCACAGGAAGAATTTCTGATTTCTATCCACGCCACCCTCGCGGGTGGCGACCAACGATGCAACACCCGGCATCTACACACTGAACCATTTCTATCCACGCCACCCTCGCGGGTGGCGACGGCGACGACGGCTACAAGTCCAAATACGAAAGCATTTCTATCCACGCCACCCTCGCGGGTGGCGACCAGCTTTTCCGTGCGCAGTCAGCGGTATTGCAACATTTCTATCCACGCCACCCTCGCGGGTGGCGACGGCAAAGACCTAATGGCAAAGGAGGAGTAAAGCATGATTTCTATCCACGCCACCCTCGCGGGTGGCGACGAATTTTCTTCTTTCTGGGTAGACAAACGAAAAGGATTTCTATCCACGCCACCCTCGCGGGTGGCGACCGCTGTATTATGGTTATAACAAAATAACCAGGGGATTTCTATCCACGCCACCCTCGCGGGTGGCGACCGCCCACGTCATACGGGGGCACGGGCGTGGAAATATTTCTATCCACGCCACCCTCGCGGGTGGCGACCGCGTTGGCAAAAGCCATTGACTGCTTCCCCAACGATTTCTATCCACGCCACCCTCGCGGGTGGCGACTGCCGGAGTTGCCCTTTTTGCCGTACTTGGCCCAATTTCTATCCACGCCACCCTCGCGGGTGGCGACTAGCCCAGTGTTTGCAGATTTCGGGCTGCGCGCAGATTTCTATCCACGCCACCCTCGCGGGTGGCGACTCGCTCGTCTGGGTCTGTCCTACACCGTCAAGGGCATTTCTATCCACGCCACCCTCGCGGGTGGCGACGTTCGACAGGTCGCAGGCACGGCGGGTCGGCATATAATTTCTATCCACGCCACCCTCGCGGGTGGCGACCCCTTACAGCAAGGCCACCATCACGCAGAGCAAATTTCTATCCACGCCACCCTCGCGGGTGGCGACGCACAGAATGACCGACAAGGAGCTTGCAAAGCTGATTTCTATCCACGCCACCCTCGCGGGTGGCGACCGTGCAGCCCGCAACGCAGGCAACCGTGGACACCAAATTTCTATCCACGCCACCCTCGCGGGTGGCGACTGGCAGACCATGCCGCACAGTATAACAGAATTATCATTTCTATCCACGCCACCCTCGCGGGTGGCGACTGTAAACTGGCTTCCACTACTACAAAACGTAACAATTTCTATCCACGCCACCCTCGCGGGTGGCGACGGTTTTTACAGTCCTTGCATGGGCACGTCATCTTATTTCTATCCACGCCACCCTCGCGGGTGGCGACGCACATTGGATAAAACGAGGATATGTTTGCGGAATTTCTATCCACGCCACCCTCGCGGGTGGCGACCTAAGATGCTGCGGGGGTTGAAATGCTTCACCGCTATTTCTATCCACGCCACCCTCGCGGGTGGCGACCCTTCACATTGTCTGCAATGCAATCAACCTTGATGTGATTTCTATCCACGCCACCCTCGCGGGTGGCGACAGGGCGTGTATCCCTCTTAAATGGTCATAACCAAATTTCTATCCACGCCACCCTCGCGGGTGGCGACGTACGAGGGTACACCGCTGGAAAACGCAAAGCTGATTTCTATCCACGCCACCCTCGCGGGTGGCGACAATTCCTTGCGCGCGGCGGCTACGCTTTCGGAAAATTTCTATCCACGCCACCCTCGCGGGTGGCGACCGCCTTGTCGGCCACGTCGAAAACGTCCACAAGGCATTTCTATCCACGCCACCCTCGCGGGTGGCGACGTCACCGGTAGAGCGGGAGTATACGATAATCTCAATTTCTATCCACGCCACCCTCGCGGGTGGCGACAAATAGACAGTGTTATAGGCAAGGCTGTAGGTCAATTTCTATCCACGCCACCCTCGCGGGTGGCGACTGATGTACTTATACGCGTCCTTGATGCCATAGTATTTCTATCCACGCCACCCTCGCGGGTGGCGACGAGTTGAATTGTAATTGCGTGCTCGGTAATAGTATTTCTATCCACGCCACCCTCGCGGGTGGCGACGATTACGGAACGAACAACACGGCAGGAAATTGTGATTATTTCTATCCACGCCACCCTCGCGGGTGGCGACGGCAAAAGTGTACAAAAATGTACAGTGTCTTTTGCGCAAAAGGGAAAAAATTATCTGTAAAATCAAAAATAATCTAAAACATCCGCCTCACATTCCCGTTGCAACAAGCAAAAAATGCACAGCCTGCCCCAAAACGTCCGATGGCATCGGTGCGAAGCTCCTGGGAAAAGTATGCTTGCTTCCGCCTCGCACCGGGGCCGCTACACAAGCAGCACATCATCCTGAGCAAATTCGGGGTGGCGGCCAAGGTGCTCCACGCGGGTTTTGTAGTGGTTGCCAAGCTGGTAAAAGCGCAGGCTGTCGGTTTCGGGGTCAATCAGCGCGGCCAGCGAGGCTTTGAATGCGGTGTACTGGGCAGCGTCCAGCAGGCATTCAAACACGGAATTCTGCACCCGCTGGCCGTGGTTTACGCAGGCTTTGGCAACCTTGCGCAGACGTTTGCGCCCGGCGGAGGTTTCGGTGTTGACGTCGTAGGTGACAAGTACAAGCATACGCGCACCTCACTTCCAGAAAAAGGGCGGATATACGTCCATATCGCCGCGCAGGGTGCGGGCCAGCAGCAGGGCTTGCGCATAGGGCACAAGTCCCCACGGCAGCTTTTCCCGCAGGAAGGGATGGGTAATCTGCTCCTGTTTTTTGCTCTGCCATGCCTTGAAAAACGCTCGGCGGCCCTCGTCGGTCAGCCAGACCGCACCGCTTTCCTGCCGTTGCAGATCCTTTGCGGTCAGAATTTTCTGGTTCACGCAGGACAGCACAAATCGGTCAGCATAAACAGTACGCAGTTCCTCCATCAGGTCAAGGGCAAGGCTTTGACGGCCCGGGCGCGGGCGATGCAGGAAGCCCACATAGGGGTCCAGCCCCACAGCGGTCAGCGCGGCAGCGCAGTCGCGGGCCAGCATGGTGTAGGCAAAGGAAAGCAACGCATTGATGTTGTCCAGTGGCGGACGGCGGCTGCGCACAGTAAAGGTGAAGTCCTCGCGTTGCTGCAAAATCAGCGCATCGAAGCGGTCAAAGTAGCGTTGGGCGGCTTCGCCCTCCAACCCCAGCAGCTGCCCAGGATCCTCGCAGGCTTCAATCAGTGGCAAGGCTACGGCCAGCTGCGCGGAGGTACGCTTTAAATCCTCCACCGGCACACGCTGCGGATGGTCGCGGGTGGCGCGCTCCAGCGCCCAGCGGGCGTTGTAGACCTTGCCCAGAATGAAGCCGCGTGCATAGCGGCAGCTTTGCGTGGGGTCATCGGCCACACGGTACTGAATCTGACGCAACAGTACATTGCCGCGCTCCTCGCCCACGGTGCGGGCCAGAAAGCGTCCCTGCGGGGAGAAAAACACAAGGTCGATACCCCGGCGGGCGCAGGCGCCCATCAGGGCGGGGCTGGCCCCGGCGTAGGTGAAGCAGACGATGCCTTCCAGCGTGTGCAGGGCAAACCGTGCACGCTCCTGCTTGTCGCAGCAGATGACAACATTTTCGCCATCCAACGTCAAATAATTGTCTGCGCTGAGCACGAACAGCGTGTTGAGCAGTTGTCTCACGGCGTCACCTCCTCGTCGATGTGCGCCCGCAGATACGCGGCCGGGTCGGCGCGCTGATAGAGCACCGGCAGGCAGAGCTCTTTCAGAGAACACGCATTGCAGTGCTTGCCGGGCTTGCTTTTGGGAGTGTAGCCGCGGGCAAAATAGCGGTTCATCTCGTCGGCAGCCGCCTGCGTTTTGGCGCGCAGCTCTGGTGTCAGCGGCACAACCTCGCGGCGGCGGGTCTCGGCATAGTAGAGTGCACCCGCGGGCACCTCGCAGACGAGCATCTCCTCCAAGGCCATTGCCTGTGCACAGAGCTGCAGCCGGTCGGCGTCCGATTCCTTCGGTGCACCGTGCTTGTACTCGATGGGCGTGGGCAGCCAGCGGCCCTCGCGCCCCTGCAGCGGCACGCCGTCCGGGCTGGCGTGAAACTCCACCACGTCACAGTTCCCGGTCAGCTTCAGCCGGCGGCTGATGACCCGCATCCCGCGCACGATGAGCGTATCACCGCGCTTTTCGGTCAGACCGTCATCGTGGCAGCGGTTGTGGTCCAGCCGCCCCTCGGCGGTGCGCTGGTTTTCCTGCCATTGCTGTTCCAGATAAGCCAACGCCCATTGCCTGCGGCAGAAGGCGAAGTGCTGTATCCCGGACATTTGCAGATAATCGTCAGCGTTCATCATACACTTCCGGCGTCAGGCCTTCGAGGGTGTCGCAGATATAGTCATAGTCATCGGCACTGCGCGGCGTGTCCGTCTTGGCCTTGACGTGCAGGCTGTGATGCACCTTGGCGGACGAATACTGGCCGCTCTTGCAGTTATGTTTCCACCAATACAGGCGGACAACCTGCATACTGCCATCCGGGCGGGCAGCAGAGGTATCATTTTCAAACAGTGTGCGCAGAGCCTCCTTGAGGCAGTCGGCGTCCTCCTCAGTGAAGCCGGTCTTTTCGGCCAGCTGGCAGTTGATGCTGCCAAAGGTGGTGTAGAGACCGAAGTCTACACGGTGCTTCATACCCATAGTATCGCTGGACTTTTTGTCGCCGGTTACACCGTTTACGCTTTTGGTAATCTGGATGCTGCTTGTCTCAATGGGGTCAATGCTGAACGCTGGATGAATGGATACCGGGCCGCGCACGCCCACGGATACGCCGTCGCCCTTGGTGTCCTTGCTGCTGAATGCGAATACCTGACCAAAGCTGCGTACATCCAGCCACTGCGCACAAGCTGCCTTTGCATAGACGTCCCGATCCTTACCGGCTTTTTTCACCTCCGGGCAGCCGTCCGCGCGGTCCTTCAGGCTCTTGAAGCCGTCGTTGCAGCGGTCATCCGACTGAACAAAGACATTCTGCCCTAAATCCATCATACGATTGCGGATTTTTCGCTTGAGGCATACATCCGAAATCTCGCCGTAGCCGTCGTAGGTTTCCCGAGGACGGTTGCCATTCAAGGGGTCACCGTTCGGATTTGCGTGCTCAACGGCAATAACAAGGGCAAAATCAATCTTATTCTGTAAGGTAGTCATGGTACGTTCCTCCTATGTTATTCTTCAGCAGTGTTTTTGTTGTAGGCTGCATTTTCTTCACGGAAATCCATCATCTGGCAGGCATAGCCCAGCAGATACAGCTCATTGAGGGGCTTGTTCGTATAGTTTTCGGCGCCAAGCCGACCCACCAATTCCTGAAGTGTGCTATACCGCTTGTCACGGGACACACCGTTGGCGCGCATACGGTTCAGATAAGGGGTGAGCTTTTGCTGCAGAAGCGCGGTGGTTTTAGCCGGTCTCTGCACAAAGACAAGCCGCAGGCGCTCGGCGTTGGTTGGACGCGTCTCACCGGTCTGAGATTGAACGCGGCGCTCAATCTGCTCGGCACAGGCCAGAATACGGCCAAACAGATAGCTCCGGTCATCAATAGTCTCATCAACGTACTTGCCATCGGTCATAACGAAATCCTCCTTTTTATTTCTGTGATAATAGCCGCAAATCAACGCACAGGCAATGCCGCACGTTTTTTGATACTCCCACGGTTCCAGTCCGATTCCGGCTGTGGCACGATGCACAGCGCTCAGCATCAGGTCACGTGGTAGATATTTGCCTTCTGTGATGCAGGGCACCAGGCGTTCAACGGTCTGCTGGATGATTTTTTTGTCGGCCTTCTCGCCATAAGCAGCCTTTGCAATATCCGCTGGAGAGGGTGCGCCCCAGAAGGACACGCGCTTCCATTTTGGCTTCTGGCCGGGCTCTGCCGATTCCGGTGCGCTTCGGTAGTTGAGCTGCCACGCAAAATTCCGGTGCCAGTCCGTGATGTTTTTCATCAGTTCAGAACCCGCCAACTCCCGGTAATAACGGATGGACAACCGCCCCTGTGTGGCGGAGTCCAGAATCATAACCACCGTGTTGGCCTTCTCGTCCAGGGCTTTGCCGTAGCCCTGAATTGCCTTGTTGAAACGCTCCGCGTATTCGCTTTCGGTGGCGGGCGGCAACTGAGGCTGCCCGAGCTGGGCAAAGGCGGCGGCAAAGTCATCGCCGAGGTCCATACTGTCGGCGGTAATGTCGGGAATCGGCTCACCCTTGGTACCCCAGACCACTACCGTCTGATCACCGTTGCTGCAGCCCTGTTTGCTTATCAGCCAGCGCAGTGCGCTGTGGGCCTTCTGGGTGGTTTCGTAGCCGATGGAGAGGGCTTGCTCTGCAGTGACAAAGCGACCCCTGTATGTGTAATTTGTACTGTCATTGCTGGAAATCAGCTTGGCGCGGTCACCGGGGTTGCGAATTTTGTAGGGACTGAGTGTCGAAACGGCCATTTGTTTCCCCTGCACGGTACAGTAGTCTACACGTTGTTGCTTCATCTCATAATAGTGGATAAAGCTCTCGCGCACGGCTTCGTCCTGTGCAAGGTCTATACCACCCACCCGGAACCGCACAAAGGATTCCGTCTGGTCTGCGCTGGCAAGCGTTTCCAGTATCTTTGGCTTTTCGTCCTTGTTGCCGGTCCATTTTGTCGGCATTTTACCGTTTTCGTCCAGAAACAAAATATGTTTTTTGACAAGACTGGCAACCAGGCAGCCCTTTTCCAGAAACCGCAACACGGCGCAGACCTTTGCATCGGCATAGGGAGAGGAGCACCAATCCTGCAGTTGTGTGTGGTAAAGGTTCCACCCGGATTTTTTTGTGCCGCCGTAGGCCGGGTAGTCGGCTGCTATGTATTGCAGTTTGTCCACAAGGGGGTGCGGCACAATGCCGGAGGTTCTGGCGGAGGATTCCTCTGTACAAGGGATAATCGTTGTCTGCTCGTCTTTTGCCAGCAGGCGGGCATCCTGAAAATCGCCGTTCTGGTCCAACTCTACTTCAATATTGACCAGCTGGGTTGTATGTGCTACCGGCAGCAGCGGCACATAGCTGCGCTTGTCGCCCTCGGCCTGAAATTTTTGTATGCCGATTTCCTGCTGGCAATTTTCATAGGTTTCATAGCATTTTTCCAGCCAGCTCATTCGTGCATCACCTCCTCGTATAGGGTGTCGCAGCCGGTCATAGTTTGACCCAGTGTAAAGTGCTTTGGCTGCTGGGGGTGAATGTCGCGCACAACCGGGCAGTCCTCCGGGCGGATAAATTTTATAATGCCGTTTTCCATTACTGGGCGCCAAAAACGCTCCTGCATCTGCCCGGTGTCGGTCTCGTCCGCATAAGTGATGCCGTGCACCATAAGACCCAGCGGCAGGGGAGGAGTATTGTCATAAGCGCCCTTGCCTTCGCCGAAAATGCAGGGCTCCACATAGCCCTGACATTCCCGCGTGCCGAGGAAAATATCCCGCCGCCCGCCACGCTCCACCATTCGCTTGGCAATGGCGTAATGCTTGTTTTCGTTGCGGTCACAGGCAAGGTCGGGACGGCGTGTGTTCCACTCAAAGTGGGCACGCACCTGATACTCCACCCCTGACAGATAGGTATAAATCGACAGGTCATTGCCGCCGTCATTGTACTTGATGGGGCGGATGCCCTTGGACTGGGTCTCAATGCGGTTCATAATGCGGACCGCATCCACATACCAAATCAGGGTAGGCTTCCAGTATACGCTTTCCATAATGCCCTTCAGGGCCTGGTAGGTCGGCACCGGGTAGCTGCATTTTTCACCGCCGACGCGGGTTATCGGGTCGCTGAACAGTGCATAGCGCCCATACACCCGCAGTGAAATCGTATTGGGATATTGCAAGAATAACCCTCCTTCTTTAAAATTCTAAAAATGGCAGAGGTGCGGCGCTTGTCTGCACACCCTTATCCGTATCGTAAAAACCGTCCTGCAAAACCAGCACGCTGCCGCCCGCGGCGGGAAGCAGGGCACCGCATTTTTCCAGCACGCGGTGTTCTGCTTCTGTGATGCCCACGGCAAAGCGCTGTGCCTGCCGAAGCTGCCCGGCGGTAACGCTTTTGGCTTCGATAAGCTCGCTGACAAGCTGCTTGCCCGCAGCACCGTAAGGTGTGATGATGGGTGTAGTAATGTCCTCCAGCGCGTGGAAATGTCCTTCCGCGGTTCCAAAGGCCTGACGCAGCTGGTAAATGGCGGGCGAAGGATTGTCGGTGGCCTCGCGATAGGCCTGGACAGCGTCCGTATTTACTGTGAACAGATTAAATAGTTCGTGTGTCCTGTCTGCTACAACAGCCGGATCCGCCATACGGCTGATTTGGCGGGGCTCCTTGAAATAGAGCTGGTAATAGGCGCGGATGGTTTCTGGGGCCAGCAAATCGGCCCCCGACGGAAGCTCGCGCAACAGCCGCTGGGTTGCCAACCGCCCCTCCTTTAGGTCAGGCAGATGGTCGAGGTTTTCCAGCTGCGGCTCAACCTCTACCAGATAGACCGGGCGGCAGCTACCTGCCTCTCCGTGGCGGTTGCAGCGCCCGGCAGCCTGTGCAACACTGGGCAGCCCCGCCATGCTGCGCACAACGCAGTCAAAGCTCAAGTCCACGCCTGCTTCAATGAGCTGGGTGCTGACACAGATGATTTTCCCGGAATCGGCTTTGTCGGACAGCCGCCTGCGAATCGTTTCGATGACGTCCTGTCGATGCTGCACACAAAGGTGGGTGGTCAGGCAGTAAAGTGTGGTGTCCGGGGCACAGCTTTCCTTCAGTTGGGTGAAAACCTTGTCCACAGCGGCGCGGGTGTTCAGAATAACCAGAATGGAACGGTTGCCCGTCTGCTTCTCCCGCACAAAATCTGCCAGACCCGCCGCTGTGAAGCCACCGTCCGGCCGGATGGGTACAATCTGTGTGCGGCGGAACTGCTCAAACCGTAGGGCAAAATCCGGGACAATGTCCATAGGGGTCGCATAGTGCAGCGGATAGTCAACACGCTGGAAATCCGGCTGGGTAGCCGTGCAGAGCACGACCGTTGCGCCCAGCTGTGTGGCCAGAAAATTGACGGCTGTGTTAAATAGGTAGGTGTGGCACAGTGGCAGAGATTGAATCTCGTCAAAAAGCAGGATGGAATCCGCCAGCCCCACCATACGGCGAACATTCTGGCGCGGCGCGGCAAACAGCGTGTTGAGCAGCTGCACCAGCGTAGTCAGGATAATGGGCACGCCCTGCCAGCGCTCCATACGGTGCATAAGGGCTTCATCCTGCGTGTTGGGAATTATATCGGAATGATGCTCCAACAAATAGACGTCCCCGCCCAGCATTTTCTTGAACTCCGCTGCGTTCTGGCCAAGAATGGAACGGAACGGCGCAAAATAGAAAATGCGCTTTGCGTTACGCAACTTGGCCGCTTGCAGGCAATACCGCAGACCGGCATAGGTCTTGCCGCCGCCGGTGGGAACGTACAGGCGGTAGATACCCGTCCCGGAGCACTGCCCGGCGGCCTTGCACTGGTCGGAGATTTCACGGCGAAGCGTGTCAATCGGGCGGCGGGGCTTCAGGCTGACCAGAAAGTCCTCGGCCTGGTCGGCCAACAGTGCCCACGGCGGAGAGGATTCCGGTGCGGGGGTGTTTTCCGGCTGAAACCAGTAGGCGGAATCCAGCCAGTCGGCATCGACCAGTGTGGCGAATAAAAACCGTTGTGCCAACCCCAGCCGCATCAGGTAGCCGGCCCGCTGTGCGGGAAGTGGTGCGGCGGTGCACTGCTCAGACTGCAGCATCTGCAGACAGAGAGCGCTGACCTCCGCGACTGCCTTTTCAAACCGCTGCTGTACCTCTGCCATAGAAATACATTGCGAGAAGAACACCTGACAATTTTCCGGGTAGAGCTTATCCGCCTGCGCGGCATACATCCGCTGCATCCACGGTTCACTGCCATCCGGGGCGATAATGTCCAGCCGCTCCCCATGGTGACACCCGATGGCCAGTCCGGCCAGCTGTGCGGTAATGTATCGTGTGCCCGCGCCAGAAGCACCGCGGTTTTCCCACAGCCAACGCATACCGGCGCTGGCGTGGTTGATTTTTTCCGGAGTGTTGTTGTACAGATGGTCTTGAACGGCCTGGCAGGCCTTGCCCATATCGTGCAGCAGGCCGGTCAGGTACCCGAGGTTTTCCAGCCCGATGCTGCGGCAGAGGTCGGCGCAGTGCTTAGCAACAGCACGGCTATGCGCTTCCAACGACTGCACGGCAAGGATTTCGTCATTGTCTCCGCGCAGAATGTGTCCGGCCAAAATGCGATCTGACATAGGCAGCACCTCTTTTTTGACTTCCGCTTAGCTCTGGTTCAGTCCTGCTTTTTTGTTCTGCTTCCATTGTAGCACAATATAATTCCCATAAATCGGACTTTCACTGGGATGCGGAAAATTTTGGCAGAGCAAACAAAAAGTGGATGGTTATTTTGTGGAAAAAGGAGAGAGGGGCGTTTGCAGGGAAGTTGCGGGCCGGGTGTGCCCGGTCCCTACGGGCAGACGGAGGGGGAAAGAACGAGATGTAATAGAGTGCAGTGGGATCGCCCACAAAAAAGCACCCGGCGGGTGGCCGGGTGCGGGAAAATGAAAAAGCAAATACTGGATTTTACGCGTGTTTAGGCACATTTTTGGTGGCGATTACGTCCACGCCGGTGTCGGCGGCGTTGGGTAGAAGCACTTGGCCGATGGCAACCGGGGCGGGGACAGTTACGCCTTTCAGGGCGCGGACAATGTCAAAAATCTTGTCCTTGGGGATGTCGGTGCGGGTCTTGCAGCTCACGGCGGCAAGCGTGCCGCCCGTCACGCGGACGGTGGTGGTCACAATGCGGGTCGGGGCGGTTACCTCCTTGCATGCGTAGGCGTCACCGCGGGGGCAGGTGTTGCCGTGCACAGCCGTCACCGCGCCGTTTTCCAGCTCCACCGTCAGGGCACAGCCCATCGGGCAGCCGATGCAGGTCAATTCACGTTTTTCCATCGTCAGCCCTCCTCCAAGGTCACGGTCACAGCGTCGCCGCTACGCAGCAGGTCGGCTTTCAGCCGCACGGTTTCCATCTCGCCGGGGGCCAGCACAGGCCGCTTGCGGCTGTAGATGCAGCTTTCTCCGCAGTAGACCGCGATTTTTTTGTTCTTGTACACGCCGCCCACACGGAAGCGCAGTGTGACGGTGTCGCCTGCGCAGTCGGGGCGGATGGTGGTGGGCACGGTGTAGCGCACGCCGTTGGTGCAGCGCACCGGCAGGATGCGCCCGGCGGGCGGCTCACTGCCCAGAATATATGCGGCGGCGTGGGTGCCGGCGGCTGCGGCCTCCTCGGAGACATAGTCCACCAAATCATGCACGTGCAGCACGTTGCCCGCGGCAAAAACGCCGGGCAGATTCGTTTCCAGGCTCTCGTTCACGGCGGGGCCGCCGGTCACCGGGCTTAGCTCCACGCCCGCGGCGCGGCTCAGCTCGTTTTCGGGCAGCAGCCCGCAGGAGAGCAGCAGCGTGTCGCAGTCATAGTGTTCCTCAGTGCCGGGGATGGGGCGTCCGTTTTCGACCTGTGCCAGCGTGATGCCGGTCACACGCTCCCTGCCCTGAATGTCCACCACGGTGTGGCTCAGCTTCAGCGGAATGCCAAAATCATCGAGGCACTGCACAATATTGCGCTTCAGACCGCCGGAATAGGGCATAAGCTCGGCAACGCAGAGCACCTTGGCACCCTCCAGCGTCATACGGCGCGCCATAATCAGGCCGATGTCGCCGCTGCCCAGAATCACAACCCGCCGCCCGGGCAGGTAGCCTTCCATATTGACAAGGCGCTGCGCCGTGCCCGCAGTGAAGATACCGGCGGGGCGGTAGCCGGGGATGTTCAGCGCGCCGCGGGGGCGCTCGCGGCAGCCCATTGCCAGAATGACCGCCTTGGGGTGCAGCTGGAACAGGCCGTCCGTCTTGTTCATGGCGGTCACGGTTTTGTCCGCCGCCAAATCCAGCACCATTGTGTTCAGCTTGTAGGCAATGCCCAGCTCGCGCACCTGGTCGATGAACCGCGCCGCGTACTCGGGCCCGGTCAGCTCCTCTTTAAAGGTATGCAGGCCAAAGCCGTTGTGGATGCACTGGTTCAGGATGCCGCCCAGCTCGCTGTCGCGCTCCAGAATCAGGATGTCCTGCACGCCGCTTTTGCGTGCGGCCACGGCTGCCGCCAGCCCCGCAGGGCCGCCGCCGATGATGACCAAATCTGCATTATTCATAGCGAAGCCCCCTTTCACAGCGTGTCCTTGTTCGTTCCGACGATGATTTTGGAGCCGCCGCCGGATTTTGTGATTTCACTCTGGTCCACGCCCAGCTCCCGCGCCAAAATCTCCATAACGCGGGGACTGCAGAAGCCTGCCTGACAGCGGCCCATACCGGCGCGGGTGCGGCGCTTGACGCCGTCCAGACTGCGGGCACCGGGCGTGCGGTGAATGGCGTCTATAATTTCGCCCTCGGTCACGCTCTCGCACCGGCAGATAATCTGGCCGTAGGCGGGGTTCTGCCGGATCAGCTCGGCCCGCGCTGCAAAATCCAGCGTTTTCGGGTCAAGGATGCCCTTGCGCGTCGGGTCAAAGTCCGCTTTTTCCTTCAAATGCAGGCTGTCCCGCACGATGCCCGCCACCATCGCGCCGATGGCCGGGGCGCTGGACAGGCCGGGGGATTCAATCGCCGCGCAGTCCACAAAGCCGGGCGCAATCTCGCCGATGAAGAAATCGTGCCGCGCCTCATGGGCGCGCAGCCCGGCAAAGCTGGTGATGGTCTGCCGCAGCGGAATATCCTTGACGGCCAGCCCGGATTTTGTGCGCACCTCATCAAGGCCCGCCGCGGTGGTGGCGGTGGCCTCCTTGTCATCCACGTCGATGGCGGTCGGGCCGACCAGCAGGTTGCCGTGGACGGTCGGTGTGACCAGCACGCCCTTGCCGTACTTGCCCGGCAGCTGGAACACGGTGTGCCGCACGTGCTGCCCGGCGGTGTGGTCGAGCAGGAAGTAATCCCCGCGCCGCGCCGTGATTTTCATTGGATGCGCGGTGTCCGCCAGATTGTGCAGCGTGTCGGCGTAGACGCCCGCCGCGTTGACGATGCAGCGCGCTTCCAGCGTGCCGCCGTCGGTCTCAACGGCCCAGCCGCCCTTGATGGGGTGCAGGCCGGTGACTTTTGTATCAAACCGGAAGGCCACGCCGTTTTTGGCGGCATTTTCCGCCAGTGCAAAGGTCAGGCCGAAGGGGCAGACGATGCCGCCGGTGGGGGCCCACAGGGCGGCCACGGCGCTGTCGGCAATGTTCGGCTCCATCCGGACAAGCTCGTCGCGCTCAATGATGCGCAGCCCCTCCACACCGTTGGCCACGCCGTTTTCGTAGAGCTTTTCCAGCGCGGGGCGGTCCTCCTCACTCAGGCAGACGACCAGACTGCCGCACTGCTCGTAGGCAAAATCCAGCTCCTTGGCCAGTGCCGGCATACGGCGGCTGCCCTCCACGTTCAGGCGGGCCATCAGGCTGCCATGGGCGGCGTCATACCCGGCGTGCACAATGGCGCTGTTGGCCTTGGAGGTGCCGCAGCAGACGTCCTCCTCCTTTTCCACAACCAGAATATTAGCGCTGTATCGTGAAAGCTCCCGCGCACAGGCGCAGCCGGACACGCCCGCACCGATGATGATACTATCGTACATCCTGTCAATCCTCCTTTGCCCAGCCATAGGAACAACGGACGGCCTTGTCCCAGCCGCGCAGGCGCTTTGTGCGCTCCGCCTCGGTGATGGATGGGGTAAACTCACGGTCCACCGACCAGTTTTGCAGCACATCCTCGGTGCTGGACCAGTAGCCCACGGCCAGTCCGGCCAGATAGGCCGCACCCAGCGCGGTTGTCTCCACGCAGCAGGGGCGCTTGACCGGCAGCTTGCTGATGTCCGCCATCGTCTGCATTAAGTAATTGTTGGCGCAGGCACCGCCGTCTACCTTGAGCGCCGTCATGGCAATGCCGCTGTCGGCCTCCATCGCGGTCAGTACATCGTTAATCTGGTAGCACAGGCTGTCCAGCGTGGCGCGGATGATGTGGTTCTTGTTCACGCCGCGGGTCAGGCCCACAATCGCGCCGCGGGCGTACTGGTCCCAGTGGGGTGCGCCAAGGCCGGTGAAGGCGGGCACCACGTAGCAGCCGTTGGTGTCCTTGACCTTCTGTGCCATATACTCGGAGTCGCGGGCGTCCTCCAGCAGATGTAGCTCGTCCCGCAGCCACTGGATGGCCGCACCGGCTACGAAAATAGAGCCCTCCAGCGCGTAATTTACCTTGCCGTCCAGCCCCCATGCAATCGTAGTCACCAGCCCATTGCGGGAGAAGAACGGCTTCTCGCCGGTGTTCATCAGCATAAAGCTGCCGGTGCCGAAGGTACTCTTGGCCTCGCCGGAGCGGAAGCAGGTCTGGCCGAACAGCGCAGCCTGCTGGTCGCCCGCCGCGCCCGCAATCTTGATTTCGCCGCCGAAGTGCATCGGGTCGGCGTACTCATAAAACTGGCTGTTGGGCACTGGCGTGGGCAGCATACAGCGCGGTATATCGAGGATTTCCAGAATCTCATCGTCCCAGTCCAGCGTGTGGATGTTGAACATCATCGTCCGGCTGGCGTTGGAGTAGTCGGTTACGTGGATTTTGCCGCAGGTCAGCTTCCAGATAAGCCAGGTTTCCACCGTGCCGAACAGCAAATCGCCGCGCTCGGCCCGCGCCCGCACGCCGGGCACATTATCCAGTATCCATTTTAATTTGGTAGCCGAGAAGTAGGCGTCGATCACAAGGCCGGTCTTTTCACGGATTTTCTCGGTCAGGCCGCGGGCCTTCAGCTCATCGCAGTATTCGCTGGTGCGGCGGCACTGCCAGACAATGGCGTGGTAGACCGGCTCGCCGGTATCGCGGTCCCAGACGATGGTGGTCTCGCGCTGGTTGGTGATGCCGATGGCGGCGATATCCTCGGCCAGAGCGCCAATCTGGTTCATGGCGGAGAGCGCCACGCCCAGCTGTGTGGTCCAGATTTCGTTGGCGTCATGCTCCACCCAGCCCGGCTTGGGGAAATACTGGGTGAACTCCTTCTGCGCCACGCTGCACATCTCGCCCTTGGCATTGAAAAGGATGCAGCGGTTGGAGGTGGTGCCGGCATCCAGTGCCATAATGTATTTCTGCTTTGTCATCGAAATTCTCCTTTGTTACGGAAAAACGATTGCCTGCCTTTATTATACAAGATGTTCAGATTTTATTCGCGTGGCAAATACACCAAAAATGAGGGGGATTTTTTGGCAGAACAGCCGGACATCAGCCTAGTAAAATGGTATGTTAAGAAAATGACTTTCTCGATTTTGTTAAATTTTTTAAGAAATTTGGGCAAAAATCAATGGTGTGTTTGGAAAATGCACAAAGAGACGGTCGCTTTTTCGGCTTTTCGACAATTCTGCGAAAATCGCTTTCTTTTTTATGAAAAATGTGTTAATATCTAATTAACAAAGTGCTGGGCTGCTGAACCAGACAGCCCGGCACCGAGTTGGGAGAAACCCACTCAAAAATTTGGAGGAATGCTTTTATGATGAAGTATCTGCAGAAGCTCGGCAAAGCTCTTATGCTTCCCGTTGCTGCACTGCCCGTCTGTGGTATCCTGATGGGCATTGGTTACGCTTTCGCTCCCGCTGTTATGGGTGCTGAGGGCGCAACTTCCGGTTTCGCTTACACTCTCGGTTTCCTGCTGATCAAGGCCGGCGGCGCCCTGATCGACAATATGGCTTGGCTGTTCGCCATCGGCGCAGCCGTTGGTCTGTCTGATGACCATGACGGCACCGCAGGTCTGGCCGGTCTGGTCAGCTTCCTGATGATGCAGCAGCTGCTCAGCCCCGGCGTTGTCGGCGCTGTCCGTACCCTGGAAGAAGGCTCTGTCGATTACATTGCTTTCAGCAAGATCGCTGGCAACTCTTTCATCGGTATCCTGGCCGCCATCATCGGTGCTGCCTGCTACAACAAGTTCAAGAACACCCAGCTGCCTGACTGGCTGGCATTCTTCAGCGGCAAGCGCAGCGTTGCTATCGTGACCGCCGTTGTTTCCATCGTGGTTTCCGTTGTTCTGCTGTTCGTCTGGCCCGTCATCTTCGGCGTTCTGGTTGCCCTCGGCAACGGCATCGTCGGTCTGGACGGCGTCGGCGCTGGTATCTACGCCTTCCTGAACCGCCTGCTGATCCCCACCGGCCTGCATCACGCTCTGAACAACGTGTTCTGGTTCGACACCATCGGTCTGGGCGACCTGAGCCACTACTGGGCTGGCGATGTCCAGGGCCAGAATGGCGTTACCTGGAGCGTCGGTATGTATATGTCCGGCTTCTTCCCCTGCATGATGTTCGGTATTGCCGGTGCTGCTCTGGCTATGGTCCAGACTGCTAAGAACAAGAAGGCTGCTATCGGTCTGGTTGTTTCCGCTGCTATCTGCGCCTTCGTCTGCGGCGTCACCGAGCCGTTCGAGTTCGGCTTCATGTTCCTCTGCTTCCCCCTGTATGTTGTCTATGCTGCTCTGTACGGCATCTTCACCATCATCACCTACTACTCCGGCTTCCGCGCAGGCTTCTGCTTCTCCGCCGGTGCTACCGACCTGATCTTCTCCGCCAGCCTGCCCGCACATGCTAACACCTGGATGATCATCCCTCTGGGCATCGCCGCTTTCGTTGTCTTCTACCTGGTCTTCAAGTTCGCTATCGTCAAGTTCGACCTGAAGACTCCCGGCCGTGAGGACGAGGATGCCGAGGCTGCTGAGGCCAACATCACCCTCGCCAACAACGACTTCACCGCCATCGCCTCCGGCGTTCTGGCTGCTGTCGGCGGCAAGGACAACGTTGCCAACGTTGACTACTGCGC
>ERZ1034680.419-NODE-419-length-21473-cov-69.078812_pt1 | contig 21473 bp, 15 predicted proteins | sample MGYA00520639_ERZ1034680 | MGnify/ENA primary metagenome ERZ1034680 (study PRJEB33766, sample SAMN09781760) | gut metagenome | biome: gut microbiome | host: Homo sapiens | place: Madagascar | study: EMG produced TPA metagenomics assembly of the PRJNA485056 data...
GGATGTTCTTCATTCTGACAACAAGTTGGCTAACCTCGACTAATCTTCGAGATTTATCAACCCAAAATAATAGCGGGAATCCTTCGGGGTTCTCGCTTTTTTTGTGTCTTTTTCTTTCTTTATCTATCATTTTGTCATGTAATTAAAGTGTTGTGCGCGTAAACACTTTGTTTCTTTACATAATTTAACTAAAAAAGTTTGGAACGTATTACTTTTTTCTCTATATTTGCAGTCGAATAGATGTAAGAAGTGCATTTTATATTCTTGAATATCATTTGTATATTGTAAAAGATGATTTAGGCCGAAAGGTTATTTTGGGAAGTCTTCCTAAGTACTGCCTCAGGGCAGATTCTTGTAAGAGGAGACCAGGTTTAAATGATTGAATAACAATTAGTAAATGATAAAATATGAAAAAGTTTTTTGGTATGGTCATCGCAAGTATGATGACTTTGGGTTTAGTAAGTTGCAGTGCAGCTGACGATGATTTGACGGATACAACAACTAGCGCCAATACAGTCTCTGCTGGTTCAAATTTCTCACTGCTCAGCTACTCACAGACAACCGGTGCTGAGGTGAATGAAACCTCTAACATCAATGGTGAGAACAATGAGAAGCTGGTGTGCAAGGTTCTTTCAGGTGGTCAGATGCAGTTGACCCACAAGAATGTAATCTTCGATGAGGGTACAAACATTAAGTTTGCCACTCAGATGGTTGGCAACAAGATAATCATCACTGAGACAGGCGATTACGGAAAGTCTGGTAAGTTTGGTTATTTCACACTTGTTGCGAAGGTAGGTATAGTGAAGGATGGTGACTATGTAATCGTGGTAAAGCGTAACGATCATACTCGTGAAGAGTTCAATATGCATTACGACTCTTCTAAAGCGAAATAAGATTATATGCAATACTTTATGATTACGACACAATATAATATTTCAATAAGAATAGAGTAAAAATAATTATTTAGTGCAATTTAATGAAATGTAATTGAATAATAGTAAATGGTAAATAGTAAATGATAATATGTTGAGAGTCGCTTAGACGACCAGTCTAGTTTTATTGTATTAATTATTGTTGATTACGCTGATGAGCATTTCCGGCGTACAGTCTTTCAAAACCACTATGTTGCCTTTATCTAATAAGTAAATCGTAGGCATCGCCTTGATGCTGTATGTAGTACTAATTTTATCATCTGCAATGATTCTGAGCATTCTGTATTCAGCAGGAATGGTCTGTTTTTTCAGCCACGCAGTTACCTTGTGGCAATTCTCGCATTCCGGATCATGGAAGTAGAGTATCACCTTTTCGTTTTGATAATCACTCAGTTGATGTATTTTCCCATCTTCCAGCTTGAAGGAGATGTTGGTAGCCATCGTGCCTGGCAGGTTTTTCCGTGCCGCCTTCCACTTGAAGTCGATGCGTTCCTTTTCTGTTTCATCGAAGTAAGGCGACTTCTTCATTTCTGCCAGGAAGAAGCTATACACCCTGTCGTTTCTCATCGGCGACTGTGGGTCGTCGAAATAATGCTCTATCAGGCTTTCGAATTTCTCCTTGGCAGGCTTCTGTGCGTAAGCCTTGGCGGTGAAGGCGCTGATGCCTTTCTGGGCAATCTCGTCGTTGAAACGGGCGAGGATATCGATGAAGTTAACGAATCCCTGTTCTGTAATCTCCTCGTTTTTCAGTTGGGTAGTATCAGCAAACTGATAGTTGTCCCAGTAGTGCTCGCTGAGGTAGGTAGCGCGCTGTTCTACGCTGCACAGCGTATCAGGCAGAGCAGGGTAGGGGAATGCATTCTGTGCCTGAGTATTCAGGCTGCAAAACATGAGCATGCATGCGATAAGATAAGAGATATATTTTGCTTTCATCATTTTCTTCCTTTACTTCATTACTTCTTGTTGTTGATAGCTGTTCCATAGGAACTTCTGCCGCAAAAGTACGAAAAATAACTGAAAGTTCCAAGCATATTCCCGTTTTTTTCTTTTAAAAAATAACAAGCCACTTTCAAAAACACCCTTCACCCTTCACCAAAATGGCATAAATATCTGTAGCTAAGTAGCTTGCGCGGGTGAAGGGTTGCGCTGACCCTTCACCACCCTTCACCCACCCTTCACCCGGAAAATCTGTGTAAATCTGTGAAATCTGTGGGACATAAAAAAGTGGTTTCGGCCCACGACCGAACAGGGCGAGCTTCCGTTTCAATTCCATGCGCAATCCGAAGGTGAAGAGTGGTGAAGGGTGGTGAAGAGTGGGGCGTCACTCTTCACCTCTCGCAACCCCAGTGTTTATCGGGGTTTCAGCCGATTTGGTGAAGAGTGAAGAGTAAAATAGAGAGTGGTTGTTTTACAACCTCCGGACATATCGTTTTGTGCCTGGCAATGGCAGATTATGGCCCCAGTAATGGCAGATTATTGCCCTAGTAAGGGGCAATGTTGTGCCATAGTGAGGCAATAAACGATATAAGCCGCTTTACGCCTCGTAAGTACTTTCGTTGCATTTTGAAAGTACTTTCGTGCAAGCGTTAGCCAGTTGTTATGCGATTTTTTACTTCGTGAAAACCTTCCCGATTGTACTATGGACTGTGGAGAGTAATCCTTTATGGGCAAAAAATGTCGTGGAATCTTAGAGGGCGAGATCACCTCGGCAACTAAAATTCCAACGACCAGTCTAGTCTTGTTTCCGCATTCTTTGTATAATAGTAAATGATAATAATGTTCTATACTAATTAGGGGGAGGAAGTTTTCACAACCTCCTTCCCTCTTACTGATATATATTTTCTAAACTTAAGTATTTTTGCTAATTCTTTATTTGTAGGTGAATGCAAAAGTTTGCAAACCACCACCATATTTTGCTTTTACGTAGAAGCTACCCTTAACACCACGGTCATTGTCTCTGATGTTCTTGAGAGTAATTGTCTGCTTTACTCCGAGATTTGCAGCAGAGTCAAACTTCTTTAAGAACCAGCAGTTCCAATCCTTGCCTTCTGTGATTTCTTCTGTAGAACCTACCTCCACATCGCAATCCTCAGGGTTGATGGTGTTAGAAGCTATTCTGATTTCTACTGGCAGAAGCTCAGAAGGATAGTTCTTCGGAATCGTATAGGTAAGAGTACCCGTATTATTTTTTTTCCTTCCAGACATACCTGAGAAGGTGAAACCGAAGTCGAACTTCGTGATACTGTATATCTTGATAGTTCTACTCATACCACTCACCTTGTCGAGCAATCGGATTTCGCCAGATTTCAGCTGGTCGGTAATGACATCTCTGGTAAAGACAATCTTACCCTTACCGTTTGCATAGGTAATGGTGAGATCTTTCTTACCTAACTCATTATTCGTAACCCAGTTTACATCGAAACGGTTTGCTTTGTTCAACTCACCACCTACGTAATTGAAGTCGATTTCCTGACTTTCTGTAGCGCCTTCATTCAACATCACGTTTGTACCATTAGGAATTTCCAATGTATAAGTTCCATCTGATATCTTTGGTACGATCTGCTCTACCTGAATCCAAGGGTTGTTGGCAGCATAGCCGTTAAAGGCATTGTCGTAGCCAGTATAACCTAACTTTGGATTCAGCTTCTTGATATGAATCGCATAGGTATAATTTCTCTTGACCTTATAGAATTGCTGATCCTCATTCTGAAGATAAACCTTGTACCATTTTACGGTGTTGTCGTTGAATGTCACTTTCAGAATACATCTTACAGGATTCTTACTTGAGTTTTCATCCTCAAAGCAATATTGCACAGTTCCCATCTGGCTTGCAGAACCTTTGTATCTTTCTTCTGACTTAGGCAGGGTAATGTCGGTAATATTCCATTCCCAATCCTTAGCAGCAGTGGTGTTTGGAAATTCCAGTTTGTTACGGTCGAATGCTGCCATTGTAGCATACAACATTCCTTCGCCGATGGAGATTTCTACACTCTGGATATTGGTTGTAGTTTCCCAGTCAGCAGTGATTTTAGCACGATCTCTGATCAGATGAATCACATTGCTGCTATTGGTAAGCTTTGCCTTCATTTCAGCTGTTGTAGAACCACTGCAATATCCCCAATACTTGGTTTTCAGAGCCTGATTTTCATCTGCCTTTGATTCAAACGTAGTAATCAGCTTGTTCTCATGCAAACCAATCCACTCGTTGGCAGCCTTTGCTGTATTGATATTGGCATTGGCAATGATGTGGAGTCGGGCGGTGGCATTAGGCATTTTCACACTAATCTTTTTGTTATTGGTGTTAACTGCACCTTCGCCAATTTCTTCTTTGCTTGTAGCTTCCACATTCAGATCCTGACCCATGCCCAGGAAATAACCATTGGCATCGAAGCAGAATATCTGCACATCAGAGCTTTCGAATCCCTCGTTGTTGTAGCCCTCAGATCTTGTTCCGATTTTGTAGTCTGGAGTAGATACCTTGAAGCTGAGCGTCATCTCACCCTTGCTGTTAGAAGGCACCGTCTCTTCAGACAAATCGCTTGTGCAGGCTGTTAGCATGGTTGCTAACAGTCCTACCAACATTCCGATATATAATTTTAACTTTTTCATTTTGTACCTTCTTTAATTGTTATTCTTTCTTGTTTTCCAGCTCTTTTACCTCGTCTGGTGAGAGGTCGCGAACGCAACGAACATATCCAGTATAAGTATTATTTGGGTTTGCTTCAACCTGCTTGCCATTTAAGGCCCAGTAGGATCCTCCAGCTAATACAACGTCAATCACATTTTGATTCGTTTTATATTGATAATTTGTGATAACGCCAATTTCCGATGCTGTTGGTAATCGCCAATCTGTATATTTTTTACCATCCTTTCTCACCTCAATGTATTTGTCACAATGTTCTGATGCATTTTTACCATCGTTTTTATTTGTGAATGCAGTAACTGTACCAAGTTGAGATGCTAGCATAAATGCCGGTGATACAACGTCTTCAGAAGATAATTTCGTTTCTTTATCAATATTTGTAACGTGACCTATTTTGTATTTACTATTTTGAGGAGTATTTGTAATCTGTACGACATACATTAGATTATTGGACTTTCCTGTTGAGTTTTGTCTCTTTTTAGCTTTATATCCACCCTTAACACTGTTATCGTAGTATTCGTAAATATAGTAATCTCCTTCTTCTTTTACTTTTGCATTGAAATGGTCATCTTCTGATCCTTTTTCTTTCGAATGTAAGGTTCTATCCTCCAGCCAATCAATACCAGCTGTAGTTCCTGTATATCTATCTCCCCAAAAAGAAGTTTCGTATGTATTTAATTCATCTTTTGTAGAATACCAGCCAGCTATACCCTGGATATACTCCAAAGGATACTGTTTGATAGTTACAATCTCTTCCAGACCATCGCAAGTTACCTTTATCTTGATATATTTAACAGACAGTGGTACGAAGTCATTGACGGCTGTTGAATTTTCTGCACCAATAACAATAGTTCCCTTGTCCTTTAACTCACCATGATCATCTGCATATTTTGCTGAAGCATTGAAGTATTGACTGCCAGAGCATGCTTGTTTATTACCATTTTTGTCATAATAGTAAATTTCCTTGGTTTCTACCTTACATTCACCAGAGCCATAGAACTTGATGGTTGAATTATCAAATCTCTGGTTCTTCATGATCATAAAGGTAGGAGAAACCAACAAGTACTTCTGGTCACCAGCATTGATTGTTGTCTTTTCGCCCTTGGTCCACTTCTGTACATCATATACCAGATTCATAGCATCACCATAAGTAATGTCAGAGCTGCTGCCCAGACTTGTTACGGTAGCGTTGGCTGTATAGACGTAGTTACGATCCAATGACTTTGTTGCCTTAGGGTCGCGAACTGGAATACTGTAATAGTAATCCACAGGTTTTTCTTCACCCTTCTTCAGCATCACCTTGATCTTTGCCTGAGGTGCACTTGCATTATCATCCCATAATGTTGCGTAGCTGTAGGTAACCAACTGATAGCCATCAGCAGTCTTAGCCATTGTCTCATTTGTCTCAGTTTCGCTCATACTAGCTATGCTCCTAGCTGTATTTACGCCAAAGAGAGTAGTCTGGGTGTTATAGTTTAGCAACTGCCAGGTAGGTGTACCTACCACCTCGTAGCCAGCAATGTTAATCTTGAGATTTACAACGATCTTGGCTGCAGCTCTTGTCAGCTTACTGTCGATGGTTTGGGTAGGCTCCTTGCTGACTGTCCAATCAGAGTTGGCTGTCATCAGGAAGTTCTTGGTTGCATTCTTGTTGCTGCTGTAAGGCTTCCAGATGTCTTCATCAGTCTGCACCTTTTTTTCCAGGTCAGCCAATGAGTTTACCTGTTGTAAGTCCTCTTTTGCATTGGCAATTGAGTACACGAAGTAATCCTTGTTCTCCTGCAGATTCAAGTCAACTTTCCAGTTGCCCTGACCAAGAATCTCTTTCTGGTTGCTTTGCAAGTTGTTGTCAAACTTCTTGTTGACACTTTGCTCCTTATATTCCTTGTCGAAAATCTTCACGTACAGGTTGTCCAGTGCAGCTTCACGCAGGGCTTGGTCAGAAGCAACTGCTCTTGATACAGTTGCTTCTGTTACACTAGGCTTGATGCTGAGGCTCTCTGACGATGTTTCGGTGAAGAAATCATCCTGAGCGGAGCATCCTGCCATTGTTAGACCGAAGGTCAACAACATCAAGCCTTGTACAGATTTTCTATATTTATTTAACTTCTTCATGATGATTTAATCCTTTAGTTTATTTAAACCACATATTCTCATTTAATTTCCTGAGCGATCAGCACCCTGGGTGAACTTGATGTTAAAGTCATCTCCAGGTAGTCTTCCAGTTCCTACATTGAACAGAACCTTTCTCATGTCAGGAGCAAGAACGATAAATACCTTGGTATCGAAATTTCTTTCTACTGCTAAGTCTTTATTTCTCTTTGGCACTACATAGAATGTAAATGAGTTGCCAGTGATGTCGCTCTTACTTACTGTATCATAGATCTTTCCATCCACATAGAACGCAAAGTCTGGGTTGTCGCACTGAAGGATCCAGTTCTTGCTGCCTGTATCAATGTTATTCAGTTTGATTGCTGGACCACCGCCATTGGCAATACCGTAGTGAACTTCCACTGCTTCTCCAAATTCTCCTGCTTCTCGTTCCATCTCGATGCTTACCTTATCAGTATAGTCCCATGCGATGTTGTCATCCCAGTCACTTACGATAGGGTTCACATACAATGTTGCCGGATTCTCAGGAGTATCACCTCCTTCTCTGTCCACCTTGGCTGTTACGTCGTAGATGGTGTTGCGGTCGAGGCGATAGAGAGGCTCGTATTTGGCCCAATCTATTGTTGCTGCATCGTTGTCTTCGTAGAGGCGCTTGTTAACCGGCACCTTGTAGAAGTAATCCTTGCCATTGTATTTTGCCTTGAGCAGGATGTAGGTCTGCTTGCTGACATCGATTGGCTCTTCTGCATACGGATTCTTTGTCTTGTCAATCCAACTGTTGGCGTATGAGTAGAACACTGCCTTGTTGTCTTGTGTTACGGCAGGAACTGTAACCTTGCTGCTGGCAGCTGCTTCGGTATTCAATGCATTGTTGGTGCTTGTACCTGCTGCGAGGATAGCGCCATCTGCTGCGTAGTGTATCAACTGGCAGGCATACTCTGTAGGAGCTACTGCGTTGCCCTTGTCATCTTGTACGTTGAGGCGGATCTTGGCAAGCGCTCTCTTCAGCTGGAACTGGATGTGAATCGTTCCGTTCACAATCTGTTTCGTCTCCTCCATCTTGGCATCCATCACGAATGAAGTCTGTTTTGCCTTGGGATTGAAGGTGGCTGCCTTGTTGATGGTGGCAGCCTTTAATTCATCCAATGTTGTGATTCCGCTGATATTATCCAGGTTTGCCACCAGATAGAGAGTGTTGCCTGTAATCTCCGAACGCTTCAGCTGGTCGCTTTCCAACTTCTTGTGCTTGTATTCTGTAGTAGGACTGCCCTGAACATCTGTAAGAGGAAGACTCTTGACGAGTTTTCCGGTTGCATCGAAGACGAAGAGGTCGAGGCGATTGATCTTGTTTTCATTGAGATCTTCATTTCCAACCTCAGTTTCTGCGCGGGTAACAGCTGCACGGGTTTCAGTAGCAGAACCGCCTACTTTATATTCCAGCACCACATCGTAGTCGCAACTCGGTGTGCCGTCCATATCATCGCTCATGCAAGATGTGTTTGCAAGCCCTAAGAGGGCGATTGCACACATCGCAAAGTATTTTGATATTGCTTTCATTGTTTGCCCTCCTTAATTTAAATAATTAGTATAATGTTTACTATTGCTCTGAAGCTTATCGTAGGCAGTTCCCTTGGTAGCCTGCAGCTGGAAGATGCGGATGCGGGTTTTGGTTCCAGCAAACTTTCTTCCTTTCTGATACATACCTCCTGCATTATCAGGATTGATTTCTACTTCGTATTCATGGATACCATCCAGAGATACGGTTATGTAGAGGTCGGTATATACAGGATTGGTGCCCTTACCTTTTGCCCAGTCGGTCAACTCAGCTGTCCATGAAGTACCGTTTGTCCATGCATTCACGGCTTCTACCTTGATTTGATAAGGATCTTTTCGGGCGATGCCTGTAGAAACGCAGTTGGTATTATCTGTAGATTTATCATAGTTGAAAGCAAACTCATGAGTGTTGGTGAGATGAGCTTTCCAAACCAGTCCTGCAGGGCTTTCTACCTTGAAGTAGTAGGCTGCTCCTGATTTCTTATCCTCCAATATCTCATGTTCTGTATCCTTGTATCTAGGATAGTTTACCAGACAGTAAAGACCTTCTGCGTCACCTCCCTTTGGTTTCAGGGTTGAACCTGTCTGCCAAGCAAACATCTGGCAATTTACATTGCTCCAGCTGATTTCGGAAGTTACCACGTTCCAAGGCATTACCTGCCAGTCGAGGCAGAGGGCTCCACCCTGAAGGAAGTAGCCGTAAACTACGAGCTCTCGGTTGCGGATAGCGTTGCCGCTGGATGGAATGGTGAATCCCTGAGATTTTACGCTGCCGCCGTCAGCCAACTGATAGTAAATCTTACCTGTGATAGGCTTGTTGGTTTCACGAAGATAGCTCAAGTTATGTTCACCGATATCCGTATTCATGCGGTTCATATAAGTCTGAGCGGTTTCGGTTTTTTCATCACGCTTATAAGCAAGCGGATCTGCTACAGCCTTGATTTTGGCATTCTCTACACCGTCAAGTTTGAGGGGAGTAGCAACATAAGCAGGAGTTCCGTACTTATTGCTTGTAGCAGCCTTGTTGGCATCTGCCTTGGTATAATCCTCTTCATCAGGGAAGACATAGCTTTCTGTAGGGAAGGTGTTTCCATCTATTTCAATTCCTGTTACCTTCACATTTTCTGTCAAGGCATCAGCATCTGCCTTACGTGCGAAATAGAAGTGAAGTTTGGAAACGGCGCGAACCAGAGGAATCGAAATTCCTTTGTTCTTTGCACCAGCCTCGGTATCAGCTACGTGATCGGCTATTGCTATGTTGGTAATGGCACGGGAAATAGGGAGACCCTTGCCGGTTGGAACCACTGTAGTCTGAGCTTTGCCTTCTGCTGTAATGCCGAATGGATCATCGAAGGTTACACCTTGCAGGTCTGCACGGGTGATGGTGCGGAGATCCTTGCCCTTCAGCTTATCAGCCATATTGGTACTCTCTGAGTTTGCCAGAATATAGAGGTCGATGTTTTTGAGTTCTTCACCGTTGATCTTACGCAAGAATCTCAAGTTCAGCGTGTAGGTGCCGTTGGCGGTAACACCGCCAACAACAGTATGGTTATCTTCCTTGTAAGCAATCGGATTGGCGCTTGCTCCTGTTCCTGATTTAAACACCCATACCTTGATGCTATGAATGTCGCTCTCTTGGTTAGGATTAGCCTGAGTCTCGTCGTTTCCGATGTCCCCAGTTCTGCTTGCTCTGGAAGTCGTGGCGCTGGCGGTAGAGAAGCTCAGGTTGAGGTAAGCTTCATCGCCAGTTGCAGGTGCCTGCGAATCTTGGTCTGAACAAGATGCCATTGTGCTCAACATGAGCAAGGCTGCGATAGCCATGCCTAGCCGGCGTGTCATCTTGATCAAAGTTGAGTTATAGCGTTTCATCTTTTTAATCTTTTACTTATACTTATACTTTTCTTTCTCTCTATACAGTGTGGGTAGCACTGTTTCCTTATTTGGCTCCGAGGTCTGTGTCCTGCAGATTGAGAACCCAGCCGTTTACCTTGATTCTTGCATCCATGTGGTAGTCTGTACCAGGACTAGGAACGTAGAATACGAGGGTGTAGTGATCCTGGCGGTCTAGGTATTCCTGATCCTCCCAGCCCTTGTCAGTGCGCTCGCCGCAGAGAGCGAGGAACCATGGCAGTGAGTGGTTGAAGATTACCTTGCCTGTGCGCTTGTCGGTGATTACGATTCGCTTGTCGTCGTACTCCGTGCTTTCTGTGTTGCGGGTGCTTACATCGTTCTTGCGCTCGAACATTCTGGAAGAAGAAAGGTCGTAAACCAGTGCCTTGTCGATTTCTTCACCTTCTACCTGGGTATTACCGCTGGAGTTTACTACCAGTTTCTCGTTGTAAGGTACATAGGTGATAGGCTTGTTCCGTTCTACGCCATTGGCATCTTTTACCTTGTCTCCCTTGTAGTCGAGGAGAGCTGCCGAACCCTTGATTCTTACGTCGAAGTTTTCTGCAACGAATCCCTCTTGGTCGTTATCGTATGGAAGCATCACGATGCGGTAGGTCTTGGTACATTTCATCAGACTCAGATTGCCGTATGTGTCTTGGTTTCCTCTGAAGTCGAGAGATGTCTGGGCAGTGTAGAGAGCGGTGAACTTCTTATTGTTGACCGAAGCTTCTCCGTCTTTCTTTCCCATTTCCTCCTGCAGGTCGTTGATGGTAGAAACACCTGGTGTGAGTTGGGTGAAGCTGAACTCCATCTCGTCGTCACCGTCGGCTCTGCTACCTGTTGGTTTCTTGTCACGAGCCAGACAGACGAAGGTGTATTTGCCTTCCTGTAAGTCTGTGATGTCCATGCTGTGACCCGTTTCGAATTTGTCGGCAGACTGCGTATAGGTATCGAAGTATTTACCGTTTTTATCGAAAACATAGACGTTGAGGTTTTTCACTTCCTGGGAGAAGGCATCAGCGTTCTCAACATTATATGTATAATCGAACTTGAGCGACACCTTGTGTGCAGGACAATTCGTCAAATCGTCTTTCATGCATGATGAAAGCGATGAGAGTGCGATGGCTGAGATACAAACCACTTTGCAACCGTTTTTGATGATGAAATGTTTCATATCGTTTGTATTTTATTAATTCTTTTACTTATACTTATATCTAGTGTGCCGTAGGGCGTAAGAAGTGGGGTAGCCTCCGGCATCCTTTTTTTCTTGTTGAGTGGTGCTGATTCAGCACGATAGGGGTTCCCGCCATCTGTTGGCGGCAATATCATCTTTTTCTTTTTTAATCTCCCGGAGGCGGGGTAGCCCCCGGGAGATTGAGAGTATTGTTGTTTCAAGAATTATCTTGAGAGCGGGGGATGGGGTACATCCCCGGAGCATTCATCTTTTTTCTGTTTCTGCGGTTAAGCGAAGTGATAGGGATTAGTCACCCAGCTCTACGTCCTGTGTATTGAGAACCCAAGGGTTAACTGTTACTGTTACGTCGAGGTAGAACAAACCGTTCTTGTCAATCTCACCGTTAGGAACCTGTGCACCTACGTTGAAGATCTTGTTAACCTGCAAGCGGTAAATAGTGTTACGCTGGATAACGTTCTTTGACAACTGGTTGTCTGTAATAACCTGCTTGTAGTATGTCTTACCCTCGTTGAACACCTCGATGCCATACTTTGCACGGAATTCTGACAACTTGGTCTCTACAGATTTCTCGGTTTCAGCTGTTGGCTCTTTCTTAGCCTCTGCCAATTCTGTCTTCAACTGGGCAGCTGTCTTACCCTCGAAGAGACCTGTAACATCTTCGTAAGCCTTCATGATCTGCTCAAAGCTTGTGTAGATAACGTTGTTGTAACGATAGAATGTACCATCCTGGAAGTCAGCTGGCATAAGCTCACCTGCAGCATTCTTAAACTTATTTGCATCCAAAGTAACCTTGTACTCGAAGTACATTGCAGTTGCTTCATCCTTGTTGTTCTCAAAGATATAGTCATTTTTAGCACCCTTCAAAGCCTTGAAGCCACCATCCTTGAGCAAATACTTCTCACCGAATGCGTCCTTTGTCTGAGACAATGTTGCGCCTGTAGGAATTGCAAGGCTCCAAACGTTATTTGCTACATTCCAATTCTGCATAACGTATGCCTTATTTGTAACGTTAGAGAGTGCATAGCGAACCAATTCAATCTTAGAAACCTTCTCCTTTGCATCGTCAATTGCATTCTTTAATGCCTGTGAAGCGTTTGCTGGGTATTCGCCCAAAAGTTCTTCTGTACTAGTAGGAACATCAACGCGAGCTGTTACACGTTCAATCTTGATTGCGCTTTCTTCGTTATTGTACATAACCTTTGCAGGGGTGGTCTCAACCTTGTTGGCATCAGTGAATGTGACAGTATAGCCATTACCATTGGTTGTTGCATCATTCTGGTTGAACATAGAGAAGTTCTTGTCTCCAGCACATGTTTTGTCAAATGGATTTTGAGCTGTAAATGTCTGTTTAATGCCATCTACAGTAAATACGCCAGTCTTTTTGGTACCTGTTGTGATAGTAAATGGTTCTACAGTATCCATATTGGTTGAACCAGCCTTGAAATATACTTTATAGGTAGCACCTGCAGCTACATTTTCTACTTGAATCTGAAGTGTAGTCTTACCATCCTTCTGAGAACCTGCCTGATCCTTGATAGCTCCTGTCCAATCCTGGCCGGTCAGAGTCTTGCTAAATACAACGGCTCCATTTGCATCAACCAAGTAGAAAGTTCCATTCTTAACAGCTGCTTCTACTGCGGTAGCATCCTCTTTAGGTGTTGTCTCTTCAATAGAGGTTCTTGTACCATTGCTAGTAGGAGTCTGTACGGCCAATGTCATATAGAAACCCTTTACCTGTGACTGTGTACCTGCGCCACCTGTCAAATCATCATTGCTGCTGCAGCTTGAGAAAGATAACGCTGCTGCTGATACCAAGCTCATAACGAGCAAATTCATTTTCTTCATAATCTTTTACTTATTAAGTGTTATACAAATTTTTGTTTTGAGTTGCGAAATTGACGGGTCTTTCAGACCTCATCACTTTTTTCGCCCGGGGTCATCAAATACTATTCTTTCTTTTCCAGTTCTTAAATTAAATTTTTTAGTTTATATTATTATTTATGTTTATTCTTTTACTTATACTTCATGTTCATTCTTACTCCACAATCTTGTTCACCTTGTCGAGATTTTCCTGAGCACCCTTCAATCCGCCGGCTACCGCCTTCTGGAAGTACTGCTTGGCAGCTACGTAATCCTCATTAAGAACAGCGAGACAACCACGGGTGTTATCTACTTCGGCACCGGTGCCAGCCTTCTTGAGATATTTCTCTGCGCGCACCTTGTCGCCTCTGTCGATGGCAGCAATAGCCGCATTCAGGTTAGCGAGTTTATCTTCTGGGAACATCTTGACAGCGGTATCGAATACATTGTTGTATTCCTCGCTTCCCTTCGGATAACTGTTTGCTACCATATACATCTCCTGAAGAGAGAGCTTCTGTGGACGTGTATTCATTACTTTGCGTGCCTCCTCGAGGTTGAATGCCTTTACGTCGTACTCTATGGTGTAATCGGTGCGGCGCAAGCTTGGCCAAACCTTGTCAATCAGGAACCGGAATGCCTCACCAGCCTTGGCTGCGAGCGTCTGTTCTTTCTGGTCAGGAGTCAGATTGCTGTTGATGATCTTGAGAGCAGCTTCCTTCTGAGGAATGTTGTGACTCTCAATGTACTTTAGTGTTCCTTCCCAATCCTCTGCGGTAGATTCTACCTTGAAGAGCTTCTTGTCTACCGGATAGGTCTTCAGCAGATACTGGTTGAGAGCCTGGGTACGGTTGCGTGACAGCTTGTCGTTGTTGGCATAGTTGCCGTCAGGTGAAGCATAACCGTGAAGCGTAATGGATGTGATGGTTACATCAGGGTCGTTCTTTACGAGATCGAGCGTCTGCTTGATGGTAGCCAACTCATTGCTGTTGTTACCCAATTCCTTTACGATATCCCACTTGTTGATGCGGAAGTTGAGTCTTGCCGAACCATTTTCCTGTCTTACCTTCACAACCTCTGCCTTAGGTTCTCTATAAGCCTGGTAGAGCTGCTGAGGAGTAGTGAGTGCCTCAGTGTTATTGGTGAGCAGGTTTTCTGCCAGTAGCTTCTGGTTACATCCGCAGGCATCATTGCTAATGGCGAAGTTGGAGTTCTTCATCCATTCGCGGTAAGGGGTAGTGTAAGCGTATCTGAGAGTCTGAGACTTCTTGTTTTCACGCTTTGCTACGATGAGTGGATTTTCTGTAGCAGTTTTCTTGGTACGCTCATAGTAAACGAATCTCTTTCTTCCCATAACCTCCACAGCCGGGAGCTTTAGCGTATCTTCACCTTTATAGATGATTGGGGTAAAGACGAGTCCCTTATTGCTAGCCACTTTTACCTGGTCTAGGTTGAGGTCCATATAAACGTTTACCTTATTACCTTTCTTCTTGATTTCCTTATTCAGGATTTTCATATCCTTGGCAGCCTGCTCTTGTGCGATAGCATGAGTGCTAAACAAAATGCTGATGGCGACGGCTCCAAGTGTTTCTGTTAAAATCTTATATGTGTTCATAATCTTCAGTTTTACTTATTAATATAATAATGTATCACGAATTAGAAGACATACACCAGGTTGAGTGCCGCCTTGGTAGGGCCTACGTAGTGATGATCCTTGTCATTCTCGAGTCTCTCACCGCATTGTGGACATTCGTATTTATCCGCTTTTGAATAAACGTATCCCACTCCGAGTTCAGCCTCGAAGTTCCAATGCTTAGATAGTGCCCAGGTATAGCCGTATGCAATACCTGCACCAACGAACCATCCTTCGTATCTATAATCTTTCAATTTGGAGAAGTCGGTACCTAGGAACTTGAAATCAAGATTTACGTTACCAATATTATGAGAACCTCCAAGAGCGTGGAAACCGATGAAGGAGCCCATCATCTTATTGCAGAACCAGTATCTGGCTTCTGGCTGAACAAGCCAATGCTGCCATTTCTTGTTCTTGGAAAATGTCCAAGGGTTGTAGTTGCCGGATACATCCAAAGTCCATTTTGGTGAAAGGCCGAATTCAAAACCGAGATTTATGGTGCTGGTTGCATCATAAAGGAGGTTTGTTTTCAAGGCCGCATTCTGAGCGATGGCTGGGCAGATGAAGCTGCTTACAGCCAGTAGCGCAATTAAAATCCTTCTGTTCATACTTAAAATCCTTTAATGATTTAAGAATGACAAATAGTTTCTTTAAAGAAACGCATCATCATCTTTTACTTATACTTTTACTTATACTTATTTTATTCTATTTATCAATAGGTTTTGAACTAGACTTCATTTATTAAAGAATAGTTAGCCTATCATTTACTTATCTTTTACTTATTATCATCTTTAACCATTTTATAACTCTGTTCTTTGATGCCTGTCAGCAACTTCGTGAGTTGGTTGAAAGTTCGTGCTTTAAAAATCGAACTTTGTTTTTTCGATTGCAAATATAGAGCTTTTTTGCTTAGCTTTCAACAAAAGTAGCGCCTAAAAATACTGATCACCTGCAAAAAAGGTACGAATGAAACCCTGAAAAACCCTGAAAATGCTCCTTTTCTGCATTTTTTTTGCACTTTTTTGATACTTTTTCCCTGAATTTCTTGGGCTGTTTCATTTTTTAGTTGTACTTTTGCAGCAGAGAAAAAATAGTAAATCAGCAAAAGGGTTTATAATGAATATAAACCTCTAATGGAATGTAATAAGTCCTGAGAGGACAGGATAGTATTAATCAAACAGAATAGTATTAATCAATAAGTAAGATAATGAAAGCTAAGAACAAACTTTGGGAATGGTGTCTGCGCCTAGAACATCATTTATGCCCAGACTTTTGTGGAGTGGTGGATCGCCGCAGGGTAATCGCCTTCGTCCTCTTGTCACTGATAGAGATATTGATCATTCCCTATCATTTCATTTTATTTTACATAATGGATGCGTGGATAGGCTTTTCCTATAACGTAGCTCATACCATCGTACTTGCACTTTTGCTCTATCTTGTGTTAGCTCGCAAGGTTGTGTTTAAGAACGGCATCTCTATGCTCTATATCCTTGTATTCGTCAAATTGGCTGTTGACTGTATGTTATGTCTGCGTTATGGTGCCAAACAAGACAACCTCAGTGTAATGAGCAATATCTTTATCATGTTTATTCTTGCTATTACAGCTCAGAGCCAGCTACTCAACAAAATCAGTATTGGCTTTACCATTGCTCTGCTGCCTGTAGTAGCTGTAGCTATTTCGCATACGCAATTCTATGTCCTGCTTTTTAGTGGCAAGGCGATTCTTGTTGGATTCTTAATGATTTTCTATGTGTGGTTATATAATATGGATCATGTCATCACCAAGAAACTCCGTCAGCCTAATCAGTTGAGGGAAGAAGAGAAGAAGGCGCTGAATATGCTTGCCGACCTGAAGGAGAATGAGAAGGATATGGCGGTAAATCTGATGAGCCGACTGAGACCCGAACAGCAGCAGAATATCCTGAAACGTGCCGCAGAACAGTTGAAAAGCAGTGAGCAGAGCAAGAAGGCTTGGGATCTGGTGTGTATTGACCTCACCAATAGCGAGAGACAGATTTGCCAAATGGTTTTGGAAGGTAAGAGCTTGAAGGAAATCTGTATAGAATTGAACAAAAGCGAATCGAATATCACCAGTCAGCGTAGTCATATCCGTAAAAAGCTGAATATGGATCGAAAAGACGATTTGAAGCGCGAACTTGAAAAACGCTTTTATGAAGCAAGATACAAAGTAGAATCATAATGCAATATTAAAAAAGGGTAGGCTTACAAGAGGCTTACCCTTTTTTATTATTGTTGTTTTTCAAGTTTTGCCATTTACTTATCATTCTTAGTCTTCCATTCTAAGGAATGCCTTTGGCAGATATTGTATGATATCACTGGCAATGAGGCTTTCCTTGCCCAGGTCTTTTGCGGCAAGGTCACCAGCTAGACCGTGTAGGTGCATTCCCAGACGGCAGGCATCTGCCTGCTTGTATCCTCTAGCCAGGAGGGCTGTGATGATACCGGTCAGTACATCGCCGCTTCCTGCAGTGGCCATGCCGCTGTTGCCGGTAGAGCAGAATTCTACCTTTCCATCCGGATGGCAGAGGGCAGAATAGTGGCCTTTTAATATAATGTACGCCTGTAAGCGCTCAGCCAGTTCACTGGCTTTCAAGAGCCGTTCGCTGCAACTGCTGCTGGTATTGCCAGCCAGACGGTCCAGTTCTTTAGGATGTGGTGTGAGGATGATGTCCTTTGGCAGTTGCTGCATCCAGGCGCGATGGCTGGAGAGAATATTCAGGGCATCAGCATCTATGACAACCGGGCAGCTGGCACGGCGCAGTTGGGCAATCAGAGCGATGGCGGTAGTTTCGTTGGTTCCCAGTCCAGGACCGATGCCCATTGCATGGAAGCTCTCTGTTTCCACCGGTTCGCTGAAGATTGTTTCTTCTGAATCCATCTGCAGTACCGCTTCCGGTACGCTTATCTGCATGATTTCGTAGTTGCGTTTTGGCGTGTGTGTAGTCACTTTGCCTACGCCGCTTCTCAGACAAGCCTTGGTGGCAAGGACCGATGCACCGCACATACCGTAGCTTCCGGCAATGATGAGTGCATTGCCCATGTTGCCCTTATGCGCAAAATCATTGCGTGGATGCATCAGTAGTCTGATATCCTTTTCTTCCAGAATGCTGTATCTGCAATCTGTATTTTTGATATATTCTGTAGATAGACGGATGTCAAGCACTTTCAGGCGGCCCAGATATTGCTGGTTGTCTGCCATCATCATGCACAGTTTTTTCTGCTGGAGGGTCAGGGTCAGGTCTGCCCGGATGATGTTGGCGTGGATGTTGTAGGAATTATCTTCGGTCATCAGTCCCGTAGGTATGTCGATACTTACCACCTTGGCAGCACTCTGGTTGATATATTTTACCATAGCAGCAAAACCTCCAGCCAGCGGCTTGTTCAGTCCGCTTCCAAAGAGACCGTCAATCACAAGCATGCCTGCTTCGAGCTGTGGAGGATCGAAGTTGAGGACGACTTCCGTAAATTTCACTCTTTTTGCTTCCAGGAGCCTTTTCTTGTTGGCTGCACAGTCGGCGGAGAGCTTATTGTGCACGTTGAACAGATAAACATTCACCTGATATCCGTCCTCGCTGAGCAGTCTGGCAACAGCGAGGGCATCACCGCCATTGTTGCCAGGTCCGGCAAAGACAACCACGGGTGTACGGTTGGTCCATTCTTCCTCGATGGCACGAGTCAAAGCTTTGGCAGCGCGTTCCATGAGGTTGAGCGATGAGATGGGTTCATGCTCAATGGTGTATTTGTCTAGCTCATGTATCTGAGCACTTGTAAATATCTTCATACTTCGATTTATGTTAAAACTATGATGTTTGGGTAAAAACCTTGACATTTATTGCTTTCTAAATGCAAAAGTACTAAAAAAAGGTGGATGAAAGCATGATGTTTCATGTTTTTTTCGTATTTTTGCAGAAAATATTATATTTAAAGACGATGGGCATAGTAAAAATCAAGGATAAGAGCTTCAAAACATCGATTCCTGAAGCTGAGATTCTGAAGAAAGTACAGGTCGTAGCCGACCGTATCAACAAGGATTACGAAGGTAAGAAGCCGGTATTCCTGGCAGTGTTGAATGGTGCGTTTATTTTCGCAGCCGATTTGATGCGTATGATTACGATACCGAGCGAGATTTCGTTTGTGAAGTATGCTTCCTATGAGGGTACCACCTCTACGGGCAGCATGAAGACACTCATGGGTATCAACCAGGACCTGGAAGGTCGTGATGTCATCATTGTAGAAGACATAGTTGACTCTGGTTTTACCATGGTCCACATGATAGATGAACTCAAGAAGAAGAATCCGGCTAGTATCGAAGTCTGCTCTTTGCTCGTAAAGCCAGGCAACCTGAAGGTTGATTTGGACATCAACTATGCCGTGATGGAAATTCCTAACGATTTCATCGTAGGATATGGATTAGATTATGACCAAGAAGGCAGAAACCTCCGCGACATCTATACGATTGTAGAGTAATACAACATATAATTTTATATATATATTTAAGGTAAAAATGAAAAATATCGTAATTTTCGGCGCTCCAGGTGCAGGTAAAGGTACACAGAGCGACAAGATGATTGAGAAGTATGGTCTCGGTCACATTTCAACAGGTGATGTACTTCGTAATGAAATCAAGAATGGTACAGAGCTAGGTAAGACAGCTAAGGGATTTATCGACAATGGTCAGTTGATTCCAGACGAGTTGATGATCGACATCCTCGCAAGTGTATACGATAGCTTTGGTAAGGAGCACGCTGGTGTTATCTTCGATGGTTTCCCACGTACTACTCCACAGGCTGAGGCTTTGAAGAAGATGCTCTCTGAGCGCGGTCATAAGATTGCTGCCATGATTGAGCTTGCCGTTCCAGAGGACGAGTTGATGGCTCGTTTGATTAACCGTGGTAAGGAAAGTGGCCGTTCTGATGATAACGAGGAGACTATCAAGAAGCGTCTCAACGTATATCATACACAGACTGCTCCGCTCATCGACTGGTATGAGAAGGAAGGTATCCACCACCACATCGAGGGTCTCGGTACAGTAGATGAGATCTTTGCACGTGTTTGCAATGTAATCGACAACTTGTAATCAAGATAAAATAATCTTCCCCGCAAGGCTGCGGGGAAGATTTATTCGTTAAATAAAAGAAGAATCTTTTGTTCAATAAAAGAAGATTTATTCATTCAATTAAAAAGGAAAAATAAATGGCTGAATCCAATTTCGTAGATTATGTAAAGATCAACTGCCGCTCTGGTAAGGGTGGTAAAGGCTCCATGCACCTGCGCCACGTGAAGTACCAACCGAATGGTGGACCTGACGGTGGCGATGGCGGACGTGGAGGAAGCATCTATCTTCGCGGCAACCACAACTACTGGACCTTGCTGCATCTGAAGTATCAGCGCCACTTCTTCGCCGAGCATGGTGGCAATGGAGGACGTGACAAGTGTCATGGAACCGATGGTAAGGACATCTATATTGATGTGCCTTGCGGTACCGTGGTGTATAATGCCGAGACCGGCAAGTTTGTATGCGATGTGGCATACGATGGTCAGGAAGTGCTGCTTCTCAAGGGTGGTCGCGGTGGATTGGGTAATTTCCAGTTCCGTTCTGCCACTAATCAGGCGCCTCGTTATGCACAGCCTGGAGAACCTATGCAGGAGATGACCATCATCATGGAGTTGAAGCTCCTTGCTGATGTGGGTCTGGTAGGTTTCCCTAATGCCGGCAAGTCTACCTTGCTGAGTGCTGTGTCAAGTGCTCGTCCTAAGATTGCCAACTATCCGTTTACTACGCTCGAACCGTCACTGGGTATCGTGGATTATCGCGATCACCAGAGTTTTGTCATGGCCGACATTCCTGGCATCATCGAGGGTGCGAGCGAAGGAAAGGGCTTAGGTTTGCGATTCCTGCGCCATATCGAACGCAACTCCCTGCTGCTCTTTATGGTACCGGGCGATACTGATGATATCAAGAAGGAATATGAGGTGTTGCTGGGCGAGTTGAAGAATTTCAATCCTGAGATGCTCGATAAGCACCGTGTGCTTGCCATCACCAAGTGTGATCTCCTGGATGATGAGCTCATTGAGATGTTGAAGGATACTCTTCCTACCGACCTTCCTGTGGTCTTCATTTCTTCTGTTACCGGACAGGGTATTCAGGATTTGAAGGATGTACTCTGGAAGGAACTGAACTCAGAGAGCAATAAGCTGCAGGAGATTACTGCCGAGGATACCCTCGTGCATCGTGATAAGGACATGTCCCGCTTCCAGCAGGAACTGGAAGCTGAAGGTGAGGACATCGTGGAATATATCGATGAGGATGAAATCGAGGACGTTGATGACCTCGATGATTTCGAATATGAGTAATCATAAAGTTCAAAGTTGGAAGTTCAATGTTCAAGGAATATAATATAGCCTCTGGTGTCAAGGCTTTCTCTACTACCCGTAAGGGTGGTGTGAGCCAGGGCAACTATGGCGAATTTAATATCAATGAGTTTTGCGGTGATAATGCAGAACATGTAGTTGAGAACCGCAAGCGTCTTGCCGCAGAGTTGGGCATAGATACTGCCCATCTCATCATGCCGCATCAGGTGCATGGAGTAGAGGTGCGTAATATCGCAGATGAGTTTTTTACCATGCCTGAGAATA
>ERZ1034680.422-NODE-422-length-21307-cov-6.020375_pt1 | contig 21307 bp, 23 predicted proteins | sample MGYA00520639_ERZ1034680 | MGnify/ENA primary metagenome ERZ1034680 (study PRJEB33766, sample SAMN09781760) | gut metagenome | biome: gut microbiome | host: Homo sapiens | place: Madagascar | study: EMG produced TPA metagenomics assembly of the PRJNA485056 data set...
ATTATGAAGTTGCTAGCAACCACAAATAGGAGGTGTTAAAATGGCTGCTAAGCGAGAAAGATCCGATTACTTCAAAGAACGTCGAAAAACCATAGGTCAGTTCAGTGTATCGGTTTCAAGGGAAAAACTGGAAAAATTGGATGCGAAACTGAAAGAAAAAGGAATTACAAAAACTGCATGGCTTAACGATAAGATCGACGAAGAAATTGGAAGATAAAAAGGAGCAGTCCTACCCGCAAAGTAAACAGACCGCTCCACCACCCAAAGGAAATGCACAAAGTATCCAAAGAGGATATATAAGCATCCAAAGGGGGTATGTAAATTATAGCACTACATATCTCCTTTGGCAATATATTTGAAAGGAGATTATTGGGATGAACAACGATATTATGCACTACAAAAAGCTTTTGAGGCAGTTAGTGACTCAGTGTAATGATTATGAGTGGATACGTCTTGCTTTTATTTTTCTGTCAAGACTAATGGATAAGAAACTGGCGTGGAGAGATGGGGCGTATGTTTTGGTAGATGAGAAGGGGAGTGATGCTCATGAATGAGCTTCAGGTTTTCAAAAGCGGTGAATTTGGAGAAATCAGAACTGTCGAAATTGATGGTACGACATGGTTTGTGGGTAAGGATGTGGCGGATATTCTCGAATACCAAAACGGTAGTCGAGATATTAATCGCCATGTAGACGAAGAAGATAAACGTAAAGTCATGATTTTTGATGGTAATCAGGATAAAGAAACCATCATTATCAATGAGTCCGGTCTGTATAGTCTTATTCTTTCCAGTAAGATGCCAAGTGCAAAGCGTTTCAAGCGATGGGTAACATCAGAAGTTCTGCCGTCGATCCGGAAACATGGGATGTATGCGGTAGATGAGCTGCTGGAAAATCCGGACATAGCTATAAAGGCGTTCACAGCGCTGAAGGAGGAACGAGCCAAGAATAGGGAATTGGAGCAGAAAAATCAGAGCCTTGAGAAGGATAATGCGGAGAAAGATAAGAAGATTGTAGAAATGGTGCCGAAAGTCAGGTATGTAGATCTTATCTTGCAGAGCAAATCAACGGTATGCATCACCCAGATTGCACAGGATTATGGGATGACAGCAATCCAGTTCAATAAGCAGCTGAATGATATTGGTATCCAGCACAAAGTGGGGAAACAGTGGATACTGTATCGGAAATACTTGGATCAGGGATATGTACAGAGCGAGACGATTAAGATTGATCGGCGTGGTATACCAGATACTGTGATGAATACGAAATGGACGCAGAAGGGGCGACTGTTTCTGTATGATGAACTGAAAAAGCATGGCATTGTTCCAGTGATCGAAAGAACGATGATGGGACAGAATATGGAGGTATATCATGGATAGAGAAAGAATACAGCATCTTTTGAACCGCACATTATATCCGCATCATACGGCGTGCCTGAGTGCTATGCTGGAAGCGGAAGGCGTTGGGATGTATCTTGATGCTTGCCGAGATCGTATTGGTGAAGCAGGTTTGATTGATTTCGAGGATGTAATTCTTGACATCATGAATTTCGCAGATGTTTTGATGACGGCGGATGGATTGTTTATTTGCAGAGATATTCTGACATGTTATTGTTCGGATGAATATTTAGATACAATTCACAAATATATAACTTTGCTGGATGAAAAGGCAGAGACGAATAATGATTTGCTGAGACTTTCCAGAGGTTTTAAAACAAGAACGCTGATTGCATCAACGTTCAGAGCTTGGTTTAGTAAAAAGTGGCAGAAATATCTTCCTAAAAATGATGAATTGGATTCAACGTCAATAGCCAAAGATACAAAGTATATGCTCTTGTTTGAGCTGGTAAGCCGGACACATATTAACCGGTTCAGGATCTGGATTTGGAGAAAAGTTCAGCGGATCTATTCCTTCATAAGGGAATTGCCGGGATCATATTATTTGTGGAGAACACTGCGAACAATGGAACGGAAATACAAAAATATTGAACAGGAATAGGACTAAGGGGTGGCTACAGAGATGTAGCCATCTTTTTTTATTTTGTTACATATGTTACGAAAATTTTTGATAGAATTATAATGAGCAAAAAATACAAAGCCCGGAGACAAAATGTTTCCGGGTTATTTTTATGCCTGGAGGTGAGAATGTGAAGCTGTATGGACGCAAACAGATATTTTGTGACGAAAAAGTGATTGACAGATCAAATATCTTAAGAGTCCTGGATGATGCGTTTGCAATTCATGAAATGAACCGTGCAGAGATACAGTATCTGTTTGAATACGCCAAAGGAGTACAGCCTATTCTCAATAGAGAAAAGGAAATCCGCCCAGAAATCAACGAAAAGGTAGTTGATAACATGGCATCGGAAGTCCTGGAATTTAAGTTGGGATATGAGTTTGGCTCACCAATCACATATGTTCAGCGTGCAAGAAAAGATATTAAAAGCAGAAAGAAAGATCTTCTGGTATCGAAAGAGAGCGAAGAAGAAGATATGAGAGTATCGGCACTCAATGAAATGATGGTAGAAGAGTGTAAGGCTGCCAAGGATTTACAGCTGGCAAAAGATGTAAAAACGTGTGGTGTTGGATATCGGCTTATATATCCTAAGAAATTCAAAACAGGTGTTTCAGTATTTGATTTGTTAGTGTTAAATCCCATGAATACGTTTGTGGTATATAGCAATGATGCATATCGAGAGCCGTTACTTGGAGTGACATATTTCCCTCATCGAAATGGAAGTATTGAGTTTGGATGTTATACCAAAGCATCATATTTTAAGATTGTTCGAGGAACAAATGTAAATGCGATAGGACAATATCTGGATATATCATCTGAAACAAGTCCTATGATGAGTGAACAGATAAATCCGTTGGGAATGGTTCCGGTTATTGAATACGTCAATGATTATGACAGGATGGGATGTTTCGAACGAGTTATTCCGCTGATGGATGCATTGAATACAATCGGATCTGACAGGGTGAATGATATTGCGCAGCATGTTCAAAATTTGCTGTGGGGCGATAACGTAGATATTGATGAGAAGCAATACAGTGAATTGCGCAAGCAAGGTTTTATCATCACCAGTTCGGAACAGGGCAGAACAGCTACATTGAAATATCTGGAATGTGTCTTGAACCAGTCAGAAAATCAGACATTGGTTGATTACGTAAAGCAACAGATCCTTGATATAACCAACACCCCAAGTAGATCGGAGCTTTCTGGTGGCAGTACCGGCAGTGCTACTAATATGTCTACAGGTTGGATGGCGGCGGAGACAGATGCCAAAGCAAAAGAACAGATATGGGGCGCTTCTGAACGACGTGAAACGGCGATTATCCTAAAAATCTTACAGTTGAGTGATGAGGTAGATGTAGATGTAGCAAAGTTGAATTTGTCGGATATTGAAATCAAGTTTTCCAGATCAAAGACATATGATTTAGCAACAAAAACAAACTCATTGGCAACATTGATCAATCTTGGAATTGATCCATTGAGAGCGATTGAAACGGTTGGGCTTTTCACAGATCCACAGCAAGTAACCCTGGATTCGATTAAAAGAATTGATGGGATTTTGTTCAAAGAAAGTTCGCAGAATGGCGAAAAAAATAGCAATCAAACAGATAAGACACAACCAGATATCACAGATCAACCTTCACAGAAATCTGTGACGGATGAATAAAAGATATAAGAATTTCAATAATTTGGGAACTCGGAAAAGGGTTCCCTTTTTATATGGCAGAGAAGCCAGAAAAACGCAACGACAGGAAAAGTCGAGAAAACAGAATAGGTAGCGGAGAGAACCGCACGATTAAACGCAAAGGATTTAGGAGGGTTTAGAAATGGCAGATATTCAGAGCTTACTTGGAGATGCTTACAAAGAAGGAATGACCGTAGATGAGATCAATGAGGCGCTGGCGGAACGAGAACTGGTTGATAAGAGCCAGTATGCAGGATATGTTCCGAAAGCTCTTCTGGATAAGGCTAATACAGAAGCAGCCGATTACAAAAAAAAGTGGCGGGCAGCTGCAACTGAACAGGAAAAGCGTGATGCGGATGAAAAAGAAAAACAGGAACAGCTTGAAGCAGAGCTGGCCGGGTTAAGAAAAGAGTCGAAAGTGGCTGGATACGAAAAAAATTATCTTGCTATGAATTATGACCCTTCAGATGCAAGAACGCTTGCTGAGGCAATGTATGACGGCGATATGGACACTGTGTTTAACCTTCAGAAAAAACATGATGAGGCCGTCCAAAAGTCTGTAAAAGCACAGATGCTGAAAGATATGCCTAATCCTCCGGCTGGGAACGAAACAATCGTTGATTACACTAAACAGATTGCGGAGGCGCAGGCAAGCGGAAATATGGCACTGATGTCAGCGCTGATTCGCCAGCAGGCGGCCGCAAATGCCAATAAAAAATAAAAGGAGAAAATAAATGTCAGATATTTTTGCAATGAGTGGAAACACTCCTAATTATTCAGGGATGCTTTTTAACCGAGGTAATACCAAGACTCCGTTTTCATCTATGATTGGGACGAGAAGAAGGTATACAGATCATGTAGAATTTGTCACTGGACAGGAATTTGAAACAGCTATTGGATCTCAGCCTGAAATTTCAGAGGCTGCTTCTTTAACTGCACCGGCGGCGGATGTTATTCAGAGGGAGCAGAAAACCAATGTGACACAGATTTTCCAGGAGTCAGTTGGTATTTCTTATGGAAAAATGTCTAATATGGGGACATTATCCGGAATTAACATTGCCGGTCAGCAGGCGAACCCGATTTCTGAGCTTGATTTTCAGATTGCAGCCAAAATGGCTAAAATTGGGCAGGATATTGAGTACACATTTTTAAATGGTGTCTATCAGAAATCTACTGGAGATACTGTAGCAAATAGATCCAGAGGTTTGCTGAACGCAATTACTTCCAATGTTATCAACGCAGCTGGAAAGTCATTAAATTTTATGCTTCTGTGCGAATTAATCAAGTTGATTGTCGAGTCAAATGGATCGGCAGATAATCTGGTTCTCGGCCTTGACTCTACCAGCAGATTACAGCTTAACGCGGATGCAGCTTCCAATGGGCTGACCATTGTTGGTAATACCAGAGAAGTTAATGGTATTGCAGTGGATACTGTGTTGACTCCGCTAGGAACTATTGGATTAAGAGAACTTAAATATCTTCCGGTAGGAACAGTTGTGGCTTTTGATCCGTCTGTAATGTCTCCTGTTGAACAGATGGTTCCGGGAAAAGGCAATTTCTTCCTGGAGGAACTGGCAAAGGTTGGTGCGGGAACCAAGAATCAGATTTTCGGCCAGATTGGTCTGGATCATGGCCCTGAATGGTATTCAGGAAAGATTACTGGATTGTCTGCGAAGATGCCTAACAACAACGATCTTGCAAGAAAAGTTTTCTCGGTGTCCAAGGATGAGACAGAAGAGGTGCTTGGCACTCTGACGCTACAGTCACAGGCAGGATCTTTAAGTGGAACTACAAAGCTTACTGTAACACCAGAACTTACTGGCGGAAATTCTTATAAGTACAAAGTTGCCGAGAAAGAAACAACCGTCGTACTTGGACAGAACGTTCGAACTTGGGGTAGCTGGAATGGAACTGACGATATTGCAGCTACAACAGGAAAAGTAGTAACGGTGGTTGAGTGTGATGGAACCTACTCTGCTGTGAAGGCAGGACATGTTACAGTAACTGCACGATCATAAGGAGTGGCAGATAACGATGATTGATGGGATGGATAGCTTTGTAGATGAAATAAAAAGTGAGTTGGAAAAAGAACTAGCCAGTGAAATAAAAAATGATTCGGATAGAGCTATTCTATCTTCAAAAATCGCAGGTGCTTATAGGGCAGTAAAACGGAAGCGAAACTATCAGAGTCATCATACAGAGGATTTCATCAATGAGGATATGGAAAACCTGTATGATATTGTGAAGGAGCTTGCTTTATACGATTACAACATGGTAGGCGCAGAAGGAGAGACCAATCATAGTGAAAATGGAATATCACGGACATGGCGAAGTAGAGATGAAATACTTCGGCAGGTTATTCCGTTTGCAAAAGTGTTTGGGAGCGGTACTTATTAAAGTATTGAAAGAAGATTGAGCGTGACCATATTCGTGATGTCACGAATATGGTTGCAGGCAGCGCACATTAGGCGGTGGTGGGTGGTGCGCTATCAGGAAGGAGTTATCTGTATGGGATTTAACTGGAATGAGTTTTTTACTATTTTTAGGGAAAAACTAAAAAAATTGGTGAAGTGTGAAGTGGGCAGATATGTGACTCCAAAGAACAGCCAGTTCCCATATTGTGATTTTGCTTTAACAGATATATATGGTGGGAATTATGATCTTTCTGGAAATGAAGGTTCTGTTAGTCCGATGATAACTATATCGGTATATGATACAGGATCCTTGGCAGATGCCAACTGTGAAAAGATCAGTATGAAAGCCAAAAAAATCATGCTTTCATATGGTTTCCAATGCCGTGCCGGTCCCATGCCAGTAATAAATGCTACAGATCCCACTATCTCTAGGTGGATAGCACGTTACCAGCGCATTGTAGGGGCTGGCGATCAACTGAGAACAATAAATTAAAAGAGTCGATATTGGCTCTTTTTTATTTTACCGAAAAATGATAATTTCGCTGACCTCAAATAGTTAGAGGTAGAAAGGATAGGTTTATGAATGATATTACGACTCTGGGCGTAAAACTGGGTTACGCCGTAGAGACAGTAGCCGGGACCAAGCCTACAGCTTTTACGTGGCTGGAGAGGTGTAAGAGTATTGGTGGTGTAGATTTAACAACCGAACAGATTGATGTTTCGGCACTGGAAGATTTGATTTCAAAATATCGATCAGGTAGACAGGATACTGGTGGTACATGGGATGTTGTATTTGGAATGGGTGATGATGTGATTACTCAGCTCAAAACAGCGATGGAGGCATCAGCGGCCGCCAAGAAAAAAGGGTTATCGACATGGTTTGAAGTGTGGTTTCCCGATCTGTCATCCGCCAACAGTGGTTTTTATGTTATTGCTGAATTTGGAAGTGGTATCCCGTTTTCTGAAATTGCGCAGAACTCTGCAGCTGAGATTTCAATGTCTATGACGCTGAATGATTATAAAGGACCGGATACAGGAATTGAACCTACAGCATCAGGAGGCTGAAAATAGTTAATGATGGGGCGCTTATGCGCCCCTCCCTTTATTAATGAGAAAAAATGGGAGGTTATTAAGATGATGATTCTTACAGTAAAGAAGAAAGAATACAAAGTGAAATTTGGATATAACTGCTTTTGTGATACTGATCTTATGGAAAAAACAAATGATTTGATCAAACTTTTACAGAGCAATACAGCAAAAAATGACGAGGATGTTATTGGAATTGGGAAATTCAAGGATCTTTTTTGTGTGGTAAGAGATCTTTTATATACAGGTTTTCAGAAATATAATCCTGTAAAAACAAAGCAGGAGATTGGAAACATTCTTGACGACTATATTGATGAAGAAACGGATGAAGAAAGAGGAATTTTCCAGCTTTTTATGAGCATTTCTGATGAGTTATTTAATACGGGTTTTTTGAAAAAATTTCTGATGGATGCGCAGAAGGAGATGGAAACAGCTCCAGAGAGTATTCCGGAGAAATAAAGTCTTATTCCGATCATATAAAAGAAGATATCCTTCCGTTTTATATGGCCATAGGAGTATCTGAAGAACGCTTTTGGGATGGGTGCCCGCGTGATCTTAAGCCATATATTGAAGCTCAGAAAATGCGTCAAAAGATGAAAGACGAAGAGATGTGGCTTATGGGAAACTATGTTAGAGAAGCGGTTAGTGTATCAATCGAAAACTGTTTCGCAAAGCATCCCAAAGCAAAATATTATAAAGAACCAGTTCTTCAGAAAGTTACAAACCAGAAAAAAAAGCTTACAAAGCGTGAACGAGTGCGTGGGCAGGAAGAGCTCATGATGAAATTGAAATTTTTGCAAAGCCAGTTTGAGGCAAATAAAAAATAAGAGTACATGATGTTAAGGTCATGTACTTTTTTTATTGTAGGAGACGATGCCGTGGGAACCGAAATTGATCGTTTAGAAGTACAGGTCGAGGCACAGGCGAGCGATGCGAACCAGCAATTAGATAGGCTTGCTGGAAATCTTGATATTGTATCAAGAAAGCTTTCAAAACTGAATATCGGAAACCTCGTTGGGATGTCAAATGAAATGGCCTCGCTTGCGGCATCAGTTGACAAACTTAGAGCTATTGCATTGCCAGATTTTTCAACTTTTGTAAAACAGTTGAAAGAGTTAAAAGAAGTTGGAGATATCAAGATTAAGATCGGAATTAATAGTGGAAATCAAGCAGAAGCTTTGAAATTTGCTATTGATAAAGCTCTTGCGGATGTAAAGATTGATAATTCGAAGATATCTGACAATTTGATTAAGGCTTTTCAGCTAAAAGGTGGCACGGCTAAGAAGTTGCGGCAGCAGATGGATGATCTGGCAACTTCGCTTTCAGAAGCTTTTGATGGAAAGCAATTTCATATGTCCGAGACGATAGATAAAGCCATGAATGAAATGGTTAAATCTATTTTGAAAGGCGGGAAAATTGCTAAGACAGATCTTTCCGGTTCTTTAACTGGATTGGAAGACGAAGCACAAGAGTTGTACGATTATTTCAAAAAAAACAAAATCTATGTTTCGGATATTCTTAAATTTGATGTAGGCAAATCAGAATATAAAGAGCTTTTACAGAAAAATCTCGGGAAAATTACAAAAGATTCGAGTAAAGGTATAAAGCTCAATGCTGATTGGGCGGAACTTTCCGAACGTTTTCCGACATATGTTCCAAAGGATATTGTAAATGCTGCTGACCAGTTACTTACTATCTTGGAAAATATTAAGAAAGTAAGCGCAGAGATTAAACCGGTTTCTATTCAGGAACTGAGTGGAAAAGAGTATCAGTCAGTTGAAGGAAAAGTTTGGCAAAACGTCATGGAGTCCACCTCCGGAATAAGTGACAAACTGAAAGATAATATTCGAAATGCACTCAACAGTGCTGCTGGTAAATTAAATTTAAATGTTCAGGTGAATGAGGAGAAGATTGTTAGTGACATTCGCAGTGCGATTAATAAGGCCTCAAAATTGACATATGATCCAGTAAAAGTAGATCTGAACATTGATGTTTCAAAGATAAAAAATGCTTTAACCAATAAATTAAAAGAGATTGATACGGGTAACTTATCCGGAGTTTCACAGAACATTGAAAAAATAAATAATAGTTTTTCAGCACTTGGCCACATGGATATGCGAAGATCCGGAGTGATAACGACAATTAATGCGTTGGGGCGGCTTGGAAGTGTAGATTTTTCAAATTTTGATGTTGGAAAGCTTGGTGAAATTTCCAATGTAATATCGAAATTCAGTGATCTTCCAGATATATCTTCGAGTGTAAACCGTTTAATTTCGTCATTGCAGAAGATAGTTTCAGCAGGGATAAATGTTGGTGTGGCGGCCACTCAACTTCCTGCGTTAGGAGCAGCATTAGAAGGTGTTGCAAATAAGCTTGTAAGAGTTGGAGAAATTTCTGATTCGATTAATTTATTTGTTCAATCATTGGGGCGGTTGGCAAGTGCCGGAATAAAAACGACTCAAACAGCAAGTGGATTGGATAACCTCGCAGAGGCTGTTGTTCAATTTTACGAAAAATTACAACAGGCTCCAAAAATCAGATCAGATATTATTGAAATGACGCAGGCTCTTGCACAGCTGGCATCAACAGGCAGTAGAGTTGGGGCGGCTACAAGCAACACGTCAGCCGCTTTCGATCGACTTGCTTCTTCGGGAAAAAACACAGCATCAATAATTTCTCTGGCTATAAAACGAATCAATTCCGGAATAGCTTCTATAGGAAATTCATCAAGATACCTTGATCGAACTTCTTTAAGTTTTGGAAACTTAATTAGATCAATAACCCCACTGCTTTCAGTTTGGCAATTATTTAACTGGGGCAAAAAGGCAGTAGAAATTTCCTCAGATTTGACAGAAGTTCAGAACGTTGTGGATACAACTTTTGGAGATATGACCTATAAAGTGGATGATTTTACCAAAAACTCTATCCAACAATTTGGTATGTCTGAGTTGGCTGCAAAAGAATATTCCAGTCGTTTCCAAGCTATGGGAACAGCAATGGGAATTGGAAGCGTATCCATAAAAAAAGCTAATGAGTTTTTGAGTAAGCAGACAGATGGTTATGTGGAAATGTCTGATTCGTTATCAGATGTATCGTTAAATCTGACCAAATTAACGGCAGACATGGCGTCTTTTTATAACTTGGATCAGAAGGATGTTGCCAAGAATTTACAATCTATCTACACTGGTGAAACTGAGCCATTAAGGAAATACGGACTTGATTTGACACAGGCGACACTGAAAGAATGGGCATTAAAACAAGGTTTGGATGCCAATATATCATCAATGTCGCAAGCAGAAAAGACCATGCTGCGGTATCAGTATGTTATGGCCAATACTACGGCAGCACAAGGCGATTTTGCTCGGACATCTAATACATGGGCAAACCAGGTTAGAATTTTGCAGCAGACGTTTGAACAGCTAGGCAGTATTATTGGTGGAACCTTAATTAATGCTTTCAAACCTTTTGTGAGTACGTTAAATATTGTCTTACAAAAGGTTTTAACATTTGCTAAAACAGTTTCGGATGCTCTTGGTGCAATTTTTGGGTGGACAATAGAAGTAGATGCTGGTGGTATTGCAGATGATATTGGAACCGCTGCGGATGGCATGTCAGATGTAGCTGATGGTGCCAATAAGGCAAATCAGAATGCAGCGAAATTAAAGAATACTTTATCGGAATTATCTTTTGATGAATTGAATAAACTTTCAGATCCTAATTCAGGTGGATCAGGATCCGGTGGAAATGGTAATGGAACTGGATCAGGAACCAGTGGTGTCGGAGCTGCCAGCACTAAACTTGTAAGAAGAGATAGTATTCTTGAAAAGTATAAAAGTGATATAAAGACATTAGAGCAACTTGGATCGTATATTGGAGATGCACTGAAGAAAGCTCTTGATAGCATTGAGTGGAATAAGGTATATAAAGGGGCCGCTGGATTTGGTACAGGTCTTGCTAATTTCCTGAACGGTCTGATTTCACCAGGGTTGTTTAGTTCCGTCGGAAGAACCATTTCCAATTCATTGAATACAGTTTTTTATGGACTTGATGCATTTGGAACTACTTTCCATTGGAATAATTTTGGGATTTCTGTAGCTGCTGGAATTAATAGGGCTATGTACTCTATTGATTGGAGTAAAATCCAAAAGACGACTCAGACTATTGCAGCGGGGATTACAGAGAGCATTAATTCGGCCATGGCCAGAACCAACTGGAATCGTGTTGGCTATACTATTTCTCAGTTCTTCAATACAGAACTATTGTTCTTATATACTGCGATTAATGAATTTAAATGGAAAGAGTTTGGTACGTCTTTAGGGAAATTGCTCAATGGAGCAATAGAAAGCATTAATTCCAACATGTTGGCTAACGCTATGTCCAAAGTCTTGAACGGGATTTCATATACGCTGATACACTTTGATGAAACAATCAAGTGGGGGCAGCTGTCAGACAAACTGACGGTAGGGATCAATAGGTTCTTGCAGAATACTCACTGGAAAGAGCTAGGGCAGTCTCTGTCAAACCTGACCAAACATATGCTTGAGGAGATCACGAAAGCTATTACAGGTACAGACTGGGTCGAGGTCGGGAATGATATCGGAGATTTTTTGGTTGGAATTGACTGGATCGGTATTATGGGAAGAATTGCGGATGCGATCAAAGAAGCAGCAAAAGCTATTCCACAGATTGCATTAGGTGTGATTGATGCGATTGGTGACGGTATAAAAAATATGACTGTGTCAGACTGGATGGATGCAATCAATAGCCTATTTATTGTTTTTCAAGCAGGCGTTGCGATCAAAGGATTGGAGCTGGGTAAAGATATTGTAATATCAATGCTTGGTGGGAAAACGGCGATCAGCAAAGCTGGAGGAGAAGTTGGCACAACACTAGGAACAGCTATTGCAGCAAAGCTCAAAACCACTGTTGGCGGTGTGATCAGTAGCTTGGGGCTCAGCAATCTTCTGATCGGTGCAGGAGGTGTGGCGGCCGCCGGAACAGCAGTTGGCGCTCTGGTTTATTCTGCGTCTCAAGAGCAGAACAATGATGCTATTTACAATGCATATTACGATTTGCAGGAAGTTCTGGGCAATGTAACGCAGAAAGGATATCTGGCGGAGCAGACCATGTATCAGCTGATGGCCAGCGCCAGGGATGCTGCTTTGTCCACAGGCAAACTGAATGATATGTATGATACGCTGGCGAAAAGTCTCATCAGCGCAGGAGTTCCCGCATCAGAAATAAGAGCTGCTTTTGATAAGCTGGGAATTTCTTATGACAGTCTGGGCGAAGCAACGAAAGCATTAATCCAGAATGCTGATACGGCGGGAATATCGGTTTCCAAGTTGAGCTACTCCGCCGATCTTGCCGCTCCGGCGTCCGAGAAGCTGAGTGATGCATTGCACAGAATTGCCTATGAAGGCGGTTATAGTTACCGGATGATTGAGGAGATCAATAAGAGAATGGATGAAATTCGTCAGACTGGTGGAGATGCATCAGAACAGATGGATGATTTCACAACATATCTCGAAGGATTAGGGCTTAAATCAGATGAAGTTACAAGACTTGTAGCACTGTTTGGTGAAACTCTTGATAAAACAGGGAAAAGTGCTGATACAGCGGTCGTAGATATGGAAGCCCTTCGGGCGTCAATATCAAAACTGTCTGAAAGTGGCGATATTCTTCCGGGGCAGATGGATCAGATTATGGAAGCCATTCAGCGTGTCAGTGAAACAAGCGGAACGTCTGATGAAAAGATTGACGATCTAAAAACTGCCTTGGAAGGCATGGGTATATCTGCCGAAGCTCAGGAAAGTATTTTGAAAAATTATTCAAATTATCTTGATGGAATGGCATCGTCAGCTGGAGAAGTTGGAAAAACTGTCACTGAAACAAAAACCAGTATGCAATATGCTGCGAAGGAAGTGGAAATATATTCAGGAACCATTGAAAAAGCGGGCAAAAAGAGTAAAGACGCCGGTGATAAAGTCGGATATTTAAACAATAAAATTATTGCGGTTCCTGAGCATAAAACGGCCACTATTACAGCTGATACAAGCAATGCAGTAACAAATATTGCTTATGTCGATGAAAAAGTGAAAGATGTAGCTGGAGAAGCTGGAAGTATGAAAGCGTCCATTGACACTTCTGACGCTACTGGAAAACTGGATCTGTTCACCACATTGAAATTGTTGGTAATGAAAGCTTTGCTTGGCAGTATGAAATTAAGTGTTTCTACAGATGATGCCAAAGAGGCATTAAACAATGCTTTGAGTCAAGTAAATGCCTTGAAAATGAGTCTTTCAAAAGCAATACCTGTAAAGTTTTCAGCTGATTTAAGTGCTTTTCGAAATATTGAAAGAACAATGGCGCAGATAGGTATTAGAGCTGGAAGAAATATTGTTGCCGGCATTCAATCAGTGCGAATGCCAACTTCTCATATATATATTTCAGCATGGGATTGGCATAATCTTGGAAATGGTCAAAATTATCCGACTCCAAGATATAGCGTTCAATGGTACAAGAACGGTGGTGTTATAGGCGGAGAAATTTGGGGAATGAACGAAAATGGAAATCCGGAGATGGTCGGCAAAGTTGGAAACAAAACAGCTGTTGCTAATAATGCAATTATTGCCGAAGCAATCAAAGGAGCAGTAGTTGACGGCATGATGGAAGTTATGATGGCAACGCGAACCCAGAGCAACTCCAGTGAGAATAATCCTACTTTTTATGTGGAGGTCAAAACGGAAGATAACGAAGTATTAGCTAGAGCTGTATCTAAAGGACAAAAAAGACTTGATAGAAGATTGAAACCATAAATAAAAAAGAAGTCTCCTAAAAGATGGGTGGTACGTATGAAGATTTACGACTTCACCGTCCCAGAATTACGTTATTTCAGGGAAAACTGTAACTTTACCAATGAAGAAAACATATTGTTTGAGTATCGTTCAAGTGGAATGTCGTTGGAAGAGTGCGCAGAGAAAATGAATGTTAGCGTATCCACGATCAAGCGCATAAGCTGCCGAGTGAACCGGAAAATTATTCGTGTGTGTTGATACTTTTTTGGTACTTTCATGGGCTGTTTATACTCTCCCTCTTATGAGAAAATAACATCAAGAGGGAGGTGCAAATATTGTGAGTTATTATAATCCATATATATCTGGAATGCAGTCGGAACAAGCGGCACTGCAACAGAGAATACAGCAATTGGAACAAATGAGACAGCAACAGATCTATCCTCAGTATGGACAAGTACAACAGACTCCGGTAGCAACGCAAAATGTAAACTGGATACCGGTTACAGGCGTTGAAGGTGCAAAAAATCAGATTGTACAACCGGGTGAAACTTTATGGATGATGGATAACAATGCTCCGTATTTCTATGTAAAATCTGTAGATAATTTTGGAAGTCCATCATTTAAGGCTTGTCGGTTTGAAGAAGTTCCTGTGGATATGCTTGTTTCAACTCATGATATACCAAAAGTACAAACACAAGACTATGTTACCAGAGAAGAATTTAATGCCCTCCTGACACGCTTGGGTGAGTTACCTGAGAAAGGAGTGGAAGAATGAATCCGTTAATGGGAATGCTTGGTGGTACTGGTGGAAATGGAAGCACAATGGCAAGAATGGCACAAGTCATGAAAGCTATTTCCAGTATAAAAAAATCTGGAAATCCTGAAGAAGCGATGAAGAAGCTTTCAATGTCGGATCCAAGGATCAAACAGGCTATAAATATGTGCCGGGGGAGAAATCCACAGCAAATATTTGAACAAGCTTGCAAACAAAATGGCATGGATCCCAATCAGATAACCGGAATGTTGAAATAAGCCTATTAAGGTGAGTGCGCAGCGCCTTGATAAATATAAAATAAGGAGACTTCATATTATGAATGAGGGCAATATGCTTAGCGCAGCTGATGTGGCAGCTGTGACAAGAAATGACGATGATGACGGAATGTGGGGCGGCGGATGGTGGATCTGGATTATTCTGATCGCGTTTTTGTTCCCGATGATGGGCGGATGGAATCGTGGTGGAGTTGAAACCGGTGTTCAGGACAATTTTATCTCTGATGAATTTGTTAAACGCGATATTTTTAATACTAATCAGAATGTATCCAATACAGCTTGCCAGACTCAGCGAGATGTGCTGGAAAACAGATATGCCAATCAGTTAGGACTTCAGCAGCTTCAGGCTGCACAGCAGAATTGTTGTTGCGAAACGCAGAAAGAAATTTTACAGAGTCGCTATGATGCTGCGCTTATGGCACAGAATATGCAGGCTCAGATGGCTCAGTGTTGCTGTGACATCAAAGAAAACATTCTGGCTGATGGAAATGCAACACGCCAGTTGCTTCAGGAAAATACTATTCAGAACCTTCGTGATAAACTGGCAGATCGTGACAGGGATCTCCAGACAGCTTATTGGCAGATTTCGCAGGTTAACCAGACCAAGAATATTGTTGATGCAGTGAGACCGACTCCGGCACCGGCATATCTGACCTGTAGCCCTTACTTTTCCTATAATATGTCCGGTTATGGTGGATGTTGTGGGAACAGTGGAAACGTACTGTGATAAGCGGTCAACAGCTATCCGCGCTGGATATGATCAATCTGTTCGGAGTGTTTTTGCAGGCGATGAATTATCAAAGCGATCTGTCACAGGAAAGCAACGCCGATATCGCAAAACATTTACAAGAACAAGACAGTAAATATTTGGAGCAGATATTAAAAAATCAATCAACGATAATTGGCATGTTGGAGAAATCCATTGCTACGGAAGAGTAGTGTTGCTTGAAGAGAGGGGCAGGCAGACACTTGCCCCTTTTTATGATATCAGGAGGAAGATAAAAATGCTGAATAGTGTAGCTGTAAGCGCTCAGACCGTGGCTGCTGGGCAGAATGTCATTTTTACAGATACAAGGGTAAAATCCCGCAGATGTAGTTGCCAAAGAGGATGGTTAAATCACGTAAAGGGAAGTGGTTTGTTTACATTGGCAAACAGATCAAATTCTCCAATGGTAGCAGAGGTTAATTTTAATGGAAATATTACTGCTAATGCTGCTGGGGAGACGAAATTGGTTCTTGAAATTAATGGAGAGGCTATAGGCGGAACAGAAATGGACTATACTGTTGCTACGGCCAATGTATATCAAAATGTTGGAGCTGCTGCGCTTATCCCCATACCGGCTGGAAGTTCTCTTACAATTTCAGTAGGAAATATTTCCTCAGATGAAGTTCTGGTTAAGGACGCAAATCTGATTATCAAGAAAATTTCATAGGGAGGTAGTTCTATGACAATAGAAGATATTACCAAGAAGTTTTCTGAAGGATTAATGGGTGAGATCAAAGGGGCTGACGAATATCTTACAATGGCACAGGCGGCTGAATTACTTGGTGCAAACGGATTGGCCAAAGGATTATATTCTATGGCATATGATGAATTTACTCATGCAAGGTTTATTCATGAAATGCTTGTCAAACATGGAATACCTGTGATGATAGATACGAAAGCAAGATTTAGTGAACTGAAAAATCGTATTGAAAATATTTAAAAAAACAAGAGGAAGTCCTTAGCGGGCTTCTTCTTTTGTGTTGGGGGCGTAACTGATATGGCAATGATATGGGTTAAAAAAGCAGGGGCATCAGGAACAGGAGAAAGTTTTTCGCCTTCTGCATTCACATATGGTTTCCAGGATGTGTCTGCCTCCAATTCTGGACGTACGGATGATGCTGTTATGCACAAGAATAGGGTAGCAAAAAAAATAAAACTTTCACTAGGATGGAATGGCCCGAATCGAGCAGAAGTCGCCAAAATTTTAAATGCTTTTGATCCGGAATATGTTGATATCACTTTTCCAAATCCACGTTCTGAGACTGGCAATATTACAAAAACATTTTATACAGGTGATATTACAGCGCCAGTAAAGATATGGACTGTAAATAATAAATTATATACCAGCGTTACATTTGACGTGGTTGAGAGGTAGTTGGATGATAAATACATCAGAAGCTTATAAGCAGCAGCTTGTTGATGATCAGAGAAATTTTATAGAATATATCAAGATTACTTTAAAGACTGGCGAAATTTTAAATCTTTCAAATAACGCTATTTGGTCTGGTGGTTTTGCTATAGAACAATCAGTATCCACTGGCGACAGTTTCCCTATTGGATCTGCAATTATCAATAAGCTCAATTTAACTTTGAATAATATCTATAATGATTTTTCAGAATATGATTTCGATGAAACTGTAGTTGATGTTAGTTTAGGATTGGAACTTCCAGATGGAACAGTTGAAAAGCTTAAAAAAGGTATCTATGTAGTTGACGAACCCAAGAGAAACGGAGATCTTATTTCCCTGAGTTGTTTGGATTATATTTCAAAATTTGATCGTCCATATTCTGAAAGTACATTAGTGTATCCGGCGACAAGACTTCAAGTTATTCAGGATGCTTGTGAACATTGTGGTGTTATTCTTAAAACCGTGTCATTTGATGGATGTAATGAGATTATACAAAATAGACCAAGTGATGATGCATTAACTTTTAGGCAGGTTGTAGCCTATGTTGCTCAGATGTGTGGGTATTGGGTCAAATGTGACGAAAATGGACATCTTGAATTATTTTGGTTTGATGAAACGGCATTGAGTTCTGGAAATGGAGAAAAAATCACATCTATTAATAACATCAGCGTAGCAGATGATGATGTAGTGATTACTGGAGTCAAAGTAATTACTCAAAATACAGATGGAGAAACACAGGATTATTTGTTTGGAACAACAGGATATGTTCTTTCTATAGAAGGAAACGATCTTATTTCGGAAACTGATGGAAATACAGTTGCATCTGTGCTTGGTGAAAAATTAATTGGAATAAAATTCCGTCCGATGGAGATTTCAATACTTCCGGATCCATCCATTGAACCTGGAGATATCATAGTTGTAATTGATAGAAAAGGGAATAAATATTGTACTGTGGTAACAACAGTAAAATTTACCAATGGAGATTTTCAAAAAATTAGTTGTGATGCTGAAAGTCCTGGTAATAATAGGAGTACACAATATACTGAAAATACAAAAACATACGTAGCGTTACGAAATTTGGTAAAAAAAGAAAAGAATGCCAGACAACAGGCTGTTGATGATTTGGCAAAGACGCTTGCGGAAAGCTCCGGAATGTATCTGACTACACAAACGCAGGAGGATGGATCCGTAATCTCTTACTTACATGACAAGCCGACGCTGAAAGAGTCAAAAAACGTGATTAAGCTGACAGCGGAGGCTGTGGGTGTTTCCAATGACGGCGGAAAGACTTACCCGTATGGATTTACGTTGACTGGTGCGCTGATTACCAGGCTACTTTATGCTGAGGGAATTAATGCAGATTATATTGATACTGGAGCATTGACGGTAAAGGATAAGGATGGAAACATCGTCTTCAAAGCAGATATGAATACCGGGCAGGTGACGATTTCGGGCGATCATGTGTCAATAGGCAGTCAGACAGCAACAGAAGCAATACAGGACGCGCTGAATAAGGCAAATGAAGCTAATAAGACAGCAGCATCCGCTAAAAATATGGCGATGTCATTGAGTAACGACTATCAAGGGATCCCGGTTGATGCAGATGGGAATTATGAGACATTTCCGGAATGTAAAACACAGGTTACCGTTATGTATGGATCCACAGATGTGTCAGGGGATTGCGTGTATGAGGTTACACAGTCTGCAGCGGTGACAGGCGCATGGGACAAGATCACGCGAACTTATACGGTGACTGGTCTGGCAGCAGACAGCGGCTGGATAGATATCAAGACAACTTATCTTGGTACGCTGGCAGTATCTAAGCGATTTACGGTAGCGAAACAGTATGCTGGGAAAGATGGTAGTCCAGGGAAGGATGGCGCACCAGGATCCGATGGTAGGACGTATACGATTGAGTCGTCCGCATCGTTGCTCAAGATTGAGCCTGATGGGTTCCATTCACCGGGCGTTCTGACATTCTCAGGTTATTATCTGGAAGGCGCAGAGAGCGGAAGAAAGACGTATGCCGGACGATTTGTCATTGAGGTGAGTGCAGACGGAACAACATGGGATATTGTGTACCAGTCGGATGCAGATGAGAGCAGCGTGTCCTACATCGTAGATCTGGGACTCAGCATAGGAAACGAGGACGGCGCGGCACTGGCAGATGAGAATGGAAATATTCTATTGGCGAAACCGTCAAATATTGCGGAGATAAGATGTACACTATACGCAGCTGGTGGGACAGAAAATGTCATTGATGTGATTTCTATTCCGGTTGTAAAATCTATGGACTCGTTGACGCAGGAAGAAATTTTAGATTTATTGACAAATAACGGTGAGGCAAAGGGTATTTATAAGATTGGCAACCAATTATATATTTCCTTTTCCTATGCAAGAGGTGGAGAGTTAACACTAGGCGGTGAAAATAACGGAAATGGTTCATTAGAAATTTTAAATAATCAGGGAGAGGTTATTGTATCTGGTGATAATGAAGGTTTAAAAGTAATTAAAGGAGAAATAATTGGATCTGAAATTACAGGTGGAAAAATAACAGGATCTCGTATTTATTCTATATCATCAGATAAATTTATCGCATTAGAAAATGGTGAATTGCAATTTTGTGATGGGGATTTATCCAGTTATTCTACATATGGAAAGATTGTTCCAAGTATGATGGCTTATCCAGATTCTATGTTTGACTATGGAAATGTTGCAATAATTTCTATAATCACTGATTTTTTATTAGGAATAACTATATCGGATAATTTGTCCTTATATGTTACGGAAAATACTGTAAGAGTAAACGGAGATTTAGAGGTAACAAAAGAAAAGTCCAGAGTATGTAATACTAAATGTTTCGGAGAAAGAAAATTATATGCATTTGAAACACCGACACCTTATTTTGGCGATATTGGTAGTGCAACGACAAACGAAGAAGGATTTTGCTGTATATCAATAGATGATATTTTTGCAGAGACAGTTAGTAATATAGGAGAATATCAAGTGTTTCTCCAAAAAGAAGGATCAGGTGATTTGTGGGTAGACTCGAAAGAGCCTACACATTTTTGTGTTAAGGGAACACCTAATTTGCATTTTTCATGGGAAATCAAGGCTGCACAACGTAATTACGAAACATTACGTTTGGATGATACGGCATTGAGTTTTAACAATCCTAATTATGAGAGAGAGCTGGAACATATAGGTGATATGCAGCTCGCAGAATATGACAAGGAAATGGAGGAATTAAATGATGTCTAATGTTTTAAGAGCTTTTCAGGTGTTAAATGATGGAAATTACACTGTCAATAGTACGTACAATGGGGTAGATGAGGCTGGAAACATTGTAAAGCAGAATGTGAAAGATAGTTTTTATGCAATAGATCCAGATATCAAAGCGCATATTGATGCAATACGGGAATATATTTTAAATACCCGACTTGCCAACAAATAAAAGAAAAGAGGAAGAGCGTTATGAACGAATATGGAAACCTTGTTATATTTACAATAGACGATAGGTTAAGACGGATTATAATGCCGGACGGTGGAGATATTTTCGGTGTCGTCGGGGATGTTAGAGTCAATCGTATTATGTTCAAAATTCCAAGATATTGTGCTGATTTTGATATATCTGAATTTACGGCTAGAATAAATTACGTTAATCCTAATGGAGACGCCAATTATTTTGAGAATACAAATTTAATGACAGCAAATAACGATGTTGTATCATTTGTTTGGAAAATGGAGCCTGATGTTACATCATATGTTGGTGATGTAAAATTTAGTGTCAAATTATACAAAAAAGAAGGGCAAAAAGTTGTTAAAGAATTTAATACGCTTGCTGCCACAGGACATGTTCTTGAAGGATTTTCGGTTGAAAGTACAGTAACACCAGAACAGCAGCAGACCCTCTTGGAAAAACTGGAAGCTGAAATTAAAGAAAATATTAATGACTATATTCAGTATTCAAAAGAGGGGCTAGAAACTGAAATAAAAGAAGATATTAGCAAATATGCTGAGACAGTGAAAGAGGAAGTTTTTGTTGAAGTAAACAAAGATGCGATGGTTAAACAGATAACCAACAATAAAG
>ERZ1034680.424-NODE-424-length-21284-cov-8.374299_pt1 | contig 21284 bp, 17 predicted proteins | sample MGYA00520639_ERZ1034680 | MGnify/ENA primary metagenome ERZ1034680 (study PRJEB33766, sample SAMN09781760) | gut metagenome | biome: gut microbiome | host: Homo sapiens | place: Madagascar | study: EMG produced TPA metagenomics assembly of the PRJNA485056 data set...
CTTATTCGTGAATTATTCATATTTATAAAATTAATTTTGAACAGTTACTTAGAATTTTGTTTTTAGAGTTAGAAGCCGGGGGCATCGTTGCCTCCGGCTTTTTTCGGTTATATATTTTATGTATTGGCGTTGCGTTTCAGATTAAAGCAGTAACTTTGCAGCTAAATAGGAGGAGAGTGTGTCAAAACTCAATTAGTGCGGGCTGAAAGCCCAACAATCACATAGCCCAGGGCAGCGCCCTGGGTATAATGGTGTATATAATGAACAATGCGCCCTGTAAGGGCAACACCCTAATAATTAGGCTTTTGCCCTTGCAGGGCGTATAGTTTGTGTGTCGTTTAACCCAAGGCGCTGCCTTGGGCTATGTGGTGCTGCCCCTTCGGGGCGTGTTGCTTGCGAGTTTTGACTTTACCCTCCACGCATCCACAAACGCTTTTAAAAGTAAAAAAGTAAAAAACATTTATGAAATCAATAAGCCGCATACTTAAAGGCAACCCTACAATGGCGGAGAGCACGGTCTATTCTGTGCTCGTCATCTGCTGTATCTCCCACTTTCTGAACGACATGATACAGTCGATTATCCCGTCTATCTATCCTATCCTCAAGGACAAGTTCGACTTCTCGTTCGCGCAGATAGGTATCATAACGCTCGTCTTTCAGATGACATCCTCCATTCTGCAGCCCTTCACCGGAATGTCTGCCGACCGCCATCCGCGCCCCTATGCGCTCTCCGTCGGCATGTGCTTCACGCTCGCCGGACTGCTCATGCTTGCGTTCGCCGAGAACTATCTGCTCATACTGCTGGCTGTGAGCGTCGTGGGCTTCGGCTCGTCCGTGTTTCACCCTACGGCGTCGAGCGTGACGCAACTGGCGTCGGGCGGCAAGAAGAGTCTTGCGCAGTCGATCTTCCAGGTGGGCGGCAACGGCGGTTCGGCGCTCGGCCCGCTGCTCGCAGCGCTCATCATCCTGCCCTTCGGACAGCACGCCATATCGTGGTTCGCCATAGCCGCCCTGCTCGCAGCGCTCATCATGGTGCGCCTCGGAGCGTGGTATAAAGCCCGCCTGCAGTACGCCGTGAAGCATCCGCGCAAGGCAGAAGCGCTGAACACGCACATCTCCCGACGCGCAAAGTACGGTGCATTGCTCATACTCATCCTGCTCGTCTTTTCGAAATACTTCTACACATCCTGCATCACGAGCTACTTCACGTTCTACCTCATCGACAAGTTCGGCGTCTCGGTGCAGGCTTCGCAGATATGCCTCTTCGTGTTCCTCGCCGCCTTCGCCATCGGCACGCTCGCCGGCGGCGTGTTCGGCGACCGCTTCGGACGCAAGTACGTGATATGGTTCTCCATCCTGGGCGCGGCTCCGTTTGCCCTCGCCATGCCCTACGTCAATCTGACATGGACCATCGTGTTCACCTTCCTCTCCGGACTCATCATCGCCTCGGCGTTCTCCTCGATAGTGGTCTACGCCACCGACCTCATGCCCGACAAGGTGGGGCTTATAGCCGGCATCTTCTTCGGCTTGATGTTCGGTCTGGGCGGCATCGGTTCGGCATTCTTCGGATGGCTCGCCGACAAGACCAGTGTCGAATACATCTTCAAGGTGAGCGCATTCCTGCCGCTGCTCGGCATAATCGCCGGACTGCTGCCCGATACGCAGAAGAAGTAGTGCTTTTAAACTCTCTAATACACTTTTCCTACATTTTTGATACTTCGAAAATACACTTTTCCTGTATTTTTGAAGTTTCAAAATTACACTTTTCCTATAAAACAAGTAAATGCAGTAAATAGACATGAAAAAGACAATACCAGTTATAGGTATGGCGTGCGTTGTCTGCGCCGCCAACGTAGAGAACAAGCTCAGAGGGCTGCGGGGCGTCAACTCGGCTACGGTAACTCTGTCTACACGCACGGTGCTTGTAGACTACGACCCAGAGGTGATTACGCTCGACGATATGAAACGCGAGGTGAGCAACGCCGGCTACGACCTCGTGGTGGAGAGCGACCGCAACGTCGAGGAGATTAACCGTCGCGAGTATACGCTGCTGCGACGCCGCACGCTGCTTTCGTGGCTGTTCGCCGCGCTCACGATGTACTTCGGCATGAGCGGCGACAGTGCGTTCAACAACCAAATCTGCCTCATACTCGCCCTCTTGAACATGTCCTTCTGCGGCAGACGCTTCTATGTGTCGGCGGCAAAACAGATAACGCATCGCACGGCGAACATGGACTCGCTCGTGGCGCTGAGCACGCTCATAGCGTTCCTCTTCAGCACGTTCAATACGTTCTTCGGCGAGGCGGTTTGGGGCGCACGCGGCATAGAGTGGCACACCTACTTCGACGCTTCGGTGATGATAATCACGTTCGTGCTCACCGGTCGGTGTCTTGAGGAGAAAGCGAAAGACAGCACGGCGAGCAGCATACGCCAGCTCATGGGCATGCAGCCCAAGACAGCGCGCATCGTGACGCACGAGAAGATGGAAGGCACCGACGACTACCGCATGGAGGAGGTGCCTATCTCGACGATTCAGATAGGCGACACGATAGAGGTGCGCGCCGGAGAGAAGATTCCGGTGGACGGCGTGGTGTGTGCGGCTGAGAGTTTCATGACTGCCGATGCGGCTTATGTAGATGAGGCTATGATAAGCGGCGAACCTACACCGGCTATGAAGAAAGCAGGCGACACCGTGCTCGCCGGAACCATACCCAGTCAGGGCAAGCTGCGTATGCGTGCGCGTCAGATTGGCGAGAACACAGCTCTTGCGCACATCATACGCATGGTGCAGGAGGCGCAGGGCAGCAAGGCGCCCGTGCAGCGCATCGTAGACCGAGCCGCACGCGTGTTCGTGCCGACGGTGGCTGCCATCGCTCTGCTCACGTTCTGCGTGTGGTGGGCTGTGGGAGGCAACGCCGCACTGCCGCACGCTATTCTCTCGGCTGTGGCTGTGCTCGTCATAGCCTGCCCCTGCGCAATGGGATTGGCTACGCCGACAGCACTCATGGTGGGCATAGGAAAGGCGGCGCAGAAGCAGATTCTGATAAAGGACGCGTCGGCGTTGGAGAACCTGCATAAGATACGGGCTATAGTCGTCGACAAAACGGGCACGCTCACCATTCCAAACCCGAACATCGACTTCACACGCCCATCTGACATACCGCTCGAAGAGCGCGAAACGCTGAAGCCTAACGCCAAGGAGGCGATGGCGCAGCTGCAGTCGGCTGGCATCGAGGTGTACATGATGAGTGGCGACAAGGAGGAGGCGGCTCGCTACTGGGCTACAGAGGCTGGCATACGCAACTATCGCAGCAAGGTGCTGCCAGGCGACAAGCAGGCGCTCGTGCAGCAGTTGCAGAGCGAAGGCAAGCGTGTGGCAATGGTGGGCGACGGCATCAACGACACGCAGGCGCTCGCCCTCGCCGATGTGGGCATAGCCATCGGCAGAGGCACCGATGTGGCGATGGACGTGGCGCAGATAACGCTGATGGGCGACGATCTCATGGCACTGCCCGAAGCCGTAAGGCTCAGTAGACGTACCGTGCGCATGATATGGCAGAATCTCTTCTGGGCGTTCGTCTACAACCTCGTCTGCATACCCCTCGCCGCCGGCGCCCTACACATCTTCGGCGTCGACTTTCAGATAACGCCGATATGGGCAAGCGCCCTGATGGCGTTCTCGAGCGTAAGCGTAGTGCTCAACTCGCTGCGCCTGCGCTACGCGTAACGCCAATCGCAACTCTGATGTGCCGCTATTATATATAATAATGTATAGAGAAGCGGCGTACGGGGCGGTGAAGTGTTGGGCAAGTTGCAATCGTTTGCAGGTGTGTGCGAACACATTAAGGGTTGATGTAAGTCAAAAATAGGCGTTTTTAAGCGAAAAAAGACTGCGAATACTTGTTTGTGTTCGCAAACAATTGTAACTTTGCATCGTCAAAACAAGGGAACCGTGAGGCAACCGATTGACTAACAACATTAGGTAAAAGGTATTGAAAGGATAATTCGATAGGAAAGTCTTAAAGGTAAAGAAGATTCAGGACAACAAGAAGGTAAAAGATTAGGATGACTAAGGTATTAGTAAGGTAAAAGGTTAGGATAACAACACTGAAGGTATTAGAAAAGGTGAAAAGTAAAGGGTAACTTTGGTAAAGGTATTAGGTTGAAAAGGTAAGTAAGTTATTAGGTTAGGATTGTTAATAGAAGGTACATAGTTTGGTAGTTAAATGGTTAATTAAGTAGAAAAGTTATGTTGATGACGGTAATGATGAGCCTATTTGCAGCTACAGCTGCAATAGGAATGTGGGGAGAAGACAACAAGTAACAGTCTTTCTCACCCTACGCAGGATGAAGCGGAAACGCGGAGTCCAAACAAAATTGAGAAAAATAGGAATTAGTAAATAGTTGGTCCATTGCAGTACAGCTGTAATGGATTTTTTTTTAATTTTATATATCCAGATGTTATTAGAGTTTTTTCTTACATGCAACAAGATTGGTGCCTTCACGTTGGGCGGAGGCTACGCCATGATTCCGATTATGGAGCGTGAGTTTGTAGACAAGCACCAATGGATGGACCGTCAGGAGTTCATGGACATAATGGTTGTGGCGCAGACCACGCCCGGCATCTTCGCCATCGACATGGCGAGCCACATCGGCTACAAGTTGCGCGGTGTGTGGGGCGGCATAGTCGGAGCATTGGGCATTGCGTTGCCATCGATTATAGCGATAATGGTGATAGCGATGTTCTTCCAGAACTTCAAGGACAACGAGTATGTTGCAAAGTTCTTCCGCGGAGTGCGTCCGGCTGTGGTGGCGCTCATCGCCGCGCCGTGCTTCAAGATGGCGAAGACGGCGAACATAACATGGCGCACGGCGTGGATACCGGTGGCGTGTGCGGCGCTGATATGGCTGCTGGGCGTGTCGCCGATATATATCATCATAGCTGCCGGCTTGGCAGGATATCTTTATGGAATGTTGAACTCAAAACTCGAAAAATGATTTTCTTAAAACTGTTTATTATATTCACGAAGATTGGCACGTTCAACTTCGGTGGCGGCTACGCCATGCTGTCGCTCATACACAACGAGACGGTTGTGAAGAATGCGTGGCTCACCAACTCTGAGTTTACGGACATCGTTGCCATCAGTCAGTCGACGCCGGGTCCGATCGGCATCAACGCCGCTACATACGTAGGCTATACGGCGGTGCTCAACCAAGGCTATCCCGAGTGGATGGCGATGATAGGCTCTGTGCTGGCGTCGCTCTCCATCATCTGGCTGCCGTTCATCATCATGATACTCATATCGCGCTACCTCATGACCCACCGCGACTCGAAGGCGGTGAAGAGCGTGTTCGCCGGTCTGCGCCCCGCCATTATAGGCTTGATAGCAGCCGCATCCTTGCTGCTTATGACCAAAGACAACTTCGGCTCGCCGAAAGACGAGCCGATAGGTTTCGGTATCAGCGTTGCGCTCTTTGCCGTAACGTTCTTCCTGACACGCTACCGCAAGACCAATCCGATACTGGTTATGCTGTGTTGTGGTGTGCTGGGCCTGCTTGTGTTCTAAGCGATAGGACAGCGCAGGTGGCGCATCTCGTGTCCGCCCCACATGGCGTCGTTGCAATACTCGAAGCCCACCGAACGATATAGACGCTCGGCGTTGGGGTTGCCCTTATCGACGAGCAGCGCTGCAGGCAGATTGAGGCTTGCGGCGTGCTCGGTGGCACGTTTCAGGAGTTGGCGTGCTATGCCACGGCGGCGATATTCGGGATAGATAGCCAGCGAGTCGAGATAGAACTCGCCCGCTTCGGTCTCGTCGTCCATCTGCGAGTAGTCCATTTGGAGCTGCTTCAGCGCTTCTTCCTGGAAGCGGCGGCGCAGGCGGTGAAGATCGGCTCCGTTGTAGCCCACGATGGCTCCGGCTACCGGTGCGTACTCAATGTTGCCCTCCGTAGCCTCCTCGTCAACAGCCACGAAGGTGTTGCGCCAACTGTACTGCGAGTCGTCCATCAGAACGAGGTCGAGCATCATGTGATAGAAATCGTCGAGCGTGTGCTCCTTGCCTGCCAGATACTGGCAGCAATCTTCCGTCATCGCCGTCATTATGAGCTGAGCGATGTCGGCTGCGTGTGCTGGTGTTGCTGGAATAATAGTCATACAAGTAGTTTCTTTTTCCGACAAATTTAAGCAAAACTCGCCGAACCTACAAATATTTTTACTTATATTAAGAGGTGTGCAGCAGGTTGACCGGCGACGGAGTGGGGAAATAAATTCCGCAGAAACACTTGTTTATATGGATTTAAATGCCTAACTTTGCAAAAACAATCAAACCATTTTTGTTAAACACGGAGGGCAGAGCATGGCGTCGGGCAAGTCTGGGTGAGACTTCGTAAAGGCTATCAAGGTCTGCTTTGCTCATGTCGTAGCAGAAACGGTAGCATATTGAAAAACAATAGATAAAGACAGATGAATGAGAATTCCGGCAGCAGGAACAGTGTCGGGATTCTTGTTTTTTTGTTATAGTAAAGAAAAAACATTAATAAAACAAACAAAGAAATCATGGCTTACATGTCACAAGAAGGCTACGACAAGCTCGTTGCCGATTTGAAACAGCTCGAATCAGTAGAGCGTCCGAAGGCTTCTGCAGCTATTGCTGAGGCTCGCGACAAGGGCGATTTGAGCGAGAATGCTGAGTATGACGCCGCTAAGGAGGCTCAGGCTCATCTCGAAGAGAAGATAAACCGTCTGAAGGTTGCTATCGCCGAGGCGAAGATTATCGACACATCGCGTCTTAGCACAAATACTGTGCAGATTCTGTCGAAGGTGGTGATGACAAACCTCGCCAACAAAGCAAAGATGTCCTACACCATCGTGAGCGAGAGCGAGGCTAACCTGCGTGAGGGCAAGATCTCTATCAATACACCTATCGCTCAGGGCCTGCTCAACAAGAAGGTGGGCGACGAGGTGGAGATCAAGATTCCGCGCGGCACTATCCACCTGCGCATCGATAGCATCTCTTTCGAATAAAAGAGGGTGTGGTAGCACCGCATCAGATATTGGAAAAATCGCCTCATTGGGCGCTCAAAATACGTTCGAAGCCAGAAACCGCAGACCTGGAGTCTGAGGTTTCTGGCTTTCGCGTATATAAAAATATGTGTGAATGCGTGTGCTTGTCCGTTTTTTTCACTAATTTTGTAAAAATAAACTTTTAAAACCTATTGTTATGGATATATTCTCAAAAATCGCCGCAGGCGAGATTCCCAGCTATAAGTGTGCTGAGAGCGAACAGTTCTACGCTTTCCTCGATATCAACCCGTTGGTGAAGGGCCACACACTCGTCATTCCGCGCCGCGAAGTGGACTACATCTTCGACATGGAGGACGACGAGATTGCCCAGTATCAGGTGTTTGCAAAGAAGGTGGCTGTAGCCATCAAGCGCGCTTTCCCATGCATCAAGGTGGGCGAGGCAGTGCTCGGACTCGAAGTGCCACACGCTCATATCCATCTCATCCCGATGCAGTCGGAGAAAGACATGCTCTTCTCTAACCCGAAGCTGAAGCTCTCGGAAGAGGAGTTCCGCGAGATAGCCGACAAGATCTACACCGAGTTCAAGAAACTGTAACACAACAACCCCCGCAATTCAGCTATGAAGAGAAACATTGCCATTATACTCGCTGGTGGAGTAGGCTCACGCCTTGGTATGTCCACACCGAAACAGTTCTTTAAGGTGGCAGGCAAGATGGTCGTGGAGCACACCATCGACGTGTTCGAGCGCAACCAGCACATCGACGAGATAGCCATTGTGTCTAATCCGGCGCTCGTTGCCGACTTCGAGAATATCGTGCTGCGTAACAAGTGGCGCAAGGTGAAGAAGATACTGAAGGGCGGAGCCGAGCGCTACTACTCGTCGCTCTCTGCCATCACCGCCTATCAGAACGAGGACGCCAACCTCATCTTCCACGACGCGGTGCGCCCGCTCGTCAGCCAGCGCATCATCGACGACGTCGTGAAGGCGCTCGACACCCACCGCGCCGTGAACGTAGCCGTGCCTTCTGCCGATACGATCATCGAGGTGGACGGCGACTTCATCACGAATATCCCCGACCGTTCTCGTCTGCGTCGCGGACAGACTCCGCAGGCGTTCGACCGCCAGCTCATTGCCGAGGCTTACGAGAAGGCACTCAAGGATCCCAACTTCCGCACTACCGACGACTGTGGCGTGGTGCGCACCTATCTGCCCGAAGAGCCTATCTTCGTGGTGCGTGGCGAGGAGAGCAACATGAAGCTCACCTATCGCGAGGACACATACATGATGGACAAGCTGTTCCAGCTGAAGAGCACCGAGCCTAACGACGTGCAGATTGGCGCTGAGTCGTTCTGCGGAAAAGTGGCTGTGGTGTTCGGCGGAAGCTACGGCATCGGCAAGAACATCGTGGAGATGCTCGAGCAGAGCGGCGCTCATGTCCACTCGTTCTCGCGCGGCGCAACGCATACCGATGTCGGCGACGACAACCAGGTGGCTCTTGCTCTGTCTGCTGTAGAGCAGAAGGAAGGACATATCGACTATGTTATCAACACCGCCGGCGTGCTCAACCGCGAACCGCTCGCTTCGATGGAGTACGACACCATACTGAAGGCTGTGCAGACCAACTATATGGGCACGGTGAACGTGGCTCTGCGTGCTCGTCCTTACCTGCAGCGCACTCGTGGCAAGCTCATCTTCTTCACATCCAGCTCGTACACCCGCGGTCGCGCTTTCTACAGCATCTACTCGTCGACAAAGGCTGCCATCGTCAACTTTGTGCAGGCTGTTGCGCAGGAGTGGGATGCCGACGGCATCAGCATCAACTGCATCAACCCTGAGCGCACCAAGACTCCGATGCGCCAGCAGAACTTCGGCATCGAGCCGGACGAAACGCTGCTCATGCCGGAGCGTGTGGCTGAGGCTACGCTGCGCACCCTGCTCACCGACTGCACGGGTCAGGTGATTGACGTGCGCCGACCTGCGGCTGGCAAGTAACAAGGCAAGCCGACGAGTTGACGTGTCGGCTTCTCGGCTTGCTGTTCTTCAACGAAACAATTATAAATGGATTATATAACCGAATTCAAACAGCGCAACCTCCGTCGTGCGCAGCTCAAGCAGCTCTCCATTCTTGAGGAGATTGACCGCATCTGTCGCAAGCACGACATCGAGTACTGGCTCGACGGAGGCACTCTGCTCGGCGCCGTGCGTCACGGAGGCTTCATTCCGTGGGACGACGATATCGACATCGCCATGACGCTCGACGACTCGCGCCGCTTCGCTGAGATTGCTCCTAAGGAACTGCGCAGCGGACTCGTGCTGCAAACGCCCGAGACCGAGAACACCAGAGAGCCGATTATGAAGGTGCGCGACCTCAACTCGTTCTACGTTGAGGGCAATGAGGACTTCTCGCTTGACTACTCGAAGGGACTCTTCGTCGATATCTTCCCGTTCATTCCTTACCCTAACGTGTCGCGCAACTTCTGCAAGCGTTACGGCAAGTCTATGTCGAAGTGCTACTCTATATTGCACCACTCGCATCAGTACTCGTGGCGTGCTACGTTCGAACTGTTCTATTTCGGTGCGAAGTATCTCTTCTGCAAGTCGGTGTGGGCTGCAGCCTTCGCCTTGCGCAAGTGCGACACCTACATTTCTAACGTGCTTATCAACAACGGCTACGGCATCATGCACCGCCGCGACTGCGTGTTCCCGCTTTCCACGATAGAGTTCGAAGGCAAACGCTTCGCTGCGCCAGCCGACCCCGACGCTTATCTGAGCGACCTCTACCGCAATTATATGCAGGTTCCGCCGAAGGAGAAGCAGAAGGTTCACGCCGTATTCATTCTGCCCGACTTGATTGAGGAGGCAGAAGTCAAGAAGTAGTGTTGTGGCATAAAGCTATCCGCAACACTCTTGCTAACATAATTATTTTATACGAAATGAAGCAGACACAAACCGTAGCGGTTGTGATGTGTACATACAACGGAGCGAGTCGACACCTTGCAGAGCAGCTCGACTCGCTTTTTGCGCAGACCCAGCCGCCGAAGGAGATAATAGTGCAGGACGACGGTTCTACCGACAACACCATGGAGATGCTCGCCGACTATGCCCGCCGTGCGCCCCACGGAGTGCAGATGCGTGTCTATCAGAACGCGCAGCAGCAGGGCATCAACCGCAACTTCTTCTCAGCCATGCGCCGTGCCACAGCCGACCTCATCGCCGTTTGCGACCAGGACGACATCTGGCTGCCTACGAAGCTCGAGGGGCAAAGCGCCGCTATCGGTCAGAACATGATGTGTGTCTGCCGATCGGTGCCGTTCACCGAGACCGGTGCCGAGGTGCGCTACGACAGTCGCCGACCCAACTGCAACCTCATCCGTCTGTTCTATGCCTCGATGATGGGTCACTGCCAGCTGTTGCGTCGCGAGTTGCTCGACGTGATACCTACCGAGGAGGAGTGTCCCGAGATATACCGCCGCACATGCTACGACGTGATGACAGCCACTGCTGCTGCGGCTCTCGACAGCATCGTGCTGCTCGATAAGGTGCTTGTGCGACAGCGCCGCTATGCCGAGGCTGCCACATACGTCGGTGTCGACGCCCATCGTGTGCGGTCTGCCGACAATGCAGCCTACATGGTGTGGTACGGCGTGCGCAACTATTCGAAGGTGAAGCCCTGGATGAACGCCCACTTCGCCGCTCGCCGCGACTTCTTGCTTTGGGTAGAGCGCAAGTCGAAGACTGCTCTCCCCACCACCGACAACGCCATCTTCAGCGACGGCTTGCGCTTGCTCAACTACGAGACGGGTAGGGGACTGAAGGCGTTCTTCGGTCTGCTGCGAATGTACGTGCGCTATCGCCACCGCATCTTCTACACCCACGAGACCGACCCCGTTGCGTTTCTGCGCGCCGTGCTCCATCCGTTCATGCAGATATACAACTACCGCTACCTCGTAGGCAAGACCTACCGTTGACATCCGGCGGTCTTCCACGTTACAGCTCCATACATATTATGAAGGTTTATTTCTACCATACGCAGAACATTCAGTATTGCCTCCGTCGCATGGCGGAGGGCGAGTTTCCGTCGCATTTTCTCTACGGAGCGTGCCACCTTGCCGACAACGGCGTCGACGTGGTGTATCACCGCTCGCCGAAGCACGAACTCTCCCGACTGAAGACTGCGCTCTATACGGCGTGGCGTGTGCTCACCTGCCGCGAGCGTTTCGACGCCATCTACGCCACCCACTACAAAGGTCTCGAACTCGTTGTGCTGCTGCGCGCACTCGGCTTGTTTCGCAAGCCCATTGTCGTGTGGCACCACCAGCCCATCGTTAAATCGAAAAGCCGTCTGCGCGAACTGCTTGGTCGCTTCTTCTACAAAGGTTTCGACCGCCTGATATTCTTCTCGCCGAAACTCGTCGACGACTCGCTTAAGGCGCCGAAAGCCGATCCGCGCAAGCTCGTCGTAGGGCATTGGGGCGCCGACCTCGCCTTTTATGATAAGATAAAGGCTGAACTCAAAGCGGAGCAAGTCTCATCACCTCAACATCTCACCACAACACCACCTCAACATCTCACCACCTCAACATCTTTCATCGCCACTGGCAAGGAGCAGCGCGACCAGCCAACGCTCATCGAAGCGTTCAACCGCACCGGTCGCCACCTTATATTATATATAGGCATAAATCCGAACCCGAACGTGCCCAACCCCAACCTTGAAGCCGTGGAGCGCTGCAAGCCCGCCGACAACATCGACGTGGTGAAGATATGCGGACTGCTGCCTTACGAGATAGCTCGCGAAGTGGCGAAAGCCGACTGTGTTGTCATCTGCTGCCACCGCACACGCTACACCGCCGGACTCACTACCGTTGTGGAAGCGCTCGCTCTCGGTCTGCCCATCATCTGCAGTCGCAATCCGCAGATACCGGTCGACTTCGATAGTCTTGGCTGCGGCATCTCCGTTGAATATGGCGATGTCGAGGGATGGCAGAGAGCCGTCGAATATATAGCCTCTCACCCCGAAGAAGCACGCAAGATGGGCTGTCGCGGACGCGAACTTGCTGAGCGAATGTTCAACGACGAACGCTGTGCAAAGGAGGTTGCGGAGGTTATAAAGGAAATTAGTTTGTAAAAATTACAAATAATCCTTTGCAGTTTCAAACTTAATCTGTATCTTTGCAAAAAGAAAATGGCTTAAAGAATAATCATTATGAAGGAACTGAAAGGAACAAAGACAGAGCGCAACCTGCAGGAGGCATTCGCAGGTGAGTCGCAGGCACGCAACAAGTACACATACTACGCATCGAAGGCTCGCAAGGAGGGCTATGAGCAGATTGCAGCCCTCTTCGAGGAGACAGCGCAGAACGAGAAGGAGCACGCAAAAATGTGGTTCAAGTATCTGCAGGGTGGTGCCATCAAGGACACCGTAGAGAACCTGAAGGACGCTGCTGCTGGCGAGAACTTCGAGTGGACCGACATGTACGATCGAATGGCTAAGGAGGCTGACGAGGAAGGCTTCGCAGAGATTGCTGCCGCTATGCGTGGCGTCGGTGCAATCGAGAAACATCACGAGGAGCGCTACCGCAAGCTCTTGAAGAATATCGAGGACGGCGTAGTGTTCTCTCGCGACGGCGATTGCATCTGGCAGTGCCGCAACTGCGGTCACATCGTTGTAGGCAAGCAGGCTCCGGAGCTTTGCCCGGTTTGCAAGCACCCGCAGGCGTACTTTGAGCTGAAGGCAGAAAACTATTAAAAGTAAAAAGGCTCTTAAAAACAACCGTTTCCGCAAAACTTTTGCTTCAAAAGTTTTGCGGAACGAAATAAAAAGCGTACCTTTGCACACGCAAAACGCCAATGCCCAGATGGCGGAATCGGTAGACGCGCTGGTCTCAAACACCAGTGGGGCAACCCATCCCGGTTCGAGCCCGGGTCTGGGTACTGTAGACGACTAAGAGTTGGTTTCAACGCTTAGTCGTTTTTTTTGTGTATACCCGTTTATAACCACATTATTAGTTTTACCAGATAGTAATAATAAAAATTTGTTTTGCGAAAAAATCCCCCATATCTTCCAGCCACCGATTCTTTTCTTGGCAACTCGCTGAGTATGTGCGACAAACGTGAACAATATCGGCTGGTAGATTACTTAAAAATGGCTTTATCTCCCAGGCTATCTCCCAGCCGCAGAGGGCTATCTCCCAGTTTGTCTCCCAGCCGCAGACGAACATCCTCCAGCCTATAAAAAGCGAAGAGCATTTCAATCACTTGAAATGCTCTCCTAAATAACTAAATTTTACCAAAATATGATTTTAAAAAAAATTATCAACTTTATACGGGGTGTTCTCAATCGTTTTGTTTCAAAACAACGACAAAGGTAATATTTTATATTCGAAAAGTATTATATCTGCTTGCTTTTATTAGTATTATTAACAAACAAATACTCTAAATGGGATAATTGAAATGGATTGCTCCCGTGGTAGGACGATTACCGCGGTGCAAAACGGGTGTTACCGCAGTGGTGTAATGGTGTTACATCGCTGCGGTAATCGTATGCCCAAATTGAGGTAACTAAAAGAACTACGGCGCTACTCTTAGGTATATAAAAGAATTACGGCGCTACTCTCATCGAGCAGCGCCGTAAACCTATGTTTAACTAAAAATCCTTTTTCGTAATTAATGAAGATTCTCACGAGCCTTCATAGTTACCTGTTAAACAATTTACCTTAAACCTAATAACTAAAAACCTAAATCTATTACTACTAACCTAAACAATCTATTAACCTTTTGACAATGCAAAGGTACGCACAATTCTGAAAATGACAAATATTTTTAATGTAAATGTCACGAAAGTTGTGGTTTTATTGATATATGTCAAATATTATGTGTTCGAACACACCAAAAATTTGTTTTTCATTCGGTTTGTTATGGTTTTGAAATGTAAGTTTTAGGGCTGTTTTTGTTTGAAATCGTAAATAGGGGTAGTAGCGGAGGTCTCCGGCCTCCGCCGCACCAAGTCTAACGCAGCTTTCTGCGGAGGCCTCCGCCGCACTATGTCTTATGTTAGCAACAACGCTGCCTGCTGCGGAGGCCGGAGACCTCCGCTACTAAAAAAGGCTACGGCAAGAATGCCGTAGCCTCCTAAGGGTTATTTGCTTGAATGGTTATTTGCCAGGTGTGAAGCGCAGGGTGTAAGTGTAGTTGCCTCGTGACGGCACCTCATACTGCGAGAGGCATCCGTCGCCGCCGCAAGAGTTGTTGCCCAGACCGCGCTGTGCGTAGTCGAAGTGGGCGTATATCTGCGGATCGCGTGTGAGGTCGTACCAGTGGAGCTGCGAGTTCCACATAGAGTCGCCCCATGTGCACCAGCGTGTCTCGTCGTAGTGGCCGAGCGAGAAGGCAGCCTGACCCTCTGCCTCGATGTTCAGCGAGAGCGGCTGACCGGGCACGCTGTTGTTGCGCAGTGTGAGCGAGCGCATATCCTGGTGGTCGCCGTATGTCTGCGGGTGGAGCATCTCGTCTACCATGTCGTCGACGGTGGTCTGATAGCGTCCGATCATTGAGCCGGTCTTGCGGTCGGCGTAGTTAGACCACGGACCGCGTGCGTAGTATTCCACGTCCTCGAAGCCTGCAGCGAACTGCATGCCGAGACCCATGCGTGCCAATGAGCCGCTCGGCGAGAATGTAACCTTCATGTCTACCATGCCGTCGGGATAGAACGTATAGTCGATGGTGTACTGGCAGCCGTCGGCTCTGCCCTTAACCGACATCGTAGCGTTGTCGCCGCTCTTAGCGAGTGCGCCCGTCACGCTGACGCTGGCAGAGTTGCTGAACGTCGGGCGGAAGTTGCGGTCGTTGTCCACCTTGCGGTAGCTGTTGAAGTCGGGACCCTCGGCGATGAGCGCCTTGCCGTTGTATGTCCATGTCTGCATCTTGCCGTTGTTGAAGCTGATGGCAAACTCGCCGTCGGCTGTCTTGCCCTTCACGGTCTGACCCTCTACGGTGAGTGCCGAGCAGCTGTTCATGTCGGCGTTGTGAGCGGCGAGCGCCGGGCGCTTGCCAATCTCGAACTGCTGTTCTGCCACGGCGTAGCCCTCTTCAGCCCACATCGTAGCCTCCTTCAGACGCAGCGATACGTTGAGCAGATACTCGGCGTCGTCGCCGACGGTTGTGGTGTACGGTATCTCTACCTTAGCCTCCTTGCCGGCAGCGATGGCAGGCTTTTCTGCCTTGCCCTCTTCGACGATGCGTCCGTCGCGCAGCACCTGGTATACGAGGTCGTACATTTCGAGATCGATGAACGAGTTCTTGTTCTTCAGCGTGAGCTTGCCGTCGTAGAAATCAGTGAACGCAGCGTTCTGATATACGCGCTTCACCTCTGTGAGCTTGCCCGTCCAGGCGCGGTCGGGCGTGATGAGTCCGTTGTTCACGAAGTTGCCCTGGAAGCCGACGCCCACGCCGCCGGTAGAGTTGTAGTCGTAGCCCGAAACCCAGTAGTTGAAGCCGTTCTCGCTCTTGCGTTCGCCCTTCACGAGTCGTGCAGGGTCGTAGAAACTCTGGTCAACCCAGTCCCAGATGCAGCCACCGAGGATGCCGTTGCTTGCCTCGATAACGTCCCAGTACTCCTGCAGGTTGCCCACAGCCTGACCCATTGCGTGTGCATACTCGCAGATGAAGTAGGGCTTGCCGGCATATCCGTTGCTGCTGCCGCTCACGCTGCTCACAGTAGGATACATCGAAGAGCCGAGGTCTGAGTAGCTCATGTTGCCCTCGTAGTGGATGAGGCGGTTGTCGAGCTGTCGAATCTTGCTGACGCTCGATGCGAAGTTGCTTGCGCCGCCCGACTCGTTGCCGAGCGACCAGAAGATAACGCTTGGGTGGTTGCGGTCGCGCATCACCATGCGCACCTCGCGGTCGTCGATGGCTGTGCGCCATGTAGAGTTAGAGGCGAGGTTCTGGTTGAAGTGGCACTCCACGTTCGCCTCGTCCATAGTGTACAGACCGTAAGCGTCGAACATGGCGTACATCTTCGGCTGGCGCGGATAGTGCGAGGTGCGCACCGTGTTCACGTTAGCCTGCTTCATCATTTCCACGTCGCGCAGCATAGTCTCCATGTCGATGGCGCGTCCGTATTCGGGGTGAGCGTCCTGAGTGTTCACACCCTTGAAGAACACGCGCTTGCCGTTGATGTACACGAGGTTGCCGTTCTGCTTGATGTTGCGGAATCCGTACTTCGTAGAGAACACCATCTCGTCGGCGCCCTCGGCAGTCTGCTGCTTAACGACAACGCTGTAGAGATACGGGTCTTCGGCGCTCCATGCGTGCAGACCGCTGAGCTGGCTGATAGTAGCGTCCACGGTCTTGGTCTCCGTGCCGCTGTATTCGGCTGTAGCCGAGCCTACGGTCTTGCCCTCATGGTCGAGCAGTTCGACGAGGAACTTCTTCGCAGTCTCCACGCCGTCGCGGTTGTCCACCTTCAGCGCCACCTTCAGTGTGCCGCTTGTAGCGTCCTCGCTGAGGTTGGGTGCAGTGATATAATGGTCGGCTACGAACACCTTCGGAGTAGCCACGAGATAAACGTCGCGGTGAATGCCCGAGAGGTGCCACATGTCCTGACCTTCGAGATAAGAGCCGTCGCACCAGCGGTAGACGCGCACCGAAAGCTGGTTGTCGCCCACCTTGGCGAAGTCGGTGATGTCGAACTCGGCGTCGGTGTTAGAGTCCTGCGAGTAGCCTACGTACTTGCCGTTCACCCATACCACGGCAGCGCTGTACACGCCGTCGAAGTGAACGAAGAGACGCTTGCCGTCCCACGATTCGGGCACGTCGAACGAGCGGCGGTAGAAGCCGATAGCGTTATGATCCTCCACACCGTAGTAGGTGTAGCCCACGTTGGCGTTCGGCGGATTGTTCTGGAACGGGTAGCCCACGTTGGTGTATACCGGAGTGCCGTAGCCTGCCATCTCCCAAGAGAGCGGCACGCGGATGTTGTCCCATGCAGAGTCGTCATAGTCGGCAGCGAAGAACTCGCTTTCACCAGGACCGTTCTGTGTTCCGGGCACGAACTTGAACTTCCACTCGCCGTTGAGCAGCTGTGTCTCGGCGTTCTGCGGAGTGAGCCACGGCTCGTTGAACGCAGCGTCGCTCTTCATAGCCTCTACCGATGCGTAGGGTATGAAAGTAGCGTGAGCATCCTCCTTGTAGTCGCCCACTTTCTGCTGGTTCTGAATCCACGAAGCGTCGAACTTGCGCTCGCTGGTTCCCGATCCGCCGCCACCGGTTTCGCCGGTAGAGCCGCCTTCCACGTCTTCGAGCGAGATTTCCTTGTACGTAGCCCAAGAGCGTGTGTTGCCCTGCGTGCTTCCGTAGAGTATAGACGACATCGCAAGGATGTTGCTCACAGCAGAAGCGTCGCAACGCTGTACGCCGTTGATGTACAGACCATCAGACTTTAGCTCGATAGTAAGCTCGCCAGAAATGTTTTTCAATATTTCATAATGAGTTCTGCTTCCAGGATCGAAGCAGTCGAGCTCCAATTGGCTATTATTCTTTGTGTAGAAAAGGTGGATGACGTTGACGCCGCCCCATCCGTTTGCGCCCTGCAGGTCGTCGCCTATGGAGAGCACGTTCTCGTTCGCTTTCGAGTCGTCGCAGGTGCTGAGGTCGAGCACAGCCTTGAAGCTCTGCTTCTGGAAGTTTATCGCCGTCTCGTACTTGAACGACTTGCCGTCAGGCGTATAGTTGGTGAGTAGCGACTGGCGTGCCTGCACCGAAAGCGTGCCGCCGGCGAGGAGGCACACAAGAGAAAGCAAGAGCACGAGGCGCTGTTTGATGTTTGCTATCATAATGTTTTTAGGTTTGTTGTAATATCTACTATATATAATGTGTGACAGCTTACTTCTTCAGCAGCATTTTCTTGCCGTTCACGATGTATATGCCCTCCTGCAATCCGTTGGTGTTGCTGTCTGTGCGCACCTGCTGACCGCCGATGTTGTGCACGCCCTTGGCATGAGTCTGCTTCTGCTCGGTCTCTACGCCGTCGGTCTTCACGCCTTCGATGGCAGTCTCGGGCGTATTGGCGTCTACGAGCAGCCATTGTGCAGCCTCAAACTCCTTGCCCGGCATCTGCGGCATAGCGGCAATGCGGTTGTAGACTGAGTTCTGGTAGAGATACATCGAAGCACTTGCCTCTGTGTTGCGGCTCGAGATGGCGTATTCTTCGGTAGAACCCTCCACCGGCTCAATGCGCCACTCGCTGAACGTGCCGCCCTTTGCAGACGGCGTGCCCCAAAGTTCGGCTCCCCACGCTGTGTCGCCCGACATGATGCGGTAGAATCCCGGAGTGGTTGCGCTCTCAATCTGTTCGAGCGTCACCTTCACCTTCTCGCCACCAAGCACAAGACGTCCGTCTTCGGTGCCGAGGAACTGTTTCTTGCCGACATTGTAGAGACAGTAGGTGCCTCCGCTTTTCGGCGTCTCGCCCTTGTAGTCTTCGGCTGCTACGGCTGTACAAGTGCCGAGCAGCGCAAGGGCTGTAAAGAATAATTTGTTCATATTGGTTTGTTATTAGTATGTATTAGTATATTCGTTTTTATATGCTCTCTAATAATTTGTGCATTAAACTGCGTTCTGTAGTACGTAAGAGGTTTAAGGTTGTACGGTTAACTGCCGCCGATTGCGGCAAGCTAACCGTGATATAGTCTGTAGTTGTCGCTTATTTGTCGTCGGCAACCATCTTTTTAGGTCCGCGCACGCGTTCGTTCTGCTTCACTCCGCTGCGAATCTCGATGTTGATGCCGTCCGAAATGCCGGTCTGCACCTTGCGTCGCTCGTATGTCTGCTTGTCGCCTTCGCCCTTTATCACGTAGACGTACGTGTCGTTGCCGTCGAACTCTATGGCACTCTCGGGCACAGCCAGCACGCTCTTCGCTTCAGCCAGCACTATCTCTGCGTTGGCGCTGTAGCCCGAGCGTATGTTCGCAGACGAGGACGGCAGATTCACGGCTGCCTTTATCTCAAACTGGTTGGCGCCGTTCTGCTCCGTAGCTTTCGGCGAGATGTACTCCAGACGGGCGTCGAACTTCAGATCCTGCAGCGCGCCAATCGTAATCTTCATGTTCATTCCGGCGGAGAGACGACCCACCTCAGTCTCGTCGATATTGCCGCGGAAGATGAGGTCGTTCATGTTTGCGACGGTAGCTATTGTGGTTCCGTCGTTGAAGGTGTTGGCAAGAATGACGGAGTTGCCCACCTTCACCGGTATGTCGAGTATCAGACCCGTGATTGTGGAGCGTATGAGCGTAGACGAAGCCGAAGCGTTCGACTTCGAAACGCCGTCGCGCACTACCTCCAGGTTGTCCTGCGCTGCGTCCACCTCCTCGCGAGCCTGGCGCAGAGCCTGCGCAATCTTGTCGTATTCGTCGGCAGCGACGAGTCCTTTGTCGAAGAGAGCCTTCTCGCGGTCGTAGTCGGTTTGCGCCTGCTTGCGGTTTATCTCGGCAAGACGCAGACGCGACTGGGCTGCGCTGAGCGAACCCATGTCCGGAATCACCTTGACCTTTGCAATCACCTCGCCCTGCTGAACCGTTTCGCCTGCCTCTTTGAGTATCTCGGTGATGATGCCCGAGATTTGCGGCTTCACGTTCACCTCGTTGCGCGGCTCGATCTTGCCGGTGACGACGGTGGTCTTGCGGATGTTCATACGCTGCAGTGTGAACTCGTCGTAGACCTCTGGTTGAGGCTGCGACTTGATGTAGAGAAACACGAATGTTCCGATGAAGATCACGGCAACAAGTGCCATGAGGATGTATTTGATGTACTTTTTCATAAGCTGGGTTGTTTAGGGTCTAAGCCCTCCCCGACGGGGGAGGGTTGGGAGGGGCTACTCGTCGCGCATGGCGTCTACGGGTTTAATTCTCATGGCTCTCATGGCAGGCGCGAGTCCGGCGAGCACGCCGAGCAGCGAGAGCATGGCTACGGCGCCCACGGCTGTCCAAAAGCTAATCTGAAAGTGAGCCTTGACGATGCCGTCCGTTGTGTTAGCCATTTCGAGCGCCTGCAGGATAAGCACCACGAAGAGTATGCCGCTCATGCCGGCTATGGCTGTGAGGAGTATGCTTTCGGAGATGATTTGCGAGAGAATGCTTCGCGGTGTGGCGCCTATTGCACGGCGTATGCCAATCTCTGTTGTGCGTTCGCGCACGGTCACCATCATAATGTTCGACACGCCGATGGCTCCGGCGAGCAGCGTGCCTATGCCTACGAGCCAGATGAGTATGTTGACGCCGCGGAACATGCTGTCGACCATCGAGAACATCATCTCGGTGTTGAATATCATCACGCCCTTGTCGTCCTTCGGGCTCACGTCGTGTGCCTGCGCTATCACGCTGCGTATTCGGTCGGTGATGTCGCTCATCTTCACGCCGGGCTTTCCGGTCATGCAGAGCAGGTCGATGTTGTGTCCGCGGTTGTACACTTGCTGCACGAGCGTGATAGGCAGCACCACGGCTTGTTCGTCGCTGCCGTTGATGTTCATGTTGCCGTCGCTGTAGTTGACACCCACCACATTATAGTATATGGAGTCGATGCGTATGAGCTGACCGCACGGGTCGCCTCCGCTGGTGAAGAGCGACTTGTACACTTGCTTGCCGATGACGCAGACCTTGCGTCCCTGACTGATGTCCATCTCGTTGATGTATCGTCCGTAGAACATCTTCGGCGTAGTGACCTCCTGCATGTCTGGCATTACGCCCTTCACGGTGCATGAGGCGTGCTTGTCGCCGTGCGTTGCGCCGGCTCCCCATCGCGTGATGGTAGGCGTAACGACGTCAAGCTCTGGCACGTGCGCCTTGAGTCGCTTCACGTCGTCGTAGTTCATCACCCACTGTCGTCCTTTGCGGAATCCGTGGTAGGGTATAGTGGTCTGCTGCGCCCATACGACGGCAGAGTTTGTGGCGAATCCGTCGAGGTTCTTGTTGATAAGCTCCTTGAGTCCGTCGCCGCCGCCGATGAGTCCGACAAGCATGAACACGCCCCAAAACACGCCGAATCCGGTGAGGAAGGTGCGCGATTTGTTGCGGGATAGCGTGTCGAGGATTTCACGCAAGCGGTCGGTATCGAATCGTATCATTGTTTTCTCTTTTTTTTACTAAGCCGAACTAAGCCTCTTTAAGCCTTCCTAAGCCGTTGCTTCCTAAGCCGAACTAAGCCTTCTTAGGCCTTTTTGAGCCGAGGAACTAACGCTAACTAAGCCCTCCCCGACGGGGAGGG
>ERZ1034680.429-NODE-429-length-21187-cov-8.611774_pt1 | contig 21187 bp, 9 predicted proteins | sample MGYA00520639_ERZ1034680 | MGnify/ENA primary metagenome ERZ1034680 (study PRJEB33766, sample SAMN09781760) | gut metagenome | biome: gut microbiome | host: Homo sapiens | place: Madagascar | study: EMG produced TPA metagenomics assembly of the PRJNA485056 data set...
TTGGTTTTTTTCTTAGGGTGCGCTTAGGCCGAACTAAGCCTTTCTAAGCCTCTTTAAGCCCTCACTCGAATCCTTGGCTTATGAAGGCTTATGCGCTGCCTTCTTAGGCCTTCGTGCTCTCTCTCACTACGAGCCTTGTTCTTACGACGCGCTTCTCTATATGGTTGCGCGGCGTGATGCCCTCCACCTTGTCCATGAGTATGGTGGCAGCCTCTTCGCCCACCTTCGTTCCGCGCTGCTCTACGGTAGTGAGCTGTGGGTCGCAGGCGATGGCGCGCTCGCCGTTGGTGAATCCGCATACCGAGACGTCGTCGGGCACGCGGAATCCGTTGTGCTTAGCCGTGTACATTACGCTGATAGCCGTGTCGTCGTTCACGCAGAAGAACGCATCGGGGCGGTCTTCGCGGCGCAGAATGTCTGGCGTGATGCGCTCTGCGTCTTCGCGGTTGTCGCAGACGAACACCAGCGACTCGTCGGGCTGCATGCCAGCCTTCAGCAGGGCGTCGTGATAGCCGTTGTAGCGGTTCTGTCCGAGCGCCGTCTTGCCCTTCATGCCGTAGAAGGCGATGCGGCGGCAGCCCGTCTCGATGAGATGCGTCACGGCGATGAACGCACCCTGATAATCGTCAACTACCACACGGCTTGCGTCTACACCCGTGCAGATGCGGTCGTAGAACACGAGCGGTATGCCGCGGTCGATGAGCGACTGGAAGTGGGCGTAGTCCTGCGTCTCCTTAGCCTGCGACACGATGACGCCGCACACCTGATGAGCCTCGAACATCTGGCAGAGCTGCACCTCGCGGTCGTACTGCTCGCGTGAAGTTGTGGCGATGATGCGGTAGCCGCGTTTAGACGCAGCGTCCTCAATGCCGTTGAGAATGGTGGAGAAATAATAATGGGTGAACTCGGGCACGATGACGCCAATCACCTTCACCGGCTGCTTGTGAGAGTTGCGCAGCGACTTGGCGATGTCGTTCGGATAGAAGTTGTGCTCATGAGCATACTCGCAGATAAGCTTGCGCTTCTCCTCACTGACGCGTTCGCTGCCGTTGAGCGCACGCGACACAGTGGCTATGGACACACCGAAATGCTCGGCTATATCCTTCATCGTTGTGGGTTGTAGTTCAGACATTCGTTCGATTGGTTTTTAATTACGATACAAAGTTATCACATTATTTTAAAATAGAGCGCAATAGCGGCTCGCAGAATTTAGTTGCGCCGTGTAAACGTTTGCACAGGGGGTGCACTTGTCTCAAGTGCACCAACCAAAAAGCAAGTGCACCAACCAAAAAGCAGCAAGAACAACATTGTCTCGCATCTCTTCAGAGCAGACAATGTGGTTCTTGCTGTTTTATGCGCTCTGTGATATTCTTTTATATGCCGAATCCTACTTCCAGAACAGCTTATCCATAAGTTCGTAGCGCTTCTCCATGTTCGGGTCTTCCTTTACGAATGTGTTCACGTCGATCTGCAGCACAGGAGCTACGCTCTTGCCGTTGGTTGTAGGCCAGTCGACGAGTCCGAGTCCGTTCGGGTTGCCTGTCTTCACGAAGTTGACGTAGTAGTTGCTGAAGATGTCGGAAACGACGTAGTCTTCAGGCTGCCAGTCGAACACGCGGTTGGTGGGCAGTGTGCCCATAGCATACTCGATGTCGGCAGAGTGAACGGCGCCGGTAGCACGCGGAGCGGCAGGCGTGTCGTCGGTCTTGTCCTGAACGCCGCCCGCAAGACCAGCCACCTTGTCCTTCAGCAGCATGTCGGGACGCGGATGGCAGTAGCGGTAGCGGTAAACGGGCTGTCCGCTGGTGAGCTTGTGCATGTTGCCCCACTTCCATGTAGAGTAGTCGAGGAAGCAGTCGCCGCCGAGTTCGTTGCCCGGCTGTCCGGTTACGTCGGCGTCGGTGTTTAGTCCGTAGAGCTTGAAGAGCTCGTCGGTAGCGTCGCCGAAGATGTTGCGTGCCGCAGCCTTCAGGTTCTCAACGGTTGCCGGTTTGTCGCCGAGGATATACATGGCGTTCGCCTCCAGATTGTTGCCACCGATGAGCAGCGGCACCTTGGTCTGCTCGCCATTGGCGAAGACGTCGTAAGGCTGCTTTGTCCAGAAATAGCCGTCTACGTTGTATACAGTGACGCCACTTCTGCCAGCCTTCTTCATAAGTTCCTCAGCCGGCATGGTGCGCAACTCCTTTAAGTTCTTGCAGCCTATCTTCTTTGCCATCTCCACGCCTCGTGCCTCAGCCTCTTTCAGCGTGTTCACCTTCTTCATTCCTATCACCGAACCGCTCGAACCCATAGCCTGGGCGAACAGTCCCTGGCACAAAGGCGAAGCCATGAGAGCGCTGACTGACATAGAGCCAGCCGACTCGCCTACGATAGTGATGCGCTCAGGGTCGCCGCCGAAGGCGGCAATGTTGTCCTTAACCCATTTGATGGCAGCCACCTGGTCGAGCAGACCGTAGTTGCCCGAGCCTTTGTATGCGGTCTCCTTGGAGAGCTGCGGGTGGGTGAAGAAGCCGAAGATGCCCTCGCGATAGTTGGCTGTAACGGAGATGATGCCCTTGCGAGCCATAGCATCGCCGGCATAGCGCGGTTCGCTGCCGCTGCCAGCTATCAGTCCGCCGCCGTTGAAATAGATAAGAACAGGCAGATGCTCGTTCATGTCCTTTGCCGGTGTCCAGATATTGAGATACAGGCAGTCTTCGCTCATCTTCTTCGTGCCGAAGTTCATGTCGCCGAATATATTCTCCTGCATAGGGTTGGGTCCGAACTCCTTTGCCTGTCGCACGCCCTGCCACTTTGCTACGGGCTGCGGAGCCTTCCAGCGGAGGTCGCCCACGGGCGGAGCAGCAAACGGAACGCCCTTGAATGTCTTTACGCCCGACTCGTTGACGCCTTCGAGTGTGCCTTCCGCAACGTTCACTCTTGCGGGTTGCTGTGCGAACAATGCTCCTGCGAGCAGTGTAAGCACGAATGTAAGAAATGATTTTCTCATATTTTTTAGATTTTGATGTTATTTGGTTGCAATCTGCAAATTTATCCTTTTTTAGTTAGAATCTGCTAAAAACTGATTAATATTATGACCGTATATCGTGATTTGAAAGGATTGTGCCGGCAGATACGAGCGTCAAGATGCCATGAAAGCCTAAAAAACTGAGCCAATCGCATTGATATTCCAAATATTTTTTGTTTATTTGCAAAGTAAAACAATAACTACGACGGGCAGAATATGCAACCAAGACGAGCCGAATTACACCTTATTATATATATAGCTTTCAACTCGTCTACGAAAACGTTAACTCGCAAGGCTAATCTTACGCACGACTGCACGCCGAATAAAAGAATAAAACTATGGGAAAAGGAAAGAAAGGCGGCAAACGCTTAACCAAGAAACAGCTCGCCCCGAAGCTGGAAGAACTCTTTACCGCTAATCCGGGAAAGACGCTTACGTTCAAAGAGATTTTCCGCACACTCCACCTCGACACTCATCCGCTGAAGATGCTCGCCATCGACATCATGGAGGAGATGGCGTGGGACGACTTCATCACCAGAGTGACCGACAACTCCTACCAGCTCAATATGAAGGGACAGGTGCAGGAGGGCATCTTCCAGCGCAAGACGAACGGCAAGAACTCTATCATGCCCGACGACTCCGACAAGCCTATCTTCGTGGCTGAACGCAACTCGATGTGGGCTCTCACCGGCGACCGTGTGCGCTTCGCTTGTATGGCTCGCCGCAAGAACCACATAAAGGAGGCGCAGGTGATAGCTATTCTGGAGCGCGCCAAGGACACCTTCGTCGGACGACTCTCGTTCGACCACGACCTCTGCACGCTCATCTCGCCTGCAAACGTGCTGGCTAATAGCATCATCATTCCGCGCCGCAAGCTGAAAGGTGGCAAGGACGGTGACAACGCCGTGGTGCGCATCGTCGAATGGCCCGACCAGGACCACCGCAACATGATTGGCGAAGTGGTCGATGTGCTCGGAAAGGCTGGCGACAACGACGTGGAGATGAACACCATCCTCGCACAGTACGGCCTGCCGTATAAGTATCCGAAGAACGTGGAGGAGGCTGCCGAGAAGATTTCGGCAGAGATAACGCCGGAGGACTACACCGAGCGCGAGGACTTCCGCGACGTCTTCACCTGCACCATCGACCCGAAGGATGCAAAGGACTTCGACGACGCGCTCTCTATCCGACAGCTCAAGGACGGACTTTGGGAGGTGGGCGTTCACATCGCCGACGTGTCGCACTACGTCACAGAAGGCTCCGTGATTGACAAGGAGGCGGTGAAGCGCGCTACGAGCATCTACCTCGTCGACCGCACCATACCGATGCTCCCCGAACGTCTCTGCAATTTCATCTGTTCGCTCCGACCCGACGAGGAGAAGCTGGCGTTCTCCGTAATCTTTAACCTCGACGAGGAGGCTAACGTGAAGGCATACCGCATTGTGCATACAGTTATCAAGTCGAACCGCCGCTACGCATACGAGGAGGTGCAGGAGCTGCTCGAGCAGAACGGCGTGGTAGACGGCACGGGCGAACCGGCACCTGCAGCGCCTAAGGGCGGATACAAGGGCGAGAACGCTGATGCGCTCATCATGCTTGACCGACTGGCTAAGAAGCTGCGCGCTGCACGCTTCAAGAACGGCGCCGTGAAGTTCGACCGCGAGGAACTGCACTTCGACGTAGACGAGAAGGGCAAGCCGGTGCGCTGCTACTTCAAGCGCTCGAAGGATGCCAACAAGCTCATCGAGGAGTTCATGCTCCTCGCCAACCGCACCGTGGCTGAATCGGTAGGCAAGGTGGCGAAGGGCAAGAAGCCGAAGACGCTGCCTTATCGTGTGCACGACAACCCCGACCCGACAAAGCTCGAGACGCTGCGCGAGTTCGTGGTGAAGTTCGGCTACAAGATGAAGACCGACGGCACGAAGGGTGCACTCGCTAAGTCGCTCAACACACTCATGTCGGCGTGCGAGGGCAAGCGCGAGCAGAACCTAATACAGACCGTGGCGCTGCGCGCTATGATGAAGGCGAAGTATTCTATACACAACATCGGTCACTTCGGACTGGCGTTCGACTACTACACCCACTTCACATCGCCTATCCGCCGCTACCCCGACACGATGGTTCACCGACTCATCACACGCTACCAGCAGGGCGGACGTTCTGCCAACAAGGAACACTACGAGGAGCTGTGCGAGCACTCGTCGGAGATGGAGCAGATTGCTGCCAACGCCGAGCGCGACTCTATAAAGTATAAGGCTGTGGAGTTTATGTCGGAACGTGTGGGCAACGTCTACGACGCACACATCTCGGGCATACAGTCGTACGGCATCTACTGCGAGATTGACGAGAACCACTGCGAGGGTCTTGTGCCGATGCGCGACCTCGACGACGACTACTACGACTTCGACGAGCGCAACTACTGTCTTGTGGGCCGCCGCCATCACAACAAGTATCAGCTCGGCGACCCGGTACGCATCAAGGTGGCAAGCGCCAACCTCGAAAAGAAACAGCTCGACTTCACTCTGGCCGACTAATAAGAGGGTGCACTTCTCAGGGGGTGCAGTTGTCTCAACTGCACCGACCAAGTAGAAGTGGTATACTCAGGGGGTGCACTTGGGACAAGTGCACCAACCAAGCAAAAGTGCATACTTAGGGGGTGCACTTGTCCCAAGTGCACCAACCAAGTAGAATTGGTATACTCAGGGGGTGCACTTGTCCCAAGTGCACCAACCAAGTAGAAGTGACACCAACCGAGCAAGAAGTGCCCAATCAAGCAAATTGTATAGTTAGTTTGGTTGGTGCACTTGAGACAAGTGCACCCCCTGCAAGAAGTGCACCAACCGAGTAGAAGTGACACCATTATCTTGGTTGGTGCACTTGAGAAAAGTGCACCCCCTGCAAGTGCACCCTCTGCAAGAACTGCACCAATCAAGCACGAAGTGCACCCCCTGCAAGTACCGCCCCTCCCTCAATCAAATTATCTCACCCTCTAACCCCCAACCCCATCATGCCCCACATTACTTTCCTAAACCGTCGTTCCGACATACTTATTCAGTGTGGTCACTTGCCTCATTGGTTTCAGCCGGAGGCGGTGCAGTTTATCACTTTTCGCCTTGCCGACTCACTTCCTCAGACCAAACTGCAGGAGTTGTCACTCATGCGTGAGGCGTTAGGACGGTGCGAGACAAAGGATGGAGAGCTGACGGCAGAGGAAGAACGTTTGGAAGAAATAGTGGAGGGGTGGTTGAAGATTGGATATGGCGGTTGTGTGTTGAGCAATGCGCAGTGCAGGCAGTTTGTTGAGGAAGCTCTGTTCTTCAACGACAAGCAGACGTATCACCTCCATGCCTTTGTCATAATGCCAAATCATGTTCACATTCTACTGTCGCCGATAGGAGAAAACAGCGTTGTCTCTATTGTCAGTAAGTTGAAGCGCTATTCGTCACGAATGATAAAACAATGTTTAGGGACGGATGGTAATGTTTGGCAGCGCGAGATGTTCGATCGTATGATGCGTGGGGAAGACGACTTCGCACATAAACTGGCATACATTGTTAATAACCCTAACGGACTTCCGGAAGATAGCTACTCATTATATGTTGCAGACAACGTGCAGTACTTGCTGTAGTGGCTTTCAGGGGGTGCTTTCAGGGGATGCTTTCAGGGGGTGCACTTGTCTCAAGTGCACCAACCAAGCAAAAAGTGCACCAACCGAACAGAATGTATAGTTAACTTGGTTGGTGCAGTTGAGACAACTGCACCCCCTTGAGAGACAAGTGCACCCCCTGCCCTTGCCCGAAATGTTAAAGATGTTAATATAATAAAAACGAAATATCTGATTTATATCTTTTTCACAAAAAATGCGTATTTTTGCAGAACAAATGGAAGCGTACTAACCATACTCTCCATTCTCTAACTTTTTACAGACATACATTCGTTCAAGAAAAACTGAATCAATTTACTAAATACAAATCTTTATGGCGAATTTTTCCCGCAAAACTTTGACTCTCGCAGCAGGTCTCGTACTTTCTGTGATGAGTGCTAACGCACAGCAGATGCGTGAAGGCTATGTAGAAGCTGGTAAGAACACTGGCAGCGAAAACTTCCACACCCTTATTCAGGGTTGGACTCCTGGCAGCCAGGTGACAGCAGACGACAACTTCTACATCTCACGTGTAAAGCCACGTGCTCGTTTCCGCAACGAGGCTACACAGGTGCGTCTTGATCTCAATGCGAAGAACGACAAGAAGCTCATCGCTTGGATCCCGGTAAACAACCCCGACTTCAACGCACTTCCTAACGGCGTATTCGACTCAGAGGTATTCTCTATGTGGTCGTACGTTACACACTGGGGCGACTGGACAGCACCTCTCGGACGTATTCCGGCTGCTTTCCTCGATGTCGCTCACAAGAACGGTGTAGGTGTTTCTGGTGTTGCTTCTATTCCTAACGCAAGTCTTAGCGCAAGCTGGTCGGCATGTCTTAAGGGTATCGGCTCTATGGACGTAGACAAGGCTTCAAAGTTCTTCCAGTACTATGGTATCGACGGTATGGGCTACAACTCTGAGTTCTACAACGGTGGTTCTGTAGTAAAGCCTGTACGCACATTCCACGCAGCTCTCGTTAAGAAGATGAAGCCGGTTAACCCCGTATTCGAGAACTTCTGGTATGACGGTACAAACGACTACGGTCAGGTTACATTCGACGGTGGTCTTAGCAACCATAACAAGGAGACATTCGGTGACAAGGACAACGTACGTACATCACTCTTCTTCAATTACAACTGGAACCGTGGTCAGCTCACTCCTTCTGTAGCATATGCAGAGAAGCTCGGTCGCGATCCGCTCGACCTTTATTGCGGTGTGAACATGCAGGGTGGCGAGCCTGGCGGCACATCATGGTCGTTGCTGCCTGATCAGCGCGTTTCTATCGGTCTTTGGGGTGCTCACTCATACAACATGTTCTGGGAGAGCCGTGCAGAGCTCGGTTCGTCTGACGAGATGAAGCAGTTCGCTTACCTCCGTCGTACTGAGTGCTACTTCGGTGGCGGCAACCGCAACCCGGTTATCACTCCGTCTATTGTTGACAAGCATCAGTACACAGCATACAACCCGACTTGGCACGGTATGGCTGCATTCATGACAGCACGTTCACCGCTGAGCTGGGATCTCGCTGAGGAGCCGTTCATCACTTACTTCAACCTTGGTAACGGTAAGTTCTTCAACCTTAACGGCGAACGCAAGACCAGCACACCTTGGTACAATGTAGGTATGCAGGACTACCTGCCGACATGGCACTTCTGGTTCGCTAACAAGCTCCTCGGACGTACAGCAGCTGACGTTCCGGCTGAGGGCCTCGACGCTCAGTTCGTATGGGACGACGCTTACTTCGGAGGTTCTACACTCAAGATCTTCGGTACAACAGCTAACGAGTATCTCCACCTCTTCAAGACAAAGTACGCTTTGAAGAAGGGCGACGTTATCACTGTTCGCTATAAGCTCAACGAGGGCGCAACCGACCTCGACCTCGTTCTCTCTGCAGAGGGCAGCGAAGACAAGGGCGTAGCTTACAACCTCTGCAAGACAGAGCGCGTAGCTGACGTTAACGACTGGGTTAAGCAGACATTCACAGTAGGTTCTGACTTCGACGGCAAGACTCTTGCTCTCGTAGCTCTCAACTTCAAGAACGCTAAGAACGTCGACCTCATGCTCGGCGAGTTCTCTATCGTTCGTGGCAACTACGCTACACCGGCTACTCCGGTTATCGACGCTGCTAACACCAAGATGCTCTACAACAGCAAGGCTGGTATGGACGCTAAGATCATCTTCAACATGCCTAACAACAAGGCAGCTGGCGAGCCGTGCTACAACCTCGACGTTAAGACATCTCACTTCCGTCTCTACGCTCAGGAGGAGGGCAAGGAGCCGATGCTCATGGGTACAACAACTTCTTGGGCTGGTCTCTACTACTCAATCCCGACTACTAAGGCAAACGCAAAGGTACGCCTCGGTGTTTCTGCAGTAGCTCTCGACCACAAGACAGAGTCAGAAATCGCTTGGAGCAACTACATGGAGCCTGCTACATACGTTTACAATGACGATATTCAGAGCAACAAGAAGACTATCAAGCCGAACGAGGAGTTCACACTCAGCTACATCGACCCTGAGCACCCGGCTGCTAAGTGGGAGATCGTTAAGGACGGCGCTGTAGTTAAGAGCGGCGAAGGCAACTCTTGGACTGTATCGCTTGCTGACGTCGGTAGCTACGACCTCAAGGTTACTGGCAACGAGTACGGTGAGGATGGTGCTGCTAAGCAGACCACACGTACATTCGCATCTTACATCCAGATCACTGGCGAGGGCACAGGCGCTCTGCCTGAGATTTACTCTCTCACAGCTAACGGTAGCAAGGAGGAAGTTTCTCTCAAGACCGGCGAGAGCGTTAAGATGGCTTACACAGGTCGTCACGCTGATGGTGCAGGTTCACAGGGTCTCGACCTTAAGGAGAAGCGCTTTGGTGTTGCTGCTGCAGACCTCGGTCTCGTAGGCAAGAAGTCTTACTCTATCTCATTCTGGTTGAAGCTCAACGGCATCAAGTCTGGCGATCCTACAACTCTCTTCAACGTTTACAACAAGCAGGATGGTTGGCCTAAGACAGACTGGGGTTGGAACTGGTCTGGTATCAGCGCAGATGGTAGCATCGATCACTACAACTTCCGCGGTACAGACGCTACTTCTAACAAGGAGCTTCACTATAAGTACGCTAACACTAAGCTGCCTGTAGGCAACTGGGTACACATAACAATGGCCTTTGATTTTAACGATGGCGGTAACTTCCGTAGCGACCTGTTCGTAAACGGCGTTAAGCAGACCGTTACTTCATGGGATCGTACCGGTGGAGCCACAAAGACAACAGAACCAGACTATGAGAACGATATCTATGGCATCACAAACGGTATGTACCTCTGCATCGGTGGCCCGCTCTTCTCACGTTACGGCATTGACGGTGTTATCGACAACGTAGTAGTTTGGGACAAGGCAGTCACAGCAGCAGACGCTAAGGTTGCTATGGGCGACCTCAACGCTAACAACCTCCCTGCTGGCGTGAAGGCATTCTGGGACTTCGAAAAGAAGGCTACTGACAACTACTTCTCAGCTGCAGGTTCACTTGCTGGCACAAAGGCAGGTATGCAGGATATGGTTGCAGGTGGCAGCGAGGGTCAGGCTACTCTCCAGTGGATTGAGCCGACTTACATCGCAGGTTCTCCGTTCGTATCTGGCGAGACATACAAGGTAGAGACCAAGCCGTCATGGACTGCTAAGAACGCTACATTCGCTGACATTACTGGTAACGGCGAGGAAGGTTCTGCAAACGTTTCGTTCCGCACAGGTGGCGACTACGACGTAACTCTTACACTCTCTAACGCTCTTGGTAAGGCAGAGAAGACATTCTCTGTAATCAAGGTGGCTTATCCTACTGGCGTTGACGCTGTAGAGGGCGCAGAGATGAAGGCTTACACAGTAGGCGAGGACGCAGTAGTAGAGTTCGCTGAGGCTGGCGCATACGAGGTTAGCGTTTACACAACAGCTGGTGAGCAGGTTGCTCGCAAGGCTGCTCAGCTCAACGCTGGCAACGTGGTTAACGTACACCTTGCTAAGGCAGGCATCTACGTGCTTAATGTGAAGAAGGACGGCAAGACCGTTCGCACTGTGAAACTTATTCGTAAGTAAAATAAATCTATAAGTTGACGAGTAAACGAGTAAATATATAGACGAGTGAACGAGTTGACAAGCAGACAAGCTGATTATATACCTTATATTATATAGGTGTGCAAAAAGCTCGTTTGCTCGTCCACTCGTCCACTTGTATAAAAACATAGCATACTTGTATACTCGTCAATTTTGCGCTTTTAAATACCTAATCAACAAAACAATATCTAAATGAACAACAAAAAAACTACACTCCTCGCATCCATGCTTCTGTGTGGCTGCGTGTTCGGTTACGCTCAGCGTACTCCGACTCATCCGTTAGACATCCAGGACAAGGGCGACCAGTACCTCCTCGAGAACATCTGGAACTGGGAAGCTGGCACACCTCCGCGCGAGGTGAGCGAAATGGACGACCAGTTCTACATCTCACGCGTTCGCCCATTGCCGCGCATCGCTGAGGCTGACGACTATCAGGCAGAGGTTAGCAAGCAGGCTAAGCCGGGTCGTAAGATGTGTCTCTGGACTCCGCTCGACGACCCAACTTCTTCTTGGAAGGCTCTTCCGCGCTACTGCTTCGAGGGCGACAACTTCTCTATGTGGTCATACCTCAGCATCCACGGTAACTGGACAGCACCTTGGTTCCGCGTAACTGGCGGTCTGTCTGACGTTGCTCACAAGAACGGTGTATCGGTAGGTTGCGTTGCTTCAATTCCTTGGGCTGCTGGTGTTAACGTGAACGCAGCAAGCGGTTGGGGCAAGACCTTCGGCGAGCTGACAAAGAAGAACTCTGACGGCACATACAAAAACGTAGAACGCTTCGTTAAGATCCTCAAGTATTACGGCATCGATGGTGTTGGTGTGAACTCTGAGTTCAATGCTAATGCTGCTACAATGAAGCAGATCCAGGGCTTCTTCGCTGCGTGCCATAAGGAGGCTGAGAAGATCGGTTGGAAGTTCCAGCTCCACTGGTATGACGGTACCAACGACTACGGTGGCATCTCATTCGACCAGGGTCTTAGTGCTCACAACAAGAATCAGTTCGGTGATAAGGACAACATCGTTACCGACATGATGTTCTCTAACTATAACACCGGTAACGGTACTCTCAAGAATACTGCAGAATATGCAAAGAGCATGGGCCGCGACCCGTACGACTACTATAAGGGCTTCGATATCCAGGGCCGTGCGCTCCATTCTTCAAGCTCTAACTGGAACGACCTCAACGATGTAGAGGCTTCAGTAGGCTTCTGGGGTGCTCACTCACAGGGTCTTATCCACCAGAGCGCTACCGACTACGGTACGTCTGACGTGGCTATCCAGCAGGCTTACCTCGACAAGCAGGAGATGGTGTTCAGCGGTGGCAACCGCAACCCGGCTAACACTCCTGACATCCTCGGATGGAGCGACGTCGTAACACTCGCCAACGGTAGCCTGAAGGGCAAGTTCCACGGTGTAGCAAGCTACGTAACAGCTAAGTCTACTATCCAGCAGGTTCCGTTCGTAACACGCTTCAACCTCGGTAACGGTCTTACATTCAAGAACGAGGGTGAGGTAACGTTCAACCACAAGTGGCACAACATCGCTACTCAGGACTACATGCCGACATGGCGTTGGTGGATCGTTGACGGCAACGAGAGCGCAAAGAGCGCCGACCTCGCTCAGGCTGAGCTTACATGGGACGACGCTTACTGGGGTGGCTCTTGCCTCCGCCTGAAGGGTCAGACAACAACATCTCGTGTAAAGCTCTTCAAGACTTTGCTCAAGACAGAGCCTTCATACAACATCTCTCTTACATATAAGATGAGCAATGAGCTCGACACACACGCTAAGTTGTTCGTAGCTCTCAAGGGCAAGCTCACAGAGTACAAGGAGATTGACATTCCTGCAGCTGAGAAGTTCGGTCAGTGGACAACATTCACCACTACTCTCGACAAGCTCGGTCTGAAGTCGGGCGACGAGATCGCAATGATCGGTATCCGTCTCGACAATACAGCTAAGGACTACAACATGCTCGTTGGTGAGCTCGCAGTTCGCAACCCACAGCAGACATTCGCTCCGGTTGCTCCGAAGATTAAGGATATTGATGTTCTCCGCGGTAAGGACAAGACTTGCGACTTCAAGATCCGCTACGCTGCTAAGGAAGAGACCGGTGGCGAGAAGACATACAACGACGAGGTAGACACATGGTACTACGAGATCTGGTTCCAGCAGAAGGGCGAGAAGGAGCAGTTCCTCACAGCTACAACATCTTGGGCAGCTTACGTAATCGACGCTCCTATGGTAGCCGACCTCGAGAAGCGCGACTGCCGCTTCGGTGTACGCGCCGTTTCTCCTGACGGATTGCAGAAGAGCGAAATCTCTTGGAGTGAATACCAGAAGGTTGAGTACGACACACCGTCTACAGAGGTAGCTATCGACCGTCAGGTTATCAAGCCGAACGAGCAGTTCAAGGTTTACTACGAGGATCAGTTCGCACCGAACGCTCAGTCGTTCCGTCTGCTCAACGCACAGACAGGTGCCCAGGTAGGCGAGAAGTACTCAAATTGCAACCAGTTCACAACTTCTGTACCAGAGGTTGGCGTTTACGACCTCGAGGTTGTTGATGCAGAGGGCAAGACAGAGACATTCCGCGGCAAGGTTATCATCTCTCCGGAGAAGACCGGTGCTGTGCCAGTTGTAGAGACTGTAACTGCTGACAAGCAGACAGCTGAGACAAACGAGGAAATCAAGCTCAACTACACATCTCGCGACGGTGAGGGTAAGGTATCTCGCGGTCTTGTTGTAAAGGACCCGAACATGCTTCTGATTCCGGCAGAGGTAACACTCGACGGTGGCAACAACACAAGCATGGCTTACTCTTACGCTCTCTGGGTTAAGGTAGACAACTATGCTCACGACAAGCAGGGTACAAACCTCATCCAGAAGAACACTATCTCAGACAAGTGGCCGCACAACAACTGGGGTGACCTCTGGGTACAGATTCGTCCGCAGATCAACGCTGGCGAGCACGACTGCTACAACAACCACCTTGCTAACGAGGTATCATTCAATACATTCGGCTGGACAGCTCACGACAACCCGAGGGAGTCGATGATGTCAACAGGTTACGCACTCAACCCGGGTGTTTGGAACCACATCGTTGTTACTCAGGCTGCTGACAAGCAGCAGAAGATCTACTTCAACGGCAAGTGCGTAGCAGGTCCTAACAACTTTGCTGCATCTAACCTCCGTGAGAACAGCTCTGACTCACACATTAAGACTTCTGAGCACGCTAACGTGTTCATCGGTGGTGGCGGTGTTTACAAGGCTGGTCTGAACGCAACAATCGACGAGGTACAGGTTTGGAACAAGCCTCTTACCGACGCTGAGGTAGTTCGCGCAATGCAGGGCTATGCAGCTAACGAGATTCCTGAGGGACTCATGGGCTACTACACCTTCGAGGAGATGGACAAGAGCGACTCTACATTCGTTAACCTTGGTAAGGCAGGTGCTCAGTACAAGGCAAGAATGGTTGTGATGAACGGCTCTGGCGGTGAGAACACTTCTACAGCATCTTACAAGACAGTAGGTGCAAACAACGAGGTAACAGGCTATCCTGGCATCGAGGGTACACTCGAGGTTAAGACTTCACACACATGGCAGCTCAACGGTGGCCGCATCTCTTCTGAGGACGACAAGGCAGCTGTCGTAACATTCGCTCGTCCGGGCGAGTATGAGGCAGGCGTTAAGCTCACCAACTTCTGGGGCGAGTCTGAGAAGGCACTTGAGAACGTACTCGTTATCACAGGTGTTGACGCAATCAACGACGTTAAGGACGCAGCAGGCTTCTCTGTTTATCCTAACCCGTTCGTAGAGAGCGTAAACCTCCGCTTCTCTGAGGGCGGCTTCTACACTATCAACATCGTAAGCGCAGCAGGTGCAGTGCTCCAGAGCAACGACTTCCGTGCTGATGCCGGCGAGACAGTGAACGTAGCTGTTCAGGGTGGCAAGGGCATGTACATCGTACAGGTGCTCAAGGACGGCAAGCCGTTCAAGGCTCTCAACGTAATCAAGAAGTAATAACAAAGAATAGCGAACCGGTGGGCGGCGGCGCCGCCCTGCCGGTTCCAACTATATTCATTTATTAAAAAACAAACAATGAACAACAAATCAAACGAGAAAGGCAACATGGTGCTGAAAGCCGCCTTTGCGATGCTCGCAGCAGGTCTGCCTATGCAGTATGCTTCGGCTAATGGCAACGCAGCTCCTAATGCTTTGACACAGACTCAGGGCGCTGTCGTTCAGGGTACTGTTAAGGATGGTACTGGCGAACCGCTCATCGGCGTTAGCGTCGTAGTGAAGGGTGCCACTGGTCTTGGTGTAGTTACAGACATCGACGGTAACTACCGAATCGACGTTAAGGACAAGAACGCTGTCTTGGTGTTCTCTTATATCGGCTACACACCGCAGGAGGTAAAGGTAGGCGGTCGTGCCAACGTTGACGTTACCATGAAAGACGAAAGCTCTGTGCTCAAGGAGGTCGTAGTTACCGCCATGGGTATCAAGCGTAAGGAGTCGTCACTTACTTACTCTACACAGCAGGTTAAGGCTTCTGACCTCAACCGTGTACAGGACCCGAACGTTGCCAACTCTCTCGAGGGTAAGGTATCTGGTGTAACCATCACTCCGTCAGCAGGTGGTGCAGGTGGTGCTTCTAAAATCATCCTCCGTGGTAACAAGTCAATTCTCGGTTCTTCTACTCCGCTTATCGTTGTCGACGGTGTTCCTATGAACAACTCACAGCGCGGTCAGGTAGGTTCAGGTGCAAACATGCTTACAACAGGCGTATCTGAGGGTAGCGACGCTCTCTCAATGATTAACCCTGACGATATCGAGTCAATCAACGTGCTGAAGGGTGCCAACGCTGCCGCTCTTTATGGTTCTGAGGCTGCCAACGGTGTCCTCATGATCACCACAAAGAAGGGTCGCGAGGGTAAGGTAGGCGTTAACTTCTCTTCTAACGTTACATTCGATACTCCGCTCACAACTCCGAAAATTCAGAACGTTTACGGTGCTGCTATCGACGAGAACGCTCACACAATGAGCATCAGCAGCTGGGGCGAGAAGGTTTCTGCTCGTAATAACGACCAGCTTATCATCCAGACTCCGATGTACGGCGAGCACTTCGGCGCTACAATGAACGACGTACACTTGCGCAACAGTGCAAAGGACGACGTTGCCGACTTCTTCAAGACCGGTGTGACAACCAATAACTCTATCGCCCTTTCAGGTGGTACAGACAAGATGAGCAGCTACTTCTCTTATGGTAACTCTCATGCTAACGGTATGATTGACAACAACTCATACAACCGTCACACTTTCTCTTTCCGTCAGAGCTTCAAGTTCTACGACCGCGCTTCTATCGACGTGTCGATGAACTACATCCAGACAAAGACAAAGAACCGTCCTGGTGGTGGTATCACAATGAACCCGATCTACCACTTGTACATGATGCCGCGTAACATCGATCTCGGCTACTATCGCGACAACTACCGCGTTAACAACGCTTCTTGGCTCACAGGCTACCAGACATACTTCAAGCGTGAGGGCAGCAACTATACAAAGGTTAAGGAGCAGGGCACTGTAACCGGTCAGCCGATGCAGAACTGGGCTTACTCAGCTCAGGGCCAGAACAACCCGTACTGGCTTGTTAACCAGAACTCAAGCGTAGCTAAGGAAGACCGTTTCTTCGGTAACATCACCGGTTCGCTTGATATCTACGACGGTCTCTCATTCCAGGCTCGTTTGGGTATGGACTTCACAAAGTATGAGAGCGAGTCGAAGCGTTACGCTACAACATGGCTCCCTGCTTCTATGGAAGACCTGGGTCGCTACTGGTGGAGCTACTCTAAGACAACCGACCTCTACACCGACTTCATGCTTAACTACAACAAGACATTCGGTGATTGGGACGTATCTGCAACAGCAGGTTACGTAGGTCATATCCGTAAGTCGTTCGGTCATGGCAATGACGTAACAGCTACATACTACTATGGTGACCGTGAGCACATCTCTACAATGGCTAACTACTTCTCTACAGCAGCCGGTGGTCCTGGAGCTACATCTCCGAGCCAGAGCTCTGACTGGAACAAGGGTGCTGTTGTAACAGGTCAGATCGGTTGGAAGGAGACAGTTTACTTGGATGGTTCATACCGTCGCGACTGGTACCGTGCCTTCCGTCAGTTCAAGGACCGTGGTACGCCTGAGGATTACGGCTACTTCGGCTTCGGTGCGAACGCTATCGTAAGTAACCTCGTTAAGCTCCCAGAGTGGTTCAACTACTTGAAGTACCGCGCTTCTTACTCAGAGGTAGGTAACTCTATCCCGGGTATCGTTTACGCTGGTGCTACACGCAACTTCGAGACAGGTGCGTTGGTTCCGTCTTCATGGGCTACCTTCAAGAATCCGCGTCCTGAGAAGACAGCTTCTTTCGAGACCGGTATCGAGGCATTGTTCCTCAACAACCGCTTGAGCTTCGACTTGACATACTACAACTCTACAATGTCTAACCTCTACCTCGTTGGTACCAACGCTTCTGGCAAGTCTATCCCAATGAACTCTGCCAAGATCCGCAACCAGGGTATTGAGGCTACTATCGGCTACGACTTCAAGTTCGGCCAGCTCCGTTGGAAGACATCTTACAACCTCTCTTACAACGACAACAAGATCCTCCGTACAGCTTATGACGAGGAGACCGGTAAGGAGAACGTCATCGCTACATACGTAGGCGGTGTGCAGGTGCTCTACAAGGAAGGCGGCGCAATGGGCGACATGTACGTAACAGACATCAAGCGCGACGCTGAAGGCCACTACGTTCTTAACGCTAAGGGTGGTTTGTCAATGGAGACAGAGTCGAGCAAGACATACGGCAAGTTCGTAGGCAACCAGAATGCTAAGTGGCAGATGGGTTGGTCTAACAGCTTCACATGGAAGGACCTCACACTCTCGTTCCTCATCAATGGTCGTATCGGTGGCAAGGTGCTCTCTATGACAGAGTCGTTCCTCGACGGTGCGGGCTTGTCACAGCGCACAGCTGACGCTCGCCTCTACGCTGAGAAGAACAACATCTACGCTGACGCTATCTATGGCAACAACATCCTCGGTATCCGCCTCGACGACGGTTCAGGTCGTATCGTTCCTATCGAGTCTTACTACAACTCAGTTGGTGGTGTAACTCCTCAGGACATCGAGCGCTACCTCTACAGCGGTACCAACTTCCGTCTGCGTGAGCTCTCTCTCGGTTATACATTCCGCAACCTCTTCGGCCAGAACAAGAACCTGAGCCTCTCGTTCATCGCTCGCAACTTGTTCTTCCTCTACAAGGACGCTCCGGTTGACCCAGACGTATCGCTCTCTACAGGCACAGGTCTCGGCGCATTCGAGGTATTCAATATGCCGTCGTCACGTTCGTTCGGCTTCTCATTGAATGTAAACTTCTAAAACAATTCAAAAAAGTAAAAAAGAATTATGAAAAATTCAAAGATATTTGTTTACGCTGCGCTTGCGCTCTCTGCCTTCGGTATGCAGTCGTGTCTCGACTACGACACCCCGGGTGACGAGTTCAACGCAAACCAGACCATCGTGCCTCCAGTGGTCAGCTCGGGTAAAGCAGATGTCATCGACTACAAGAAGGTGATTTCTGACGAGGGTGTTGCAGAGGCTATCATGGCACTTGACGATAACATCCGTACTGCTCAGACCGGTGTTTATGGCATCCGTGGCGGTAAGGACGGTGGTGCTCCTGTGGCACACGCTTACCAGTTCTGCTACTCGCTCGGTCCTGACAACTACGTACAGTACTTCTGTGTACCTCACTACGACTTCCCGTACTCTAACTTCACATTGCGTTCTACATACGACATGTGTAAGGGTTCTATCGGTGGTCCTGGCAGCGGTTTCTCTTCAGCTAAGCTCTACATCGCTCCGCTGTTGAACACAGAAAAGATCGACTCAGTACCTGAGTTGAAGGCTATCTTCCTCACACTCTTCAACTACTCGGCTATTGAGAACGCCGACCTCTTCGGTCCGATGCCTTATGAGGAGTTCAAGGCTCTGCGCGACAAGTCGCCGTTCAAGTATAACGACGTACGTACTATCTACTATGGTGTTAAGAAGAACCTCGATGACGCTGTTGCATGTCTTAAGTACTATAAGGACAACCGTTCTGAGGCTTACAAGCAGGAGCTGGCTAACGTGATGTACAGCTACCTTACAATTGTAAACGAACCGTATTCAAAGACTTGGCAGGATATGGAGCCGTGGATCCGCTTCGCCAACTCGCTCAAGCTGCGTATGGCTATCCACATGAGTGGTATCGAGCCTGAGACAGCTAAGACTTGGGCAGAGGAAGCTGTTCGCGACGGTGTCATCACCGACGTTGACAATGAGGTTGCCATCTATCCGGCATTCTCTGGCAAGGACCACCCGCTGGTTGAGATCACAGGCTGGAGCGACGCCGTTATGGGTGCTTCGTTCCTTAACCTGCTTGAGAACCTCGACCACCCGTACATGAAGTATCTCTTCACAAAGAACAGCGTAGGTCTTGCTAAGTCTCCGCAGGCTGTAGAGGGTTCTTCTTGCCCGGCTACTACACCGATGAACTCTGTATACGTAGGTATGCGTGACGGTGTAGCTCCTGGTGAGGGTCAGGCAGCAGCCAACAACCCGTATTGTGGCTACTCTATGCTCGACAAGGCTTACTTGGCTCAGACTCAGGCTCCTCTCTTCCTCATGAAGTGTTCTGAGGTTTACTTCCTCCTCGCTGAGGGCGCTCTCCGCGGTTGGAACATGGGCGGTACAGCTAAGCAGTTCTACGAGCAGGGCATCCGCTACGCTTCTCTCGAGAGCCGTTCGTTCACGGGCAACAAGTACAACCAGCTGGTTGACGAATACCTCAACGTTGAGGCTCCGAAGGGTATTGCATACGTAGACCCACAGGGTCTTACACCTGATATGCCGAGCGTAACAAAGATTGGTGTGAAGTGGAACGAGGGTGATTCTCCTGAGGTTAAGCTCGAGAAGATCATCACTCAGAAGTACATCGCTTCTTTCCCGTACAGCTACGAGTCGTGGGTTGACCTCCGTCGTGTAGGCTATCCTAAGCTCTTCCCGATCCTCGGTGTTGCTGATAGCGACGGCACAATCGGCGCTGGCGATTCGAAGGTACAGACAAAGGAGAACATCATGCGTCGTATTCCTTGGGCTTCTGACGATCCTCAGACTAAGGCTGATATTGAGGAGACTGGTCTCCCAGCACTCGGCGAGGGTGCTTCGGATACTCAGGGTCAGCACCTCTGGTGGGATAATGGAGCTTCTAACTTCTAATCCGTACGTTTAGATTTGTATATATAAAAATGGCAGGACTCCGATTTCGGAGCCCTGCCTTTTTTGTCTTAAATTGGGCCTAATCCCAAATTTATATATGATTTTTGGGATTACAATCCCAAATTTATATATGATTTTTGGGATTAGAGCATTTTTGTGTATCTGTGTAAGGGTTACAAAGTCATAAATATAATCGAGTAGCTGAAAAAATCTACCATATCTTCCAGCCGGCGTGCAACGTGCTGCATGTCAGAAAGATAAAGGCTGGAAGATTCCTAAAAAATGAGGTTATCTTCCAGCCTATCTTCCAGCTGTGTGCATCTGTGGGAGGACACTCGCAGTTCGGTTGGTGCAGCTGAGACAGCTGCACCCCCTAAAGGTTATTGTAAGCTCTTTACTTCTTCTATCGGCAAGCCTGAGCCTTGAGCGACCTGCTCGATGGTTAATCCCATTGCAAGAAGATTTCTTGCAATAGTTTTCTTTTCCTCTGCACGTCCTTCTGCACGTCCTTCTGCACGTCCTTCCGCACGTCCTTCTGCACGTCCTTCCGCACGTCCTTCCGCATGGCCTTTCTCTCTTGCCTCACGTTCAGCAGCTGCCATGCACGCCATATTGTCGCGCACAACCCAGAGGCTATTTTCGTACGCCTCCCACTCCTTCTTAGTTAGGCGGTGGCTGTCGGCATAGTCCTCAAGCTGTTTGAATATCTCTTTTTGTGCCGTGAACGGCATTCTGCTTAATGCTTCCATATGCTTCAATACGTAAATCCATTTCTCAAAATCTGTAACACATTCCTCCGCTTTGTTCTTAAAGAGCGGAAGCGCCAAGTAGATAAAGCGTATCTTGTTGGATACCTGCATCTTCGTGTCTTTGTCCGCCAATACGATGTCCGTACGGAATTTCGACACCTCATCCGTACGCGGCATGTAGTTCATAAAACATATTGTGTAAACAGGCAGGAACTTGTATTGTTTACATTGCAAATATACAACGAAACTTCGTAACGACAAAGAAATCGATACTCTTTTTGCAATCTCAGGGGAGGGTGTGCAAAACTCATAAATAGCACGCCCCGAAGGGGCAGAAGCACATAGCCCAGGGCAGC